>Ga0070741_10004558_pt1 | contig 32199 bp, 38 predicted proteins | sample Coa_R1_4_FD_66440 | JGI IMG/M metagenome (GOLD analysis project Ga0070741, IMG submission 66440) | Surface soil microbial communities from Centralia Pennsylvania, which are recovering from an underground coalmine fire - Coalmine... | ecosystem: Environmental > Terrestrial > Soil > Unclassified ... | reverse complement strand
GGCCGCCTGCCGGCCGTCGTGCGCCCGGAGGGAGCCGCGGATGCATGAGCGTCCGTACACCCTGCTCTCGTGCTGTGTGTCGATCGACGGCTACATCGGCAACGGCGCGTCGCGGCTGCTCCTCTCGAACGACGCGGACTTCGACCGGGTGGACGCAGTCCGCGCCTCCTGCGACGCGATCCTCGTCGGGGCGGAGACCGTCCGGGTCGACAATCCTCGCCTGCTGGTGCGCTCGGAGGCCCGTCGTGAGGAGCGGGCCGCACGAGGGCTTCCGGCGTCGCCGACGAAGGTGACGGTGACCCGGCGGGCGGAGCTCGACGCGCGTGCCGACTTCTTCACTGTCGGCGACACCGAGAAGATCGTCTACTGCGCCTCGCCCCGGGTGGCGGAGGCGCGCGAGCGTCTGGGTGCCGTCTCGACCGTCGTCGACGGCGGCGAAACGGTGGAGATGCAGGCGCTCAGCAACGATCTCGCCGCGCGAGGAGTCGAGCGGCTGATGGTCGAGGGCGGCGGCACGGTGCACACGCAGTTCCTCAGCGAGGGCCTCGTCGACGAGCTGCAGCTGGTGGTCGCGCCGGTGTTCGTCGGCGACTCGGAGGCCCCGAGGTTCGTGCGCGACGGGCGCTTCCCCTGGAACGTCGGGCGTCGGGCGGCGCTCGTCGACGTCCGCAAGATCGGCGATGTCGTTCTTCTCCGGTACGCCCTCTCGGCCCGCTTCGAGGACGGCTAACGAGGACCGGATGGCGTTGCGACCCCCCACGGCGACGATCCGCACGCAGGTCGACCTGCCCCTGCGGTTCGCCGACGGATACGCGACCACCGCCCGGGTCGTCAGCTTCGACGGGCTCGTCGACGGCCGCGAGCACCTCGCGTTCGCGCTGGGCGATTGCGCCGGCGCGCCCGCAGGCGATGCCGTGCCGCTGATTCGCCCGCACAGCGAATGCCTGACCGGAGACGTGTTCGGGAGCCAGCGCTGCGACTGCGGGCCGCAGCTCCGCGAGGCCGTCGAGCGGATCACGGACGCCGGCGGCTATCTCCTCTACCTGCGCCAGGAGGGCCGTGGCATCGGCCTCTACTCCAAGCTCGAGGCCTACACCCTGCAGGACGCCGGAATCGACACCTACGAGGCGAACCTCGCGCTCGGACACGCCGAGGACGAGCGTAGCTACGTGGCCGCGGCCCAGATGCTGCACGCTCTCGGCGTCTCGCAGGCGGCCCTGCTCAGCAACAACCCCGACAAGGCGCGGCAGCTGCGCTCGTGCGGCGTGAAGATCGTCGCCCAGGTGCCGACCAGGGTGCACGTCTCGAGCGCGAACGTCCGCTACCTGGAGACGAAGGCGCGCCGGGGTGGGCACCTGCTCAATCTCGCCGCCGCCGTGATCAGGTCATGACCCGTACGCGCCGAGGAAGCGGTCCCTGAACGCGCTCATGGGCCAGGTCGGCGCCGCGTCGGTGGGCCGCATCCCGTCCACCCAGCGCCAGCCGGCTATCCGCCGCAGGACCGCGGGGTCGTGGGCGACGATCGAGATCGGCACGTCGTGGCCCGGCCGTCCGGAGACGACCCGGGAGGGTTGATGGTCGCCCAGCACGATGAGCACGAGGTTCTTGCTCCCGTAGCGCCGGACGAACGAGAAGAGGGTGCGGAGCGTGTACCTGATCGACGCGGCGTATCCCTGCTGGGTGTCGGTCAGGCCGCGCTTCTCGACGGGCAGGCGGTTGAAGATCGACCCGTCGCCGACCAGGTTCCAGTCGATCAGCGGCGGGATACGGGTCCACGGAGTGTGGCTCGACACGAGGTCGATCTCCGAGAACACGGGGCGGCGGCCGGGGCGCGCGAGCTCGAGCCGCTGCAGCGCGAGCAGGACGTACTGGTCGGGCATCGAGGCGAACGCGTACCTCGGGCCGCGATACCCGACGTTCCGGCGGTCGTAGATCGCGTCGTAGTGGTAGAAGGACGTCCCCTCCGGCCAGGCGCGGTCGTTCGACGGGACGTCGGCGACCGTCCTCCACCCCGCGCGCCCGAATGCCGACGTCAGCGTCAGGCGGTCGCTCTTGACGAGCTCGTCGTAGCGCCCCTGGCTGTCGACCCAGGTGCCCGACTGGAGCGTGCCGTGCGCGAGCCAGCTGCCGCCGCCGAAGGTCGACGACGTGAGCCAGCCGCTCCGGGCCGAGAACCCGGCAGCCGCGAGCTGTCGCGTCCCCTCGTCGAGGACGGCGTCGATGCTCGGCGCGAAGGACGTCCCCTCGACGGCCATCTTGCCGTAGCTCTCGACGAACACGAGCAGGACGTCCTTGCCGCGGAGGCCGGTGAGGAGCCGGCTGCCGGCGGTGCTGCGGTACCGGTCGTTCCGAATCTGCGCGTCGAAACGGGCTCGGTCGCGGAGATCGGTTTGCACGGCACGTACCTCCTGGACGGCGAGGTGGGCCGCGCTCGTGGACGCGACGCTCGTGCCCGAGCGGACCGCCGCTCCGAATCCCCAGCAGACGATCCAGGCGGCGGTCAGCGCCGCGAGGGTCCAGAGCGCGCTTCGGCGGTGGCGGGCCGCGATCCGGGTCAGGCGGAGCACCGCGAGCGTGGGCACGACGAGCGCGGCGACGGCGAGCACGACCGTGCCGCCCGCCACCAGGTCGGCATCCGTTCGGCCGAAGGTGTCGCGCACGGTCTCGATCCCGATCGGGGCGTAGCTCCAGTCGTCGACCGGGTTGAACGGCCGGTCGAACGCGGTGAAGAAGCCGAGGTCGAGGAGCTTCACCAGGACGAGCAGGCTGAGCACCGGCCCGACCACCCACGGGAGAAGGCGCCCGGCGGCGCCCGGCAGGCAGACGGCCAGCAGGACGACGACGATCCCTTCCAGCGGGAGCCGGAGGAACGCGCCGGGCGTGAGCAGCCACGGCTCGTTCGGCGCGACCAGGGCGAGCCACACCACGACGAGCGCGAGCGCCGTCCACACGGCGGCGACGCGCCCACCGGAAGGGCGCCCCTCCGCGGCTCGCGGGCTCGCGGCGCGACGGTGCCGCCACAGCCACCACACGTCGCGCCCGAACGACTCCGCCAGCAGCGTGAGCGCGACGGCGAGGGCGACGCGGGCCGCGGTCGGCGGCAGGACCTTCGCCGCCGCGACCGTCAGCGTGATCCCCTGTGTGGCCGTCACCACCTTGCGCCAGTCGCGTCGCGGCAGGTTCGCGCGCATCCAGGCGAACGGCCGTCCGGCCGCGAGGAACGCGTAGCGTGCCGCGCCGATCGCGAGCACCCACAGGCCGGCCGAGGGGGCGACGGCCACGCTGAGCGCAAGCAGCAGGAACGCGTCGACCTCGCCGTCCATCCGCGCACCGAGCGCCGACGTCGTGCGGGTCCTCCGAGCGATCCATCCGTCGACGAGGTCGAGCGCGAGCGCGACCGACGCGAGCATCACGAGCGTCGCCAGCGCCTCGCCCTGCTCGAACGAGCTCGCGGTCAGGGCCGCGACGCCGACGGCGAGCGTCGCACGGGCGAGCGTCACCCGGCCCGCCGGGCCCAGCCTCGTCGCGGGGTCGCGCCAGAGCGCGCGGGCGAGCGCGGCGTCGAGGATCAGCCCCGCCACGGCTCCGGCCATCCAGCCGCCGGGGCTCAGCCCGACGGTGTGCGCGAGCGCGAGCAGGAGGACGAACTGGGCGCCGAGCCCGGTCAGCGGGCCCGGAGCCACGCGCAGCAGTGTTTCGAGCCCGACCGGAGGGGCCGGCGCCGCCCGCAGCATCGCTTCGCGCTCGAGCATCCGCAGGGAAGTACCGCGGCCCGCGTCTATCGGTTTGGGGCGGGCGCGTGAGACAGGACGAGCGCGCTCCGTTCGAGGAGGCCCTGCGGCGGGCGCGAGAGGCGGCCTACGAGCCCGGCGAGTACGTCGAGCAGGAGAGCTTCATGCGTGCGGGAGAGATCCGGGCGCTCGCTGAGCGGGCCGGCGTCGCGCCCGGCGTCTCCGTGCTCGACCTGTGCTGCGGAGTCGCCGGGCCGGGGCGATTCGTCACCCGGGAGCTCGGCTGCAGCTACCTCGGAGTCGACGCGAGCGCGAGCGCGATCGGCATCGCCCGCGCACGCGCGCGCGGCCTTCCGTGCCGCTTCGAGGTCGCGGAGGTCCCGCCGCTTCCGCCCGGCACGTTCGACGTCGTGCTCCTGCTCGAGACCATCCTCGCCTTTCCCGACAAGAAGACGCTGGTGGAGGGAGTTGCGGCCGCGCTCCCGGTCGGGGGTCGCTTCGCCTTCACGCTCGAGGAGGGTCGGCCCCTGACCGAGGGGGAGCGGAACCGGATGCCGGACGCCGAGACGGTCTGGCTCACGCCGCTGGACGAGATGCGCCAGCTGCTGGCCGCAGCCGGCCTCGTCGTGCGCTGGCGGGACGACTGGAGCCGGTCGCATCGCGTCGTGGCGGACGCCCTGGCCGATGCGTTTGCCGCGGACGCGCCGGCGATCGTCTCGCGCATCGGCAGCCGGGCGCTGGGCGAGCTGCTCGCGGCGCACCGGCTCTGGAGCGAGTGGCTCGCGTCGGGCCGCGTGCGCAAGCTCGCCCTCGTTGCGGAACGGGTCGCGTCGTGATGATCGCCGCCGCCGCAACCGTCGCCGCCGCCGTCTTCCTGACCCGCGGCCCCGTCGCGGAGAGCGTGACGCAGCGAAGCGCCGTCGTCTCGTTCCGCACATCCGCCCCGGAGCACGCCTTCGTGGCGCTGGGAAACGGCGCCCGCGTCGACGCCGGCAGCGGCATCGACCACGTCGTCAGGCTCACCCGCCTCAGGCCAGGGGCACGCTACACGTACACCGTCGAGACGAGCTCCGGCGTGCTCGCCGAGGGCAGGTTCCGGGCGGCGCCCGCTCGTGCCGGCAGGTTCACCTTCGCGGTCGTGGGTGACTTCGGCAGCGGGACGCAGAACGAGACGGCGGTCGCCTCGATGATCGAGTCGTGGCACCCGGACTTCGTGCTCACGGTCGGCGACAACGCCTACCCGCAGGGCTCGGCGGGGCTGCTCGATCGCGACATCTTCGAGCCGTACGGGGAGGTGATGCGCGGGTCGGCGTGGTTTCCGGCACTCGGCAACCACGACGTGAAGGCGAACGGCGGGAAGCCCGAGCTCGAGGCGTTCCACTCGCTCGGCACCGAGCGCTGGTATCGGTTCACCTGGGGGAACGCGGCCGTGGTCGTGCTGGACTCCGACGTCTCTGTCGCCCCCGGCTCGCCGCAGCTGCGCTTCGCACAGAGTGCCCTGGCGCTTCGCTCCTGCTTTCGCTTCGCCGCCTGGCACCACCCGCCCTGGGAGCCTCCCGGAAGCAGCCTCTCGGCCGGCCTGCGCCGAACCATCGTGCCGCTCGCGGAGAAGAACGGCATCCAGGTGGTGTTCGAGGGCCACCTGCACGCGTATGCGCGAAGCCGCCCGCACCGCGGGGTGCTCTACGTGGCCGTGGGCACCGGAGGCGCCGAGCTGAAATACGACGCCGCCGACCTGACGATCCCGTCCGCACGCGTCGTCCAGGGCCTGTTCGGCGCCCTGCGGGTGGACGTCGCCGGCCGCACGGCGCGCTTCCGCTACCAGACGGTCGACGGCAGGACGCGCGACGATTTCCGTCTGGGCTGCTCCCGATAGCGCCTGTTCGAACGGGCTCGGCGAGCAGGTCCTCCGGCGGGCACGGGAAGTCGGGAAGAACCGCGGCTCCCCGGCGTCCTCGAGGGGATGAAGATGCTGCTTTTCGTGCCCGTCCTGCTCGGCTCGCTGCTCTTCCTGCCGGTGCTGCTCCTGCTCGCGCTGCCGGTCGTCGGTGTCGTCGTCGTCGTGGCGTCGGCGCAACCGGCGGCGGAGCGCGGAGCACGCCGGATCGGTTGAGCACAGCGCGTACGGCTCGTCTCTGTCGTCGCGGCAGCACCCGGCCACAGCCTGGCGCTGTCGCATCTCAACGACGTATCGAGCTCCCGGCTGTCGGGAGAACCTGGAGACAGTCCACGTCAGGTCGCGACTGCGCTGACCGCCGGAATGATCTCCGCGCCGACGATCTCCATCTCTTCGAGCCGTCCGTTCAGGTAACAGGGGGCGACCTCGTCCACGCCGACCTCTGCAAGCGCCTCTAGCATCTCGATGATCCGCTCGGGCGGGCCGTTGAAGGCGAAGTCGTCGAGAACCTGGGTCGGAAACTCCCCGCGCTCTACCGACGGGTCGAGGTGGCCGGCGTAGTCGTAGTGGCTGTCCGGCATGTTCACGAGGCGCATGATCGGCTCGGGCATCCCGTGGTCGGGGACGCGGCGTGCCACGTCCGCCAAGTGGTTCCGTGCACAGGCAGCCGCCCATTTCGTCTGGCTTCGGGCGTAGTCGAGGTCGTCGGAGACCACCATCGCCGTGTACAGCGTGATCTCGACCTCAGCCGGGTCTCGGCCCGCCGCCTCCGCCCCCGCTCGAACCTGCTCGACTCCCCAGCGACATGCCTCCGGGTTCACGCCCACTTGCATCATCACGATGTCTGCCAGCGCGCCGGCCAACCTGAGGTTCCGCGGTCCGCTCGCAGCCATCAGGATCGGCACGTCGGTCTCGTCGGCCCAGAGAATCCGTGCACCATGCCCGCCGACATCCACTTCCTTGCCTGCCATCAGGTCGCGGATCATCGGGACGATGTCCCGCATCCGGTCGGTCGCGACCTGCTTCTTCCCGAGCGTTCGAACGGAGTTGTCCCCTCGCCCGATCCCCAGGATCACCCGGTTCGGATAGATCTCGGCGAGCGTGGCGTGAGCATTCGCCAGCACCGAGGGGTGCCGGGTATAGGGGTTCGTGACCGCTGTGCCGAACGGGATTCGCTCAGTCGCGTCGAGCCCGAGAGTCATGTAGACGAAGACGTTCCGCCACAACAATTGCCCGTCGACGAGATAGGCCCGGGCATAACCGCTCTCCTCCGCCTTTCGCACGGACTCGACGAACACCGATGCGTCGCCGGGCATGAACTGAGCACTGATCTTCACCTCGAACCTCCTATGTCGAGTTCGCCGTCATCACGCGACCTGAGCCGCAGCTTGGACTCGGGCAGCCTCCGGCTCGGCAACGCTCGGCAGACCCCAGCGGAACGACGCATCGCCTGGAAGGAAACTGGCGCCAGTCTGCAGCACGCGCCCCATGTGCCGAACCTTCGCGAGCAGCGCGTAGCCTTGTTCCAGCTGGGCGGCCTCCCACACGTGAAGTGCGCGCTCGACGTCACCGCCGGCATCGACCAGGCAATCGGCCAGTGCCCAGGCGTCCGCAGCGGCCTTTGCACCACCCGCGCCGGCGTGCGGTCTGCCTGTGACCGCCGCGTCGCCGAGGAGGCAGATTCGCCCGATGACCATCTGCGGCGTCGCAGCGTCGGCGATGATCGTTACGAATGGCCGCTTCACGGCCGTGATCAGCTCCGTTAGCTCCGGGACAGCGAGCTGCTCCTTCGCCCTCCGGTGCAGGGCCTCTACGAAGCGCTCCTGGACATCGTCGGCATGGACCGAGACCGGCCGGCGGATACCGTCGCGACCGGTCATCATCTCGTCCAGTTTCGGCCCTTCCGGGACGTTCCAGTACCACTGAAAGTTGACCTGACGCCCAGTCAGCTCGAGTTCGTCCCCGATGACGGGAATCGGGTACGCGATCAGGTGGCTGTCCGGAAGAAGGCCGTAGGTGAACTTTTCGTCGAAGAACGACCAGGTCTGGTCGGACAGCAGCGCTCGGTCGGCGAGGCCCCGCCAGCTGATGTAACCGGCGTAGCTCGGCGCGACGCCGAGAAGCCTGAGCCGAGCAGTCGAGAAGCCCCCGTCTGCGCACACCGCGAGATCGCAATGAACCACTCGTCCGGTCGAAAACCTGAGCTCGACCTGCTCCCCGACGTGCTCGAGGGCGACCAGTGACTCTCCAAGGTGGTAGCGCTCAGTTCCGAAGCTGTTCAGAAGACCGCCGTAGAGCGCCGTGTAGGACGTGTATCGCCACTCGGCCTCCATTTCTCCGAGCACGGTCCCTGAATCCGCCCTCAGATACCTGATCGACTTCGACGGAACGCTGATCTCGTCGAGCGAGATCGAAGTGCGTTCGAGGAAGTAGCGGACGAGCTCGGGTTGTACGACGATCCCTGCGCCGAAGCTGCTCAGAAACGTCGAGGAGCGCTCGAACACATCGACTTCGCAACGTGCGTCGCGGAGAACGAGGGCAGCCGTGAGTCCGCCGATCGAGCCGCCGACCACCGCCACGCGCGGCATCTGAGTCATCCGCGGTGATCGGTGTAGCCTGCTAAGCCGCCCACAGCGTCTGGTCGACGGTCGACAAGCGCTCGGCGCCGGTGGTTGTGATCAGGTAGGGATCCTCGATCCGGACGCCGCCCACGGCGTCCTCGTAGATCGCGGGCTCGAGGTTGATCACCATCCCCTCGCGGATCACAAAGTCCTGCCACGACATGATGAACGGCGGCTCATTGATGAACGTCCCGATGCCGTGTCCGATCAGGACGTGGGACTTGGCGTAGCCACGCTTACGGATCCCTTCCCACAGCACCTCCGCGATCCGCCCCGCACGGAGGCCCGGCCGAAGCTCGGCAACCATCTCCTGCACGACCTCGAACGTCGAGTCGTACAGCTTCTGTATCTCGGCAGAAGGCTCGCCGATGATCGCCGTCCGCGTCATGTCGGCGTAGTAGCCCTGCAAGCAGATGCCCACGTCTGCCATGAAGAGATCACCGTGCTGCAAACGCCGGCCGGACGCAGCGATCGGCCGCAGCGCCACATGCGCCGAAGGGCCTGAGCCCGTGATGTAGTGGAAGAGCGGCGAGTCGGCCCCCGCCTCGAGGACGACACGCTGAAACTCGAGGTATGGCTCGTACTCGGCCACGCCCTCTCCCAGAACGTCGCAAGCTGCACGCAGCCCGTCCGAACACACCTCCGAGACCCGCCGGATCTGCTCGAGGTCGAACGCGGTCTTCACGAGAATCAGTTCGGTCAGGAGGTCGTCTGCAGGCTGGGAAGGGCAACCTGCGAGCGCCTCGTCGAGAACAGGCCCGAGCGGGGCCGGCGACCAATCACCCTGACCGCCGCCACGGCAGACTCCGACTCGGGCGCCGATGAGGCTCCTGTCGGTCAGGATGCCCCGTAGAGCCTCGGCGAGCCCCGCGTATCGCGACGCTTCCCCGAATCGTTCGAGCGGCGCTCGTATGTCATCGATCGGCGACGCGGCTCGCGCCACATCGAGCATGAACCCGTAGTTGATCAAGAAGACGGGCTCCGAGTCCCGCGGGATCACGACGAACGTCTCGCTGTTCCAATACGGGTGGACGTAGTTGGCGAAATACCTCGCCCACTCGCAACTTGCGAAGGGCATCGCGGCGCTGTAGATCACGAGCACGTCGAGGGACCGCTCTGCCATCAATGCCCGGCAGCGCTCGAAGCGGTCCTCGTAGACCTCAGCCGGTAGCTTCGGAAGCACTCCGCTCCCCACCGCATCGTGGAAAGCCACGTCAACGGTCTGCATTTTCCTAGCCGATCTCCTGATTCAATATTGTGGGTGGAAGATCATATATCATCTTCGCCGGGCGAACCGCCGGATACCATCTTGACCGTGGATTTTCAGAGCAAGAGCGACATCATCGCGGCGTTCGTGCGCGACATGATCATCACGGGACAAGCGGAGCCGAACTCGCCTCTGCGCCAGCGCGACCTCGCTCAGCGCTTTGGAGTCAGCCCGACGCCTGTTCGAGAAGCTCTTCGCCGGCTCGAGGCGGAAGGGCTGGTCAAGTACGACCTCCACCGCGGCGCGACGGTCATCGACGGCTCCTTCGAGCCCAACGAGGAGAACTACTGGGTGCGGTCTGTCCTGGAGCCGTTTGCGGCCCGGTTGGCCGCCATGCGAATCAACGACGACGAGCTTGCCGCTCTCGACACGATCCACGCCGAGCTCTGTCAGACCACCGAGTCGGCCGGCTCGATCAACACGGATGCCCATTACCACGACCTCAACCGGCGGTTCCACTTCGGCATCTATGAAGCGGCCAGGTCTCCCCTGCTTCTCGCGCTCGTGCGTCTTCTGTGGCAGTCGTTCCCTCTCGGGCCCGCAACGGTCCAGACGCGCGAGGACTCACTCGCGCGCCATCAAGCGATTCTCGACGCCCTCCATCGACACGATGCAGACGCGGCCGAGTCTCACACGCGCCGTCACATCCTCGAGGCTGGCGGGTACGACGTCGACGATCCGCGCCTCACGGTCGGTCGACTCCCGCCGCTCTCGCACAGCGGCCAGGAGTAGGCGGATTCGCACTCGCCCGCGCCTACCGCGGACCCCGAGGGTTGCAAGCGAATGGACCTAAACGGAGCACTTTCGAACCCCTTTGAAAGACATAAACTCCTGCTAGGGCGGCTACCTAGCCTTCACCACAGACTCCTTGCTCTAGCTGCGCAGAGCCCGCGGAAGCCGCAACCGCGTTTGCCGCGAGCGATCCCGCTTCACGAGATGATCACCGAGCTCCTCGAGCAGGCCGGACAGCCGATACCGGTGAGCGAACTCCGTGAGGCCATCGAGCAGCGTCTTGGACGGCGCTTGCCCCGGACTACACTCAAGGCCGCGCTGGCGGCGGGGCTCAGTGGCGACCGTCCACGGTTCCGCCGGCAGCGTTACGGCGTCTACGAAATAGCCGAGTAGTTATGCGCCGGCGTCGGAGAGCGCCTGCGCGATCGCCTTACCGATGCCGCTGCCCGCGCCGGTGACGATCGCCACCTTGCCCTGCAGATTCATGCAGTCTCCCTTAGGTGACGTCGACACCGACCGCTTGCAGTGCATTGTTCCGCTTCACCCAGGCCGCCCTTGCCGCCGCCTGCGCCTGACTGCGCTGGTTCTACTTCTGCGCCTTGATGTAGGCGACGAGCGCGCGCACGTCATCGGCCTTGTTGGCCAGGCCGAGGCTCGCGATCGCGCCGGACATGATCCCGCGCTGGAACCCCTTCGCGATCTGTGCGTCGGGGTCAGTGATCGCGCGTTCGAGGTAGGCGTCGTCGGCTGTCACCGTCTGGCCGTTGTCGAGGGTCGCCGTGTTGCCGGCGAGGCCGTCGAGGGCAGGCCCGGCACCTTTGGCGCCTGTGAGGGAGTGGCAGCCGGAGCAACTGTTGCTCGTGAACAGTTGCTTGCCGCGCGCGACCAGCGCGGGGGTCGGGGTGACCGGTCCGAGTCCCGTCGGCGTCGTCCGGGCAGCCGTCGTGGTCGTCGGTCCGGCTGTCGTCGTAGCGACGGCGGCGGCGGGGCGCTTATCCTTGCCGCGGTGGTAGCCGACGGCATAGGCGGCGATCAACAGCCCGAGGATCGCGGTGCCGGCGAGAAGACCACCGATGAGCCAGCGCCAGAGGCCGTCCGACCCTGCGGGCGACGTGTCGGTGTCACTCATCGTCATCCCCCTGTCGTGGCTGCGGCGAACATGAGTGTCATCGCGATCGCGAGGAAGGCGGTGAGGCGGCCGGCGAGGATGCCGAGCCTGCTCGCACCGAGGCCGGTCAGCAGCCCGCAGCCGGCCAGCGCGAGGTGGTAGGCGGCGTGCGCGGCGCCGTGGCCTTCGAGCGGCTCATAGAAGCGCGGCACCATCAGCAGCATCATCACTGCGGGCACGACGACGACCGCTGTCAGGCCGAGCCCGGGCCGGTCGCCGAGCCGGCGCGAGACGGCACCCGTCGAGCCGAGCAGTAGGCCGAGCAGGGTGCCGAGGAAGAACTGGCCCGCGTGATCGAGGTGGTGGTAGCGGACGCTTGTCTCGGAGGCGGAGATCACCTGCGGGAAGAAGGCGGCGAGCGAGACGACGCAGGCGGCCGCCGCCAGGGCGAGCTGCCGCGGCCCGTCGAGGGGGGGCGCGAGCGCGACCGCGGGAGCGGGCGGAGGAGCGTCCTCCACGGTAGAGTCGCGTGCGACGAGCGCCGTGTAGCGGGCGCCGGTCCAGCTGTTGACGCGTTGCTCTTCTTCATAGTGACGCCGTTGCCAGGCCTCCCGTGCGAGCGGGACGAGCTGCGCGAGGCAGGCGAGGAAGCCGAGCGCGAACAGTAGGGCGAAGACGCTGCCCGCGACGCTGTAGCCGTTCGTTCCAGGCGGCTGCAGCGCGTAGCGCCGCGGAACGCCGAGCGCGCCGGCGACAAACCAGGTGCCGGTCAGGCCGTAGCCGCCGACCAGCATCAGCGCGATCGCCGTGATCCGCTTGGTCGGCGAAGAGGTCCCTTCGGCGTCGCGCTCGAGCAGGTGCGCGATGAAGGCGAGGATCCAGACGACGACCGTCAGCATCAGGTAGGTGTGGAAGTGGGCCACCACCCAGACGGTGTTGTGGAAGCGGAAGTTGATCGGAATGATCGAGTCGATGACGGCGCCTGTGCCGCCGATCGCCCAGCCTGCGAGGCCGACGTACATCAAGGTGGACGCGAGCGTCCAGCGGTAGACCGATCCCCAGACGAGCATCGTCATCGAGTAGATGGTGATCACGGCGACGGGAAGGAGCGACGCATACGAGCTGATCGTTGAGGCCACCTCCGCCCAGCGCGGCTGGACGAAGTCCATGTAGAGGTGATGGGAGTAGACCGTGACGATCAGCAGCCAGGCGGCGAGCCAGCCGCCGACGAACACCTTCGTCGCCTCGTACGGGCGGCCGGCGTAGCGCGGCAGGATCACGTACACCGAGGCGGCGACGAGGTAGATGATTAGGTTCGCGATCGTGTGCCCGAAGAAGTAGACGAGGTTCTTCGCGACCAGGACGTCGAAGCCCACGCCCGAGTCGTACGTGCGGCCGAGCAGACCGAGCGTGATTGCGGCCCCGGCGGTCATCGCCAGCGCGCCGTCGAAGGCGACCACGGTGGCGGCGATCACCTGTGGCGGCGGCGCCTCAGCGTCACGAGCGCGCAGGAAGCGCCAGCCGACCGCTCCGCGGAGACCGCCGTAGGCACCAGTGGTCTGCATGAGCACGTCGAGGCAGAAGACGAAGAAGCCGGTGCCGATGCTCATCATGCCGGCGAAGAAGGCGACCTCCGACCACGTCGACCAGAGGCCGGTCGGGTAGAACGGCAGCGGTGGCAGGAACGTCCAGGCGGCCGCGAAGCCGCCGACCAGCGTCGCGACGAGAACGGCAACCGCACCGCCGGTCATCAGCCCGTAACTTCCCAACATCCAGCTCGTTCGCAGCGGCACGACCGCGCGCAGCACGTACCAGGTCGCCCCCATCGCCGCAAGCAGAGCGCCGGTGATCATCCCGCCGCCGTGCAGCGTCATCACTCGGTAGAACCATCCGGGCGACAGGTTGATCGCGCCCGCCTGCGTCAGCCGCATCACCAGACCGAGCAGGCCCATCGCCGCAATCAATGCAATCCCCGAGACGGCGAAGAGCAGTCCGACGCAGCGTTCGATCGAGCGCGTCTCAACCGTGAACGCCGCCGCGCGCGGATGCAGTGTGCCGGGCAACCCGGGCGTAACGGTCGCCATCAGCGGCCGCCTACCACGAACGTGCCCTCCATCGTCGCGTGGTTGAGCCCGCAGAACTCAAGGCAGCGGATCTCATACTTCCCCGGCCGGTCGAGCGTAAGGTCGAGCTTGTTGTCGTAGCCCGGCATCGCCTGCACCTCTGCGATGAGATGGCCACCCGGCTCGTAAAGGCCGAAACCGTGGTTGACGTCGACCGAGGTGACGTCGAACCGGACGCGTGTGCCCGCGGGCACACGGCCCGGCTGCAATGACCAGAAGAACTGCCCGCCCGTCACTTTCACGACTGTCCGTCCGCCTGCGCCGCCATTCGCGTACGGAAGATCGAAGAGCGAGACACCGACCACGAGCACGCCGATCACGACCAGCAACGCCAGCCAGCGCTTCCGCAGCCAGTAGCCGATCCGATGCACCCGCTCGGCGGAGATGTCCGAACCGGCCTGAACGCCGATCACGACGAACGCGGCGGCGAGCAACAGCGCGATCACCGCGAACACGACTCCGATCGCGATCTGCGGATCACCGAAATGCAACGTCACCGACGGTCTCCCTTACCCAGGCTGCAACGGATCAAATCAGTCGTGCATGCGACCCGGCACTCCCGTCTCAACCACTGACAACGGCGATCACACGAGGTCACGCCGCGCGCCGAACCCGATTCACAGCGACGACTCGGATTGAGAGGATCCCAATCTCGAAGCCCGTAGCCCAAACGCTCTTCGGAGCTAAGGGTCGCGGGCTTCGGCATTCTCTGCGGGAGAACCGTGCGGTAGAACCGACGCGCCCGGACGTCCACGCACTATCGGCTCGCGGCCCCATCTGCGCGCCCTCGTGGACCCAATTGCCCGAGCGATGACGAAGCGAGCGACGTCCGGAGCCTGTGTGAACCCTCGGCCTATCCGCGGCCTTACAGCAAATCAGGTTGCTGGCGTCGACTAATGGGGCGCTTCCCTCATAACGCCACTGCGGAGCGCATGCGACCTTGAAGGTAGGCCAAACGAGAGGAGCCGAAATGCGCGAGCAGATGTGGACGAATGTCGGAGTGGCGAAGCGAGAGCGGGTGGCGTCGGTCGAGGTCGAGGTCGAGGGTCGTTGGGATGCGCTCGCCCTATCGGAGCTGCTCATCCCCTATCACTCCTTCCTCGTTCAGCACGATCGTCAGCGCTGGGTCGTCCATGCACGAACACCGGGGCACCATGGCGAATCGCTCGATGACGCCCTTGCGACGGTCGAGGACTGGCTCACAGAACGCGGGCTCGAAGAATCGGTATGCCGCGTCGGCGGCCGGCTCCACCAGCCCGGTGATCGGGGCCGCTCAGACGTCGCGGAGTTCGCACATCCCTACCGCGGCAAGACCGCGAGGTAAGGCGAGCGCCTCTGGCGACACAAACGACATAAAGGAGGTGCGCAATGCCAGATCCTGAACACGTGTTCCGATCGCGACTACACGATCTGTCCGCTCACGGGCAAAGCGTCTGGATCGATTATCTCTCGCGCGACCTGCTTGAGAGAGGTGAGCTTGCCCGGCTGATCGAGGAAGACGCGGTCGTCGGCGTGACGTCGAACCCGTCGATCTTTAAGAAGGCGATCTCAGGCGGCTCGGCGTATGACGCGCAGCTGCGAGAGACGCACGGGCAGCAGGGCAGTTCGAAGGAGATCTTCTACCAGCTCGCAGCTCGAGACATCGCCGCCGCCTGCGAATTGCTCCGCCCGGTCTGGGAGGCGACGAGCGGGCTGGACGGCTACGTCTCGTGGGAAATTGATCCCAACCTGGCTGGCGACCGGGACGCGAGCATCGAAGAAGCCCATCGCTTACACGGCTGGATCGACCGGCCGAACCTGTACGTGAAGATCCCTGCGACGACGCCGGGCGTCGGTGCGATCGAGGAGATGGTCGCGGTCGGCAAGAACATCAACGTGACACTGATCTTCTCGCTCCGGCGCTACCGGGAGGTGGTCGAGGCCTACATCGGCGGACTGGAGAGGCTCGTTGAGAGCGGCGGCAATCCAGCCGATGTGCATTCCGTCGCCAGCTTCTTCGTCTCGCGTGTCGACACCGAGGCCGATCGACGGCTCGATCGTCTCGGCGGCCACGACGCCCTCATGGGGAAGCTAGGGATCGCCAACGCGAGGCTCGCCTACCAGCACTATCTCGACGTGTTCTCCGGTCCACGGTGGGAGGGGCTTGTCGCAGCCGGCGCGACGAAGCAGCGCTGCCTCTGGGCCTCGACCTCGACGAAGAACCCGAGCTACAGGGACGTGATGTACGTCGAGGGCTTGATTGGTCCGGAGACGGTCAACACGATGCCGGAGGAAACGATCCGAGCCTTCCAAGATCACGGCCGCGTCGCCGGGACCTTGACGCAAGGCGTCGGCGAGGCGAAGCGGCTCCTGGAAGAGCTCCAGCGGGCCGGCGTCGACTATGACGACGTCGTCCTTACCCTCGAGCGCGAGGGCGTCGAGAAGTTCGTCGACGCCTTCACGGGGCTGCTGCACGACGTGGAGGAGAAGCGTGAGCTGCTCGTTCCGGCAGGTCGCGGAACGCAGTGAGCGTGTTCGAGATCCTCGGCGCCGCCGGAATCGTGATCTCCGCGCTGGCCTACCTACCACAGGTGATCCACCTCGCGAAGGAGCATTGCTCCGCAGGAATCAGCAGCCGCGCGTGGACAATGTGGCTCGTCAGCAGCGTGCTGGTCGGCGCGCTCGCGGTGCACCGCCGCGACCCGGTCTTCATCATGCTTCAGCTCAGCACGCTTGCATCGGCCACGATCATCGCCTTCTTGGCGCACAAGTACCGCGGCCTGGTCTGCGAGGCACACGCTCATCTCGCACGCTTACAGGCCGCGGTCGAGCCGGTAGCGGAGGAAGAGGTGATCTCCGTGCGAACGAACCCCGAGCAGGCGACTCCGCGAACGCTTTGAGGGCAGTAGCTCCGTTCCTTCGACCAGGCCGCTGCGAAGGCCGCTGCGCGGGCGTCCGGCGAGCAGGGGCGAGATCGTCAGGAAGAGCTCGTCGACGAGGCCGGCTGAGAGCAGCGATCCGAACAGCGTCGGGCCGCCCTCGGAGAGGATCAGGGCGTTTCCGCGCTCCCGGAGGCAGGCCACTGCCGCGCGGAGGTCGACTTCGTCGCTGCCTGGCAACGCCACGACCTCCGCAGGCGGCGGAATGTGATGCGCGAGCTTGGCGGCCCCGCGCTCAGTCGTGAGCACCAGTGCGCCCTCCGCAAGCACGGGATGGTCGACGTCGATCGCTCCGCTTGCGGTGACGATCGCGACCTCCGGCCGCGCAGGACGGTGGAGACGACGGCGTAGCTCCGCGTAGCTGTCAGCCGCCGGCGGATAACCGCGTTCGGCCGTCCAGAGCGTGCCTGGGGAGGCAAGCATCGTCCCGGAGCCGACGAGCACGGCGTCGGCGCAGGCGCGAAGCAGCCCCATCACGAATCGGTCAGCCTCATTTCCATCGCTGATCAGCTTGTTCGACTGGAGCAGGTCGGGAATCGCGACGACGCCGTCGATGGTCGAGACGAAATTCGTAATCAGGGCCGGCGACCTGAAGCTGAGTGGTCCTCCGTAGAGCAGGCGCAGCTCGTCAGGCAGATCCAACGGAGTCTCCTGCGGCACTTCGTACACAAGCTGGATAGGTTCGAGCGGCGGGGGGCTCACGATCTCGGGCCGCAGCCCTGCACGTGCTGGAGAAATTCGCGGCGCAGATCGGGATCGCTGAACGCGCCGCGCCAGAACGTCGTCGCCGTCCGGGTCTGCTCCTCCACCCCGCGAATGAGGGTGCAGAGGTGGGAGGCCTCGAGGTGCACGGCCACGCCTCGCGGGGTGATCAGCTCGACCAGGGTGTCCGCGATTTGCTCGCCGAGCCGCTCCTGAACCGTGAAGCGGCGCGCGAACACGCGGACAAGCCGGGTCAGCTTCGAGATCCCGATGATCTCGTCTCCGGCGATGTAGCCGATGTGGGCGCAGCCGATGAAGGGGAGCGCGTGGTGCTCACAGAGGGCCGCGAACGAGATCGGACCCTCGACGATCTGGCCTGGGAAGGAAGCAGCGCTCGGGTCCGACTCGGTCGGGAAAGCGGTCAGCAGCCTGGGGTCGCCCTCGTAGCCCGAGGTCGCGTCGTAGAGCGCCTTTAGGAAGCGCTTCGGCGTCTCGGCGGTGCCGAGAGTGTCGAGATCCATCCCGAACGCGGCGAGGATCTCGGCGACGTTGCCCTCGAAGCGCAGCCAGTCCTCGGGACTCACCGTACGGGGCCGAACCTCTTGCTGTGCTCGCGCGTGAAGCCCGTCGCGCTCGTCGTGGAGGGCGATCACGTTCCTGGAGTCGAGCACGTCTGCTCCTTCTTGGTCGGATGTGCGATTGACGAAGAGCGCCGTTGGCGGAGGGCGCGCACCTCGCGGCGAAGCTCGAGCGGGAACAGCGTTAGTCCGCAGGCGAGGACAAGCCAGAAGTAGAACTCGGGCCGACGGAAGAGGAGGCAGAGAGCGAGCGCCGTCAGTTGCCCGGAGAGCCCGAGGTTATGGAGCACGACCAGCGTCCACCGGTCGTGGTAGGCGAGCCTCGCGCGGGCGTTGGCCTGGAGCCGGCGGAGCCGCCAGGCGACGAAGATCTCGACAAGCCGATCCTGGGTGCCGTAGACGGCCGCGTATACCTGGCGCAAGACGGCACCGACACCATCCGCTGGCGGCATCGCCTCTGCGACCTCGCCCCGCTCGAGCCGGTAGAGCCGGCGCAGGTTGAAGTTGACGCTGAGCACGAGCGTCAACGTCAGGAACGCGGCCGCGGCGGCGAGTGGCCTGCCGGTCAAATAGCCGAGCGCGGCGAAGAGTGCCGCGTTCACGACCAGGTCTGACTCTGAGTCCAAGTACCGCCCCAGTGCGGAGACACGCCCCGACGCGCGGGCAAGTTGACCGTCTGCGTTGTCGAGCACCGTCTTCACGCCGAGGAGGAGGGCAGCGACGACCAGATGGCCCCGGGCGAGCTCCGCGGCGGCGGCGAGCCCCGTCCAGCCGGCTGCGACGACAACCGCGGGCGGTGGAACCCGAAGGGGCAGTAGGGCAAGTACCACGAGGTGGGCGAGCGGTCGATACAGGTGCTCGCAAAGGAGTTCCGTCGTCACACTGTCCTTGCGCGAGCGCTCGAACAGGCTTGACCGCCTGAGCAGACGGGCATACTTGGCGGCGTGACCGCTCCCGAGGGATGGCGCGAGATCGAAGGAGCACTTGAGCGTGAGTTCGCCTTCGACAGCTTCCTCGACGCGATCGCGTTCGTGAACCGCCTGGCCGAGACCGCCGAGGGGGCTGGCCACCATCCCGACCTTGCGATTAGCTACAAGCGCGTCACCGTGCGCTGGTCGACCCACTCTGTGTCGGGGATCACCGGTCGCGACCGGGAGATGGCTGAGCGGACGAGCGCCCTCGCTTGAGGCCCGTTGAGGCATCTCAGCCGATTAGCTGCCGTAGCGAATCGCCGCTGAGGGGTACACCGCTCCGGATCAGTTGGCGCGCGGCGTCCACCTTGCCCCAGACGTCCCAGAGCAGAAACCCGCGCGGCCGCCCTTCCCGGTCCAGGTAGGAGACGACACCCTTGCGGTTCGGCTCGACCCATTCGACCAGGGTGCTGTGCCGGGAGTCGACCTCTCCCACCGCTTCGTAGCCTAGATCGAAAAGGTCGGAGTAGAAGAAGGGCAGATGGTCGTACGGCTCGTCGGCGCCGGCCATGTTGCGTCCAACGTGCGCCCCGTGGCTGTTGGCGTGGTCTTCGTGCTCGACCCGCAGGTCAGTCGCGAGCAGTTTCGCCGGAAAGCGCGCGACGTCGCCGGCCGCGAATACGTCCTCCCGACCGGCGACGCGCCCGCGATCGTCCACCATGATCCCGTTTGCCGTCGGCAGTCCGGCCGCCACAGCGAGATCGACGCTCGGCTCGATTCCGAGGCCGGCCACCACGCAGCTTGCCTCGGGCAGCGCGCCACTCCCGGTCAGCACCTCAATCCCGCCGCCCAGCCGATCGACGCCGGTCACGGTCTCGCCCGGCAGCACCTGGACGCCGCGCGATCGGTAGAAGTCAACGAGAAAGGCGGCGAGCTCGGGAGGGAACAGGCGCGAGCCGATGCCGTCTTCCGGGAAGACGAGCGACACCCTCCAGCCGTTGGAGGCGAGCGCCGCCGCGATCTCCGAGCCGATGAAACCACCACCGATCACGACCACGTGACCAGCCTCGGCCTGGCTTAGGCGTCGGTAGTCATCCAGTGTTCGGAAGTACACGACGTCGTCCCCGCCGATTGCCAGACGGCGCGGCCGGCCGCCGGTGGCGAGCAGCAGCCGCTCGTACGAATAGATCTCACCCTGATCGTCTGTCGCACGGCATTCGGACAGGTCGAGCGCGACCACTCGCCGGCCGAGATGGAACTCAACCTCGAGCGCCGCCGTCTCACGCCAGATCGAGTTCTCGTCCTTCCCCTTCCAAAGACCTTTCGAGAGAGGGGGACGGTTGTACGGAGGATGACGCTCTTCGCCGACCAAGCCGATCGAGCCGTCCGGATCACGTTCGCGAATTCCTCTGCACGCAGCGTCGGCGGTCATTCCACCGCCGACGATCAGATAGCGATACGACCTCACCGCGACCTCACTCCCCTCAAATCTGGGTCATCGTGCTGCCTTCACTTGCACAACCGTTTGTGTTCAAAAGTGCCGCGCTTCTTACCGAAGCCGCACCAAGATGTCTGCGGGCACTGCTCGAGAACCTGCTTGCCGAAGCACAGCTGCTCGACCTCTTGGCGTGCTCTAGCGATTAGACCGGCGGCGTCGCGCGGAAACAGCCTTCGCGCGTTTCCAGACAAGCTGCTTCTTCGCGAGTCCCGTGGCGACCAGCAACAGAGCCGCGCTGAGCACCGCGAGAGCGGACGTATAGGTCTCGAGAGCTTCCATCGTCCACCTCCTTTGCCAATCAGCATCGCGGGCATCTGACCGCGTCGCTATCGGGCCTGGGCCTCATCTGTCCCGACGACCAGGACGATCGCGCGCGCGAGATGAGGCCACGACCCGATGGCCGCTTGGCTTCATCACCCCCACCATTCAAGGAGAGCGCCAAGAGCAGACAACGTGACAGGCGCCAAGCGGCCCTCCGGCCGCCGCACGTGAGGAGGAAGTGATGGAGCGGATTGCAATCGTGGCACACCTGAAGGAGGGAAGTGGACCCCGTGCCGCCGAACTGCTCGCCAAGGGCCCGCCCTTTGACCTCGGCGAGACCGGCATCGAGCGCCATAGCGTCTATCTCTCCGCGAGCGAAGTCGTCTTCGTCTTCGAGGGCCACCAAGTTGAATGGATGGTCGATGCTCTGATTGACGAACCGTTCCGTTGGGACATTCAGGCTGCGCTCGATGAGTGGCGGGCGATCGTCAAGGGGCCGCCGCGCATCGCCCGCGAACGGTTCGAATGGCAGCGTGACGCGTACGAGCACGCCGCAATACCAGCAATCGAAGGGAGCATGAGATGAGCGCGATCGTCGTCGGCATCGACCAATCGGACGGGGCGAAAGCAGCACTTCGGTTTGCACTCGAAGAAGCCCGTCTCCGCCAAGCCACGCTACGGGCAGTCCACGCCTGGCAGTTCGCCTACCTCGGCGCTCCCGGGATCGAGGGATCATTCCCTCACGCTGGCGATGAGTTCGCGGCACTTCACAGCGCCGCCGAGACCGCCCTTGATACGACACTCCACGAGGTGGCCGCCGACGCCAACGGCGTGGAGGTGGAGCGCCGTGTTATCCAGGGTGCACCTGCCGCCGTTCTTGTCGGGGAATCGCGTGACGCCGATCTCCTGGTGGTCGGTTCACGCGGGCACGGGGGCTTTGCTCAGCTACTGCTGGGCTCGGTCAGCCAACAGTGTGCGCATCACGCCTCCTGTCCGGTCGTGATCGTCCGCGGAGCCGCCGCGGCGAACGGGCATAAGAGCGTGAGCTAGGTAGACGACGGCATGAACCTCGAGCGTGTGCTCGTCGGCTGGACACTCATGACCCAGGGGTCGCACGAACGGTTCTGCGCTCTCGACGGCAGCGAGCGGGCTTGTTCCAGCCCGTTTTTCGATGAGCTCGGTGTCTGTCCTCAGATGGCCGCCTCTGCGAAGGAGCGCCAGTGGACATTCGGCTGAAGCGCGCGTACGAATCGGCGTCGGTCGAGGACGGTTATCGCGTTCTCGTCGATCGCCTTTGGCCCCGCGGTGTCTCCAAGGAGCAGGCCAAACTCGACCAGTGGGAGAAGGACCTGGCGCCGAGCAGCCAGCTCAGAGAATGGTTCGGCCACGAGCCCGGGCGCTTCGCCGAGTTTCGCCGACGCTACATAGAGGAGCTCCGCGCGAACTCGCCGCGGCTAGAGGAGCTCAAGCGGCGCGCGACGATCGGCACCCTAACCCTGGTGTACTCGGCCCACGACAGCGAGCACAACGACGCCGTCGTTCTCGCCGAGGTGCTGCGGCGCGGCCTACCGAAGTCGGAACGGCGGCTGTGAGGAAGATCGTGTCCCAGCCGGCGCGCAGACGCGGATACAAGCTGCGACACCTTCACTTGCTGACCGACGACGAGGCCACGGAATGGCGTGAGCGTCGCCAGAGCATGCTGCACACGGTCGGCTCGCTCCAGCAGCGAGCTGGTGTTGGGACGGGCTCTGTCCCGTCGGCCCCGCCCGGAGCAGCGTCAATCCGTGACGCGACTCGGCGATGCGCCCCGGGCAGGCGGTCCACGTGAGCTCCAACTCGGCTGGCTGCCGAAACGGCAAGTCGCGCGGCGTGTTCGAGGGCGAAGGCGCGATGCGCAATCTGCTTGCGAATCGCGACTTCGTTCAGATGCGAAACGGCAACCCGGACACCGTCTTCGAGAGCGAAGACGAGAGGCGCGCGCTGCTCCTGCGGATGGGCACGGATCCAGCAGCTTGGGTCTACCTCGACACACTCGCTCGCGCGGCCCGAATGTCATGCAACGCTCTCAGGGTCAAGCTCGGTGCATTGGAGCAGGAGGGACTTGTCGCCTCAAAGAGAGCGCCTGCGGGTCCGAGATACCGACTGACTGACGACGGACGTCGCCGACGGGCTGGCTAGGGGTGAGCATGGTGCTCGCGAGGGGAACGACGACAATTAGCACTGAAGCGGCGAAGGGACGCCGCGCGTCGCGATCAGCGGCTTCGGGCGAATCGGCCGAAACTTTCTACGTGCCTACCTTGAGCGCCGCCCCGACACGGAGGTCGTCGCGACCAACGACGTCGGTGACCTTGACGACGATGGCGCATTTGCTTCGGTTCGACTCGCCCGTTGACCGTTTGCCCGGGAGGTCGGAGTTGACGCTGCATCATGCCGCGCGCAAGAGTCCTCCAGGACCCGTTCAGGATCGAGCGCGGGTTCGGAACGACGGTGGACCCGTATACGCCGACGCAGCCTGTCTTCGACGCGCCGCACGAGGATCTGTGCCGCACGCGTGCCGCAGCGATGAACCTGATCCTGACCACGACAACAAGCGCATTTGTCCGCTCCCTTACTCGTGCGTCGTCGACAGTCAGCTTCCGATGTCCGAGGAGGCACTCGTGAAGGTCTTCGGCTGGTACGACAACAGGTGGGGCAACGGCTGCCGTCTCGTCGACCGTCTGGCGTCGGCGGCATGACCACCAAGCGACAACTGCCGCGCGAGCAGCTCGTCGCGTTTCTCGGCGAGATGGTCTTGATCCGACGGTTCGAGGAGAAGGTCGTAGAGCGCTTCCGCGCCGGTGATCTGGCCGGCTTCCTCCATGCCTGTATCGGCCAGGAGGGAGTCGCCGTCGGCGTCTGCAGCGCACTCGAGGATGGCGACTTGATCGCGTCGACGCATCGCGCGCATGGGCATGTGATCGCAAACGGAACTCCACCGAACGAGGTGATGGCGGAGCTGTACGGCAAGCTGGAGGGCTGCTCACACGGTTATGGCGGCTCGATGCACCTCTACGACGTCGCGCGGGGCAACATGGGCGCAAACGCGGTCGTCGGGGGCGGACTGCCGGCCACCGTCGGTGCGGCGCTCGCGTTCAAGCTCCGCAGCCAGCCACGCGTCGCTATCGCGTTCTTCGGCGACGGGGCAACCAACATCGGCACCTTTCACGAGTCGCTGAACCTTGCGCAGCTCTGGCAGGTCCCGGCCGTCTTCGTGTGCGAGAACAACCGCTGGTCGGAATCGACACCACAGTCGCAGCACCAGCCGATCTCCGACCTGACACAGCGTGCCGTCGCGTTCGGCATGCACGCGCTGCGTGTCGACGGACAAGACGTCGAGGCCGTCCACCTGACCGCGCTTAAGGCGCTCGCGCACGCACGCGCCGGCGAAGGGCCCGTCTTTCTGCTCTGCGAGACCGAACGACTGACGGGTCACTACATCGGCGACCCGCAGGTCTACCGCGACAAGGATGAACTAGGGAAGCTGCGAGAGACGCGCGACCCGATTGAGAACCTGCGCGGGCGACTCGCGCTGAGCGAGGAGGAGTGGATACAGCTCGACCGCGATGCACAAAGCATCGTCGATGCGTCGCTTGAGTTCGCCCGAGCCGGCACCGACCCAGCGCCAAACGACGCGCTCAAGCACATTTACGCCGGGCAATGAACACCGCAGCAGGGATCCGTCGTCGCGCCGCTGGCGCGCTTCGCGTTCTCCCCGGGGCCGTTGTGCCCGCAAGGCTGAAGGCTTGAGAGCCTGACAAGCCGCTCGATGACGTCATCGTTGATTTTCGATTTTGGTCTCGATCACGCGCTCGTCGGCTGATCTTCTCATGCCTGCCATTGGACACCGGACACCGGCGAAGAGATGCGGCGGACGGGCTCTATGCTCGCCGCGAAGTGGAAGTCGCCGTCGCACTCGCAGTCACGCTTGTCTCGGCGAGCGCGCTGAACGTCGGCTACCTGATCGAGCACAGCGTCGCATCAGGGTTGCCGCCGCTCTCGCCGCGGCGCCCACTGCGCTCGGCTCGGCTCCTCGTCGGTCAGCATCGTTGGTTGCTGGGCTTCGGCGTCGAAGCGTGCGGCTGGTTGCTCTACGTGCTCGCGTTGGCGCTTGCACCACTCTCGCTCGTGCAGGCGACGGCGGCCGGCGGCGTCGGGATCCTCGCGGTGATGGTTTCGCGCTACCGGAGGGTCCCGCTCACACCGCTCGAGCGTCTCGGGGTCGCGCTGTCCGTCACCGGCCTCGCGCTGCTCGGGATCTCACTCGCAGGAGCTCACGGAGAGGGCGGCAAGGGTTCGTATCCTGCGGTCGGGCTCTGGCTCGGCGCCTCAGTGGTCGGAGGTATCGCCGCCACTCGCCTACTGCCTCGCCTTGTAGGGAGAGGTCCGGCGTACGGAATCGCGACGGGCGTCCTGTTCGCCGCCGGCGACGTGTCGACGAAGGCGGCGGTCGGCGGCGGCGCCCGGCTCGCGTTCGTCGCGGCGCTGATCGGCTGCTACGCGCTCGGGACAATGCTGCTGCAGGCCGGCTTCCAGCGCGGCAGTCCCCTGACGACGGCCGGTATTGCGACCCTGTTCACCAATGCACTGCCGATCGTCGCTGGTGAGACGATCTTCGCCGAGCCGCGGCCGACCGGGTGGCTCGGCGTCCTGCGCGTACTCTCGTTCGGAATCGTCGTCGCAGGCGCCGTAGCACTCTCGCGTCATCAGCACGGCGCCGCTGCCGTCGTACCTACAGCGGGGCCCCGAGGGCCCGACAGCGCGGGGACGACTCCGCGACCAGCGCAGCGATGACCGGCCGTCCTCTCGTGGAGGTCGACCTCGTCAGGGCTGGATCAGGCCGCGCCTGATCGCGTAGCGGGTCAGCTCGACGCGATCGCGCATGCCGAGCTTGTCGAGTATGTTCTGGCGGTGGCGGTCGACCGTCTTGATGCTGATGAATAGTTTGTCGGCGATCTCCTTCGACGTTTTTGCCTCGGCGATCAGCTTCAGCACCTCGAGCTCGCGGGGCGTGAGCACGTCGAATTGCTCTTCGCCGCGGCCGCCGCGCTCGACGTAGTCGCGGACGAGCGCCGTCAACGCCGACGGGTACAGGTAGGAGTCGCCGCGCATCGCTGCGCGGACGGCGTCGACGATGTCGGTGTCGGCGCCCGACTTGAGCACGTAGCCGGCGGCGCCCGCTTTGAGCGCCTCGAAGAGGAACTGCTCGCTGTCGTGCATCGAAAGCACCAGGATCTTCAGCTCTGGCTTGCGCTTGTGCAGCTCGGCCGCGGCTTGGATCCCCGTCATCCGCGGCATCGAGACGTCGAGGATCGCGAGGTGCACGTCCTCCTTCAGCGCTTTGTCGACGGCCTCGGCGCCGTCCTCAGCCTCGGCGACGACCTCCATGTCAGGCTTCGCGTCGAGGACCCGCTTCAGCCCCGAGCGGACGATCGAGTGGTCGTCGGCAATCAGGATCCGCGTGACGAGCGGGATCGACATCAGCTCGCCGCTCGGACGGCGACGCGTTCCGGTACCGGGACCTCCATCCGCACTTCGACTCCGCCTTCGGGCGCCGGCTTGACCGCGAGCGCTCCCTCGATCAGCAGCGCCCGCTCGCGCATGCTGCGCAGCCCGCCGTGCTCGACCGGCGCGCCGGCGAAGCCGCGGCCATCGTCGGCGACGCGCAGGACGACGCTGCCCCGGCCCGGCTCGAGCGAGATCACGACTCGCCGCGCCCGCGCGTGCCGGGCGACGTTGGTCAAGCTCTCCTGCGCGATTCGGTAGATAGCGAGCTCCACCTCCGGCGGCAATTTCGGCAACGCCGTCGCGAACCGGCGCTCGACCGGAATCGCGGTCACGCGCGTGAACGAGCTCGTCAGTTCGGTCAGCGCGCTGACGAGGCCGAGCGCCTCGAGCATCTCCGGCCGCAGCTCGCTCGAGATTCGGCGCACCTCGTCGAGGGCCCGTCGGACTGCCTCGCGTGCCTCGCCGAGTGCCTCCTCGTGCTCGGGTGCGCCTTCGGCGATCGAGTTCAGCTGCAGGAGCACGCCGGTGAGAACCTGGCCGACCTCGTCGTGCAGATCGCGTGCAATCGCGACCCGCTCCGCCTCCTGGGCGGCAAGGACGCGCCGGCCGCTCTCCTGACGCTCCGACTCCAGCCGGTCGAGCATCCGGTTGAACGTCATGACGACGCGGCCGATCTCATCGTCACGAAAGACTTGCAGGCGCTGCCCGGGCCGCAGGACATCGACCGTCTCCATCCGCTGGGCGAGTCGAGGCAGCGGCGCTAACGCGCGCCGGAGAAGCAATGCATTGACGGCGATCGTCACCAACAGCCCCACGAGCACGCCGACCGCCTGGAAGAGCGCGATCGGAAAGCTGATCGTCACCGGCGACACGATCAGCACGACCGCGATCGCCGTCAGCAGCGCCGCGTTGCCCGCGAAGACACGCCCGTAGAGCGGCAACGGACGCCGTGCCATACTGCGACGTTAGCGCCGCTGCGGTCCGTTCGCGGCTCGCTGCTGCCGCAGGCGCCGTTTCTGCGGTGGCGCGATCACCACCGGCACGGGTGTTTCCGTCTCCAATTCCTGCGCGAGCCGACTCTCAAGCCCGCGCCGGCCCCACCCGCGCGTGCGCGCGCCAACGACGATCACATCCGCGGCCTCCTCGCTTGCAATCCGGCCCACCAGCGCTGCAGGTTCGCCGACCGCGACTCTCTGCTCGGCGCTGTGGTCGACACCGTGGTCACGCGCTAGCTGCGCAAGCCGGCGCGCCGCCGCCACCCGGTCACCCTTCATCGTAATGCTCTCGCCGCCGCCGTGCCCCACTGCCGCGATCCCGTCGGCGACGTGGGCGAGGACGAGCCTTAGCCCTAGCCGCTCGCTGATTGCCACCGCCCGGGCGACCGCGTCGTCGTTCTCGGCGCCGTCCGTCACGGCGCAAATCAGGGTTCCGTGCATCTTCGCCTCCTTCGTTCGGCCCAGCTTCAGACTCGCGCAACCTCGCCGAGCGGGCCATCGGGGCGAAACCTGATCTCTCTTACATCCCGCATGGGGCCCCAGTCGCCAAATAGGGCCGCGCCCCGATGGTCGCCGCACGCCCTCGGCGAGAGATCGCGCACCGGCACGAGCCCAGCGCGGTCGTGCTGGTCCACACCGATGTCGACCCGGCATTCGAGGGGCAGGGACTCGGCCCGCGCCTCGTCGCCGGCGCGCTGACCGACCTTCGCCGCCGCGGCCTGAGGGTGGTGTGGCTCTGCGCGTTCGTGACCGGCTACCTGCGGCGCCACCTCGCGCACCAGGACATCGTCATCCGAGAGACCTAATCCCTCTCGCACGCGTTGTCGTGCCACGGGGCATGGCACGATCCCGGCCACACGCGAGCGTCGTAGTCAAGGAGGGACACGATGAAGGTCACGATCGTCGGCGCGAGCAACATGGGCCGCGGGATCGGCACGCGGGTCGTCGCGGAGGGCCACGAGGTCGAGATCGTCGACCGCGACCCCGAGGAAGCCCGCAGGTTCGCCGCGGACCTCGGCGCTGCGGCGACCGCACTCGAGCCGGGCGCGCCTTTCGGCGGCGAGGTCGTGGTGTTCGCAGTCTTCTACCCTAGGATCAAGCACGCCGTCCAGCAGTACGCCGCCCAGCTCGCCGGCAAAGTCGTTGTCGACATCACGAATCCGGTCGACACGGAGACGTGGGACCGGCTCGCCGCGCCACCCGGTAGCTCCCCGGCCGAGGAGGTTCAGCAGCTCCTGCCGGAGGGGACGCCGGTGGTCAAGGCGTTCAACACCACCTTCGCCTCGACGTTGATCGAAGGCGAGGCTGCAGGGCAGCAGCTCGACGTCCTGATCGCAGGGGACGACGACGAGGCCAAGCGCAAGGTCTCCGAGCTCGTGGCCGACGGCAGCCTGCGCCCGATCGATGCCGGTCCGCTACGCCGCGCGCCGCAGTTCGAGCAGGTCGGCTTCCTCCACATCTTGCTCCAGGCACGCGAGGCGTTCCACATTCCCATGACGATCTTCGAGATCGACCGCGTCGGCCGCGTGCCTGCAGCCGGCTCGGACGTGACCGGGTAGACCGTCCGCATGGCCGAGGCCAACGAGTCGGCTGGCTCTGTCAGGGCGCCCAGGGGGCCTGCGCGCGGTGTGACCGTCGACCAGATGAGCGAGTGGTCCTTTCCTGCGAGCGATCCCCCCGCCGTCTGGACGTGGGACGTCGAGCCGGAAGCGACCCAGCCCGACGCGCCGAAGCCGACCCACCAGCCGGGCTGACCGGCGTCGTCGGCGCGACCAGAAGCGGCCGGTCGGTGCGGCAGTCGACAGCGCCTGCGACGGTGCGGCCGAGCCGCCGCCTGCTGCGGCCGACGACGATCAACGGAGCTCGGCGGTGCTGCGCGAACGCGGCGATCAGGGGCCCGGGCGCGCCCTCGAGGATCTCGCCGGAGGCCATCACTCCGTGCTCGCGCGCGACGGCCAGCGCGACGTCGATCGCCTGGCATCCGCTCATGAGCTCGCGCGACAGCCGCCGTTGATACAAAGAGCGGGCCGAGCAGCGCGGAGGGGCGGTGCCGCACGTGGACGAACGCCACGGGGCGCGGCAGGGCGCGAGCAAGCCGCGATGCGGTCGCGGCGGTGGCACGCGGAGTCGCCGGCTCGATCGCCGCGACGATCGGTGCTCGGACCGGGTTCGACCGCACGGCTCCCCGGCGCCGCGACGGAGCACGACGACGCTTCCGCTGCCTCCCCGGCTCGAGGTTGGGGTCGCATGCATCACCATCCTCAACACCTCCTTCCGCTGTCGAGAGAGTCACCTCGAGTGTCGCTGAGGCAGGCCTTCGCCGCCATCGGGCGGGCAGCTCATCCGGGCTCTCGACTATTGAGGCTCGCGCCGCCCAGCTCGCGTGGGGGCGGCAACCGCTCGGATTCGGGCCAGCACCCCATGGCGGCGCGGCAGCCGGTCGGCGACCCTGGCAGCGACTCCGACAAGGAGGAACCGTGAACACCAATGGACCAGTCATCTGCGGCATCGACGAATCGGGCACGGCATCCCGCGCCGTCCTCGTCGCGCGGGAGCTCGCGTCGCAATTCGACTCCGATCTCATCGTCGTCCACGTAGTGCCCGACGGCGGGAGCGCGCAGCTCGAGCGTCCGCCTGAGTTCGGCGCCCCAATCGCCGACTCGATCGTGGAGCACGGCCATCCGGCCGACCGGCTGCTCGCGGTTGCCCAGGAGAGGCAGGCGTCGTTTCTCGTCGTCGGCTGCCACGGTCCACGCTCGTCGCTGCTCGGCAGCATCTCGGCGGACGTCGCTCGCCGAGCGCCCTGCCCGGTCGTCACGGTACCGCCGACGGCGAGCACAGTGGCCTTGGACCGCGGCGAGGCGGGTGTCTCAGTCGCCGGCGGCTTCGTTCGCTTCACCCTGGGGCGCGCAGCCGCAAGCGCGCGCTGACGAGAGAAAGGAGACAGATCGATGGCAGAGGTCCTAGTTACTGCGCGGGGTCTGGAGAGGCTCACGCGCGAGTTGGAGGAGTTTCACCGCGAGCGCGAGCGGCTCGGGGAGCGGATGACGCGCGCACTGGCGCAGAGTGGCGCAATCGGCGAGAACGGCGACTTCCTCGACGCTCGCCAGGATGCGGAGCTCCTAGAGCGTCGGATTGCGCGGCTCGAGCGGCGGCTCGCCGCTGCCGAGGTCGTTGAACCAGTCCTCGACGGCGAGGTCGACGTCGGCGAGCGCGTCACCGTCCGTGATCTCTCGACTGGTGTCACGAAGCAGTACCGGATCGTCGGCTCCGGCGAGGGGAACGCGAATGAAGGGGCGATCTCACACGAATCGCCAATCGGGTCGGCGCTGCTGGGTCGGCGCGTCGGCGACGTGGCGAAAGCCGAGACACCGCGCGGGACGGTTCGTCTCGAGCTGATCGCGGTCGACGGCTGAGCAGCATTGCTCGCGACACCAACGATCGGCGGCTTGGGTGGCTGGGTCGAGGCTGCAATCGGGAGGCACCGAATCAAAGACACGCCTGCCCGCCAGCTCGCCTGCCTGCCACCCACAACCGGGCTGCCGGAACCGAGCCTCAAGGCGGAGGAAAAACGATGAAGATCGCCGCACCGACGCCAATCCGTCCCCCGCGGTCCGCTCAGCGTCCGCGTCGGGAGCCACCCGCCGCGAATCTGAGTCTCACGTGCTCGGTCTGCGGGTACGGTGCGATCTGTGCCACCCTGCCGCGCCGTTGCCCAATGTGCCAGCGCGAGGACAGCTGGCGGGCCGACCCCGCAGGCCCCAGACGCTCGCCGTGACGTTAAGGACGCCATGACCTCCGACACGCCGCAAGGCTGAAGCCAGAAGGTCCCTGGGTCTGTTGGAAAATGCCCGAGTCCAACCCTCAAGCCGGTGCGGAGGGTTCGTACCTGCCGATTTGGCTCATCGAGCGACCGGACACGAAAAGGTACCGCTGAGCAGGGGAATCGTTGTCATTTCGACAACGGATGGAGCTAGCCGGACTCGAACCGGCGACCTCCTGGGTGCGATTTCCGCGAAAGTTGCTTTCAGGCGCTTCCGACCTTCGCCCTTTGGCTCAGCCAAGCCGCGGCTGCCAACCGCGTGTTCGCCGGCCTTTGCCTCCGTCTGCCACCCGCGTTTGACCAGAATTTGACCACGCCTTAGGCTGCCGGCTCGCCGCAAGCGGGTTCATTGCAGTCACCTCGTCGCTTCGCAGGGCAGGCGGGGAAACCTCCTGGGAGTCGCACACTCGCCGGGAGGGGCCAAGCCATGCGTAACAGCCCTGTCAGCACCAGTAGTAGTAGCCCGGCGCGCTTGTTGTATGGCAAAGGCTTCGACTTTCAACGACCGTGCCCCCCTTGAGCACGATAAGCCGTGTGAAATGCCCCATCCTGGCGTCCGAGGCGCGGACCCGCACACGAAACGCGTGAACGGTTCCCTGGGCACAGCTTGGATTGCAGTCATTGACAACGTTGAGGCCAGAGCCCAGCGCGTGTCGCTGAGTCCAACTCGGCCAGACTAGGTTCGTGAGGCGCCCTGTGCCATCCCCTGTGTAGAGAATCTTCCTGGGTCGCACCTCAAAGGGCCGATCCGCCGATATCGACGCCAACAGCGCTACGGGCTGGGCCGCCTCTTCGGACTTCTGCTTGCCCTCTTTGCCGCTACACCCAACCAAGACGGCAATCACTGTGGCAAGCAGGAGGTACCTACCGATGGGGCCAAGAACTCGTACCGACGCTGTGTTTATCTCATGGAGCCCGGCCGTAGTGCGAGTCCGCTCGGCCATCTGTTGCTCAATCTCCTGTTTCATAGCTGCACCGTGTCCGGATCGTGTGCTGCAGGTAGTACTGACATGCAACGCCCAGGCGTCGACCATAGCTGTCGATACCTTCTTCGACATTTCGGCCTTCCGGAGTTGTCGTGTTTCGCGCCGATATTGATGGAACGTACAGACTGCCATTTCGACACCCATTGGCCATCTCGTACTTGCACATGAATATCTCAGTCGCCTTTCGAAGGTCTCCCTCTTTCTTGAGTTCGCTAAATGCCGAATGAAAATCTCTGGTTAATTCGAGGAAGACGTACTTAAGTTGAGTGCGGAAGTCATCGTACTGACAGCCGCTCGCGTTCAGGTTAACCTGTCCAGCCGAACTGCAACCTGCGAAAGCTAGAAAGCCAAGCTGGCGATCGCCGCTCGTCCATTGAGCCAAGCGGGTCTGTCAGATCTTCGGTGTAAGTCCTGTTGTCTATTTTGTTAATCGTTGATCTCGATTCGTCCTTCGAAGGTCACGGCGAAGGCGTTGAGGGCGGGCTTCCAGCGGTTGCTCCAGCG
>Ga0070741_10004557_pt1 | contig 32210 bp, 27 predicted proteins | sample Coa_R1_4_FD_66440 | JGI IMG/M metagenome (GOLD analysis project Ga0070741, IMG submission 66440) | Surface soil microbial communities from Centralia Pennsylvania, which are recovering from an underground coalmine fire - Coalmine... | ecosystem: Environmental > Terrestrial > Soil > Unclassified ... | reverse complement strand
GACGGCGTTATTCGGAAAGAATTGCTTGAACTCGTGGTAAAGCTGCGCAGCCAGTGTCTTGTTGTGAGCGAGTACCAGGGCGGTACGATTGAACTTCTCGATGATCTTCGCCATCGTGTAGGTCTTGCCCGAGCCGGTCACGCCGAGCAGCACCTGATGCTTCTCTCCGGCGTAAAGCCCGCGCGAGAGCTCCTCGATCGCCTTGCCTTGATCGCCCGCCGGCTTGTAGTCGCTGACTAGCTTGAAATCCATGAACCGGAGACCTACAGAGAGAAAATCTGAAGCGTGTATATCTCTTTATTGTGACACATACGCGCTAGCTATTGGCAACAGCGCACAGTGTTCATGGTTGCTGTGTCTTCAAGATGAATTCTTCGGGCGCTTAAGGTCGCCGCGCATCTCTGACAGATTCCCATCCAAAGTCCGAGCCCAGAGAACGAGGACAAGCGAAGAGCTTTTCGCGATCGCAGAACTTCGAGCAAGGCAATGCGTACTGCGGCAGAAGGTGAGTCGGTGCCGAGAACTTCCATCGCTTGCCGCAACAGATTTTCATCGATCACCAGAGTTCGGCGTTCATATATTAGGCAAGGTCAGTTCTACTCCGGCCTGATCCGTGAGTGGCTTTATTTGTGACGATTTTCATCTTTTTCCCGGTAAAGAGCTCAATCCATTCATAAGGGCTATCGACCAGCACATCCGGAGGCGCGGCTTCCAGCGTGTGCGGGGCAAGGCCATATGTGCACCCGACTGAATACAGCCCGGCATTTTGCGCTGTGAGTACATCTACGTCGGAATCGCCAATTAGCACTGTTTCAGAAGGCTCGACGTTGGCTTCGCGCAGCAACATGCGAGCACCGAATGGATCGGGCTTCTTAGTCTCGAAGCTGTTGCCTCCGTACACCTGAAAGAAGAATGGATTCATCGCCAGAGCATCGACGATCGCTCGCGATGGTCCGACGGGCTTGTTGCTGAGCACAGCCATCTTGCGCGGGAAAGTTTCGGCCGAGCAAAGCGCGCGCAGTGCTTCGAGCACGCCATCGTAGACGTGGGTATAGTCGAGCTTGTGCTTGCGGTAGTAGTCCAGGAAAAATTGCAGAGCGACGTGAACGAAGTGTTCGTCCTTGGGATCACCAAGAGCGCGGCGGACCAACATGGGAGCGCCATCACCTATGTATGTGCCGATCACTTCGAGTGGAAGCTCGTGCCGGCCAAAATGACGCAGCATCGCGTTCACCGAATTGCCGAGATCCTGCCGCGAATCGACCAATGTCCCATCGAGATCAAAAATCAGCAGCCGCAGTTTCCGAACGGGAATCTCACGATTGATCTTCATTATCTGTCAGTTTAGCTGACGGTGTCGCCCGCCCTCATGGCGACAATGCAAATTCAGCTGTCATTGCGCCGCAGCGTCTCCGTTTCGCAGTCTACGGAGTGTTGTGTGAGGCGGGAATCTGGTTTGCACCCAGGCATTAAAACAGCAGATCCCCGAGGCCGCACACACATTGACGAAAGACCTACTGGCGGTTGCGGCGGCCTGAGGGATGACAGTTGTTTTGGAAGATGGACTTTTGCGACGCTCAGCAGCTCAGAAGCTCAGAAGCTCAGGAGCTAACTTGCGGGCGTGGAATCTCGTCAATCTTCGCAGCAAGGATGAAATCACTTTCCGTGAGCCCGTCGATTTTATGGGTCCAGATGGTGACGGTCACGCGTCCCCACCGCAGGAGGATGTCGGGATGGTGCCCCTGCTCTTCGGCAATGGCGCCGATTGCTTTTACGAATTCCAGCGCGCTTACGAAGTCAGAGAAGTTGTAGCTCTTCTCGATGTGGTGTTCTTCAATGACCTTCCATCCACGCACCTGACGGGCCAGATCTGCCAGTTCTTTGTCCTTCAGCGGAGGAACTCCGCCCTTGCAGGGAACACACGTTTTCTTCGCAAGCTCAGTCATGCGCTCTTCGCGGAACCTTCAGAACTATAGCGCAAGGCGGCCTGGGCGGTGAAATCGCAGTGAGATTTATAATCGCTGTTTTGCGCTGTCTCGCGCATTCGCGCATGTCTGACCTGATCACGACAATTCACTCGTCCGCAGGTGACGTTGTATTCACAGGACGAGAGAGCGAAACAGCGGACGCAATCATAAAAAGGAGCAAGATGAGTCAGATTCAGGAGATTCGGGCGCGTGAGATTCTCGATTCGCGCGGCAATCCTACAGTTGAATGTGAGGTGCTACTGGCGAGCGGCACGATGGGACGCGCCGCCGTCCCGAGCGGGGCCTCGACTGGAGAACACGAAGCTGTAGAACTGCGCGATAACGATCCGCAACACTATCTCGGCAAAGGTGTTCTGAAAGCCGTGGAGAACATCGAGAGCGCAATTGCTCCGGCTCTGAGCGGTATGGATGCGAGTGATCAGCGCGTGATCGACGGCACCATGATCGAGCTCGATGGCACTCCCAATAAGGGACAGCTTGGAGCAAACGCAATTCTCGCCGTTTCAATGGCATGTGCTCGAGCATCGGCGAATGATCTGAAAGTTCCGCTCTACCGCTATCTCGGCGGAGTGAATGCCAACGTCCTGCCGGTGCCGATGATGAACATCATCAACGGCGGAGCCCACGCCGATAACAACGTAGATTTCCAGGAATTCATGGCCATGCCCGTCGGGGCAGAGACGTTTGCTGACGCTCTGCGCTGGGGCACAGAAGTGTTTCACACGCTCAAAGGCGTATTGAAGAAACGCGGGTACAACACAGCCGTCGGTGACGAAGGCGGCTTCGCTCCTTCTTTGAAGTCGAACGTCGAGGCTATCGAGGTGATCCTCGAAGCCGTAGAGAAAGCCGGCTACACCGCAGGCGAGCAGATTGCGATCGCTCTTGATCCTGCAGTCAGCGAGCTGTACAGCGATGGCAAGTACGTCTTCAAGAAGTCGGACAAGAGCACGAAGGATTCGACGCAGATGGTGCGCTTCTGGTCTGACTGGGTCAAGAAATATCCGATCGTCTCGATTGAAGATGCCCTCGCTGAAGACGACTGGGACGGATGGAAAGCCCTCACGGAAGAAATCGGCGACACGGTGCAGCTCGTTGGCGACGATCTCTTCGTAACCAATACAGAGCGCCTGCAGCGTGGCATCGATGAAGGCTGCGCCAACAGCATTTTGATCAAGGTGAACCAAATTGGAACTGTGACGGAAACGCTCGAAGCCATCGAGCTTGCGCGTCGCAACGGCTATACGGCGATCATCAGCCATCGCTCCGGTGAGACCGAAGACACGTTCATCGCCGATCTGGCGGTCGCCACCGGTGTGGGCCAGATTAAGACCGGTTCCGCTTCGCGTACCGACCGAATTGCAAAATACAACCAACTGCTGCGGATTGAAGAGGAGTTGGGACGCGCCGCGGGCTTCCTCGGCATTGAGGCTCTGAATTATCACGGAGAGCTGGGAAAAAAAGCAGGAGCGGCGTAGCGCTCCAAAGGATGTTCTATGAAGCACTTGCTTGCGATTTGCGTTCTCATTCTGGCTGGCTCGGCGCTTGTTGCGAGCCAGACTCCTGCTCAAAATCCGACAACGCAGGCGATGCCGCAAACTGATGCGGAACGCGCCGTCAAGCGTGCCGACATTCGCAAGCTGATCGAGCTCACAGGTGCAGCAAATATTTCAGCTGACGCGCTGCAAAAGATGATCGAACCTTTGAAGGCAAGCTATCCGCAGGTGCCGGAAGAGTTCTGGAACACCTTCGTTCATGAGGTGCATTCCGATGAACTGATCGATCTGGTGATCCCTATCTATGACAAGTACTACACGCATGATGAGATTCAGGAATTGATGCGCTTCTACCAATCACCCGTCGGCCAAAAGACGATCAAGGTACTGCCGAAGCTCTCTGCCGAAGCGATCGATGCCGGCCAGGAGTGGGGACGAATGGTCGCCGATCGCGCCATGCGCAAGCTGCGCGAAAAAGGCTACGATAAAACTTCGTCGAATCCCTCGAAGCACTTGCCCGCCGGACAATAATTCCCGAGATGAAAAATACTCCTCTGGTTCTTACGATCCTCGATGGTTGGGGATATCGCGCCGAAACCAAAGCTAACGCCATTGCTCTTGCGCGCAAGCCCAATTACGACGCTTTGCTGCGCGAGTTTCCCAGCACGCTGGTCCACACCAGCGGACGCTACGTCGGGCTCCCAACCGGGCAAATGGGCAACAGCGAAGTCGGCCATCTGAACATCGGCGCCGGTCGCGTTGTCTACATGGACATCACCAAGATCGACGTGATGATCGAAAGCGGCGAGTTTTTCTCCAATCCCGCGCTGCTCTCGGCGATGAAGAACGCTCGCTCAGGCGGACGGCGACTCCACGTTTTCGGCTTGCTTTCAGACGGCGGAGTCCATTCGCACCAGAATCATCTTTATGCGCTGCTGCGGACGGCCAAACAGAATGGCGTCGATCGCGTATTCGTGCACGCCTTTATGGATGGGCGCGACACGTTGCCCACGAGCGGCGCGGGATATCTTGAGCAGCTTCAGCAGAGGATGCGCGAACTCGGTTGTGGACAAGTTGCCAGCGTGAGCGGCCGTTACTATGCCATGGATCGTGATAAGCGCTGGGAGAGAGAGCGCAAAGCCTGCGACGCGGTGATCAACGGCAAAGCTGAAGGTGGAACGTACATCGACGCTGTTCGGGGAGTGAGAGAATCCTACAACCGCGATGTGACCGACGAATTCATCGTGCCGTTTGTCTGCGTCGATAACCGTGGTGAGCCGCTAGCCACGATCCGCGACGACGATAGCTGCATCAATTTCAACTTCCGCGCAGATCGCGCTCGGCAAATCACGCGCGTTCTGGCGCGTAACAGCGGGATCACGAAGCAGCAGGGAAGCGATCTGCCTGATGCTGAAGCACTGGAGAAGGTGATTCCAGCCAGTGAGACTCCCAGAAACCTCACTTATATCTGCATGACGCGCTACGACAAGCAGTTCGAGCTTCCGTTTGTCGTGCAGCCGGATTCACTCACTAACATTCTTGCGAATGTCATGGGAGGCGAAGGTCTGCGCAATCTGCGCGTCGCCGAGACGGAGAAATATGCGCACGTCACTTATTTCTTCAACGGCGGTATCGAGCAGCCCTTTCCTGGAGAGGAGCGCGTGCTCGTTCCTTCACAGAAGGTGGCTACCTACGATCTCAAACCCGAAATGAGCGCCGAAGGCATTGCCGACGCGGTCGTGGATGCCGTCGAACGCGGCAGCTTCCAGGTGATCATCGTTAATTTTGCAAACGCGGACATGGTGGGCCATTCCGGGAAAATCGAGCCTACCGTGAAAGGCGTGGAGACTGTCGATGCGTGCCTTGGGCGAATCTTCAAAGCCGTGAGGCAGAAGGGCGGAGCGATGATTGTCACTGCCGATCACGGCAATGCGGAAATGCTTATTGATCCCGTAACCGGAGGTCCGCACACGGCGCACACAATCAATCCTGTGCCGTTCATCGTTGTCAGTGACCAGAACAGCAATTTCCGATTGCGTGCAGACGGGGCGCTTCAAGATATTTCGCCGACCGTGCTCGGAATGCTGGGCATCTCGCAGCCAAAAGAGATGACCGGGCATGACTTGAGGCTCAAAGGCTGAGAGGAGTCCAGCCGTTCTTAAGCGTAAGCTGTGTCCGAATGTCGTTCGCGGCTGAGAAGAGCACGTCTCGGCACTTTCGTTCCGGAATGGTGCTGTTTGCGAGGCGATTTAAAGGCCGTTCAGCGGCATCGCTGTGGACTGCCAACCGTCTGTTCCAAGCTGCTAAAATAGAAATTCCCTTCCATCCAGTCACCAAAGACCGGAGGGAGAGGTGCGTTTTGGGAGAGTGCTATGTCTGAGATGAACGGAAACGGTTTGCGGCTGAAGACAGGTTTGGCCGAAATGCTCAAGGGCGGCGTGATCATGGACGTCACTACCGCTCAGCAGGCTGAAATTGCACAGCGGGCAGGCGCCGCCGCAGTAATGGCATTGGAGCGCGTGCCGGCGCAAATTCGCGCAGAAGGCGGAGTGGCCCGCATGGCAAAGATCGCGGTCATCCGCGAGATCATGAAGGCCGTAGACATTCCGGTGATGGCGAAGTGCCGCATTGGACACTTCACCGAAGCACAAGTCCTGCAAGAGCTCGGCGTGGATTACATAGATGAATCCGAAGTTCTCACTCCAGCCGACGAAGCTCATCACGTCGATAAGCACGCCTTCAAAGTTCCTTTTGTATGCGGCGCCCGTGATCTCGGCGAGGCTCTGCGACGAATCGCCGAAGGCGCAGCCATGATCCGCACGAAGGGCGAAGCCGGCACGGGCGACGTTGTACACGCGGTGAAGCATATGCGGCAGATCGTGAAAGACATGCGCGCGCTCACCGTTCTCGGCGAAGAAGAGCTCTATGCAGCCGCGAAGGAACTGCGTGCACCGTACGAATTAGTACGCATGGTCGGCAAAAGCGGAAAGCTCCCCGTTCCGAACTTTTCTGCAGGGGGCATTGCTACTCCCGCCGACGCGGCACTCGTACGCCAGCTCGGCGCCGAAGCCGTATTCGTAGGCTCGGGCATATTTATGGCCGATTCCATCAACTTCGCTCCCGCAAAAGAAGCCGAGATTCGCGCCCGCGCCATCGTGCGTGCAACTACGCACTTCGATGATCCTAAGGTTCTGCTCGAAACCAGCGAGGACTGCATCGGCGCAATGAAAGGGCTGGCAGTCGCCGCAATGTCTGAAGCCGATATGCTGCAGAAGCGCGGCTGGTGAAAGTATCGGGTGATCCGGCCATCGGGTCATCGGGTGAAGTAAAACTAAGATGTGCACCTGATGCTGTCAGTTCACCCGATCTGCAGATGACCCGATCACCCGATCTATTCCCAACTTGAAAAACTCTGATCTGACAATAGGTGTCCTCGCTCTCCAGGGCGATTTCGATGCGCATCGGCAAACGCTGAAGGCGTTAGGCGTGCAGACTGTTTTGGTGCGTAAGCCAGAAGAACTCGAAGGCATCGACGGTCTGGTTATACCCGGCGGCGAATCATCCACTTTCCTGAAATTCCTGGAACGCGAAGGATTCCTCAGCAAGCTTCGGGCTTTCGCCTCGGAAAAGCCGACATTCGGCACCTGCGCGGGCGCGATTTTACTGGCCAAGAAGGTCACCAATCCGCCACAGGAGAGTCTTGGCGTGCTCGACATCACGGTGCAGCGCAATGCTTACGGCCGTCAAATTGACAGCTCAATCATGACTGCGCCGACGAAGCTTGGGGGAGATCCCTTGGAAATGGTCTTCATCCGAGCTCCCCGAATTGAACAAGTCGGTCGCGATGTTGAAGTGCTTGCAGAACGCGAAGGCCATCCCGTTTTGGTCCGTCAGGGAAAGATTATGGCCGCGACATTCCATCCTGAGCTTTCGAACGATATGCGAGTACACCAAATGTTTCTCAAGGTCGTTCGACAGGCGCAAGGGAATCGGGTCATCGGGTGATCGGGTCATCGGGCGATCTGAAGACCGACAGTCAAATCTGGCCGACCCGATAAGTGTCCGCGTGAAACCGCGTTGAATCATGGTTACTTCACCCGATGACCCGATCACCAGATCACCCGATCCCAAGCCGCTGGCTTTCGCTCCTCAGTTCATGATTCAATCGACAATGCAGGCGGCTCTTATGCCAGTAGTAAAGACCACAGCTCCCCCGAGAACGAGCGCGCCTGATTCCGGCGGACGCGGTACCGATCACAAACTTCCTACCGGCGGAGGTGGGGAAGGCGAGTGGGGAGACGCCTCGCCTCGACGCGGTCCGCGTGAACGACTCTACCGAGCGCGAGTCGGTCTCGCCATCATGATGTCCACCTCGCTCGGCCTCTTTGTCACCCTGGTCATCGGCTATCTGTGGCAACGCCAGCAGGTGATGTTCGATCCCGTGGTTCACGCCTACGTCTCCGTTTGGAAGCCGATCGCGGTTCCTCCCCTGTTGTGGTGGAACACCTTGTTGTTGGTTCTGAGCAGCGTTACCTTGGAAATCGCGCGTCAGGCGCATTTCCGCGAAGACCTTCTCATGGACGAATGGCTGGGTCTTTCCCGTCCGACGCTGCACAAAGCCTTGCCGTGGGAGGTTCTCAGCTTTTTACTTGCCTCCGGGTTCGTGGTCGGGCAGCTCTACGCCTGGACGCAGCTTCGTGCTGAAGGGATTTACCTTGGCTCGGGCCCAAGCAGTCAGTTTTATTACTTTCTGACTGGCCTCCATGGTCTCCATTTGCTTGGCGGCATGCTCGTGTTGATCTGGGCAATGCTTACCGCTTTAGTGGGAACCAGTCTGGAATCGCGCCGGATCACCCTCGACATCACCGCTTGGTATTGGCATGCCATCACGCTGGTTTGGTTTGGAATTTTCGCCGCTCTGAAGCTGTGCGAATGAGCCAGAGAGAAAAAGACCTATTTCGAGTAATTCCGCAAGTGTTTCCCGCTAAGTCGTTCTATTTGAAAATCGATGTAGCTTAAAGGAATTGCCGGTTGGTCCGCTTCGGTTAGTAAAACGATTCACTTCAGCGTCTCACGAACTAAGTGATATGCCCAACGAGCTGCGCAATATACAATTTTTCATTGCTTTTTGGGGCAATTCTTCATAAAATCGGAGTTTTTACAGGTCCCTCTGGAGCTCTCAGGGAGCAACGCCGTGTTCGGCCATTCCGGCGTGCTTATCTGAATCCAAACGGGTTAGCAAGCATCGAAAGACTAATCATATAAAGGCAGGTAGAACTAATGGCTAAGCGTCGCGGAAATCCAAACTGGGGAAAGCCGGAGCCGATCGGACCGGTAGTTCCCGTAGTTACGTCTTTTGAACAGGCCGTGAAGGAGTTCAAGCTTCTTCCCGACCAATACCTGCGTTCCACCCGTCTGCGCGAGTGGGCGCGCAAGAACAAGAATTCCAAGTACATTCCCGAACCGCTGCTGGAAGCTTGGGGATTCGAGATCGAATCGACTCTGTAACGAGCGTGAATCTAAGTAGAAGGCCGCCTAATTGGCGGCCTTTTCCTTTTGAGGAACTCTCGACTTGATGAACTGAAGAAACCCGTTTTCATCTGCACAGCAAAAAGCCCGCCGAGGCGACGGGCTTTGCTTTGTCCTTTTACTACATTATGAAGCTGCCGCTGCGGCCGCACGGGCGAAGCGTTTTGGCATCACCGTCACGCCGTTCTCGCGGTCGAAAACGAGATTCATGTTTTGCGAACACGGTCCGCAGAGCCAGAAGTGTTCCAGCTTGCGTCCGGGCTTACGGGTTGCGACGAGGAACGGAACTTTGCTCCCGTCGGAAAGTTCAATCGTGTCTTCCGAGGTTATTGGTGGCGTTATCTCAACTTCAATTTTGAAGATCTTGCCTTCACGCAGATAGTGGAAGGGTGTGGAGCAGGCAGGATTCGCACACTTGGAAACCATGGAGCCCTCTACTTTCAGACTTTTGGGGGTTGTTGTCTGTAGTCCGCCTGCATACAACGGACTCACAATTCAAAGTAGATGCATCCAGAGTCTCTGGACGTTGTTCTGTGGAAAACCCAGGACTTCTGAATACCAACTGCCTCCGAGTGTACTTCAACTCCGTCCGACTGTTTACGAATAATTCTGAATTTCTTCCATCAGCTCTGCCAATGCACGCCAGCTACTCTGGTTCGCTTCAGAGTTGGTGCGGAAAGCCTGCGCATGGCGTCTTAGATGATTTGATATTGCTTCGCCAAGTCTCAACTGGCGTCCCGATAGAATCTGTTCAGGAGAAATCTTGATCCTGTCGAACTATATCTCCGGCCAATGGAAGCAGGGCAAAGGCGAACGTGTTCCCCTAATCGATCCCGTCACTGGCGAGCACCTCGCCCATGCTAGCTCAGAGGATCTTGCTCTTGCGGAAGCGCTTGAGTTTTCGCGTGAGCGCGGAACTCGAGTGCTGCAGCGGCTCAATTATCCGCACCGAGCCGAACTGCTGGGCAAGATTGCGGAAGTACTTAGCAGCCAGCGCGACAAATATTACGAAATCTGCCTGAGAAATATGGGAGCTACCAAAGGCGACGCCGCATTCGATGTAGACGGCGCAATCTACACGGTCAAGCACTACGCTAAAGCGGGACAGAGCCTTAATGGTGACATGATCAAAGACGGTCCCCCGGTGGCGCTTTCAAAATCAGGAGTTTTTCAGGGGCAGCATTTTCTGAAACCGCTCGAAGGCGTGGCTGTTCTGATCAACGCTTTCAACTTTCCGGCATGGGGACTTTGGGAGAAAGCAGCTCCGGCGTTGTTATCGGGAGTCGCAGTGTTTGTAAAGCCGGCTACGCCAACGGCGTGGCTCACTCAAAGCATGATCGAAGACGTGATCAAGGCCGGCATTCTTCCGGACGGCGCGCTGTCGGTTGTTTGCGGCTCGCCTGGCGATTTGCTGGATCATGTCACGGCGCACGACCTAATCGCTTTTACCGGTTCGGCGGCGACAGCGGGCAAAATAAAGACTCATGCCGCCGTAGTCGCTCATTCCGTTCGCGTAAACATCGAGGCCGATAGCTTGAATTCAGCCATTCTCGGCGCAGAGGCACCAGGCACCCACCCATTCGAGCTCCTGGTGAAGGAAGTTGTGAAGGAGATGACTCAGAAAGCTGGGCAGAAATGCACAGCCATTCGTCGCATCTTTGCGCCGCGAAAGAACCTCCTCCCGGTCTGCGAAGCGATTGGGAGTGGATTGGCGGCGATTCCGGTGGGGAATCCTCGAAACGCAGCAGTAAGGTGCGGGCCGGTAGTGAACAAAGCTCAGCAGAAGGCGGTGCTCGATGGTATTGCTCAGCTCAAACGAGAATGCAATGTGATCTTTGGTGGAGACCAGGCCTTTCAGCCAATCGATGCCGATTCGGCAACTTCCTGCTTCGTTCAACCCACACTGCTCCGCTGCGATGACCCGCTGCAAGCCAGAACTGTTCATGAAATAGAAGTCTTTGGACCGGTCGCCACGATAATGCCGTACGACACGGTTGAGGAGGCGATCGGCCTGGCTCGACGCGGACATGGCTCGCTGGTCGCTTCCATCTACTCCGATGATGAGAAGTTCAAAGATGACGTAACCCTCGGGTTGGCGACCACGCACGGCCGCATCATGGCAGTTGACAGCTCCGTGGGAGCGCAGCACACCGGACATGGGAACGTAATGCCGAACTGCCTGCATGGCGGCCCGGGCCGCGCCGGAGGAGGAGAAGAACTCGGCGGACTTCGCGCTTTGCAGCTTTATCATCGCCGATTCGTGGTGCAAAGTTCGCCTGAGTTATTAAGCAAACTCTCCCAGAAGACCATCGAAATTGACGAACTGAATGGCTGAGATCGCGGGATATCGCGGCCGTCTTGCGCCATCTCCAACCGGACTTCTCCACATTGGTCATGCCCGCACCTTTTGGATCGCTGCTCAACGCGCAAAATCCCATAATGGCATGCTGATTCTCCGCAACGAAGACCTCGATCCGCAACGCTGCCGACCGGAGTTTGTCTCCGCCATGTTTGAAGATCTCAAGTGGCTCGGCATTCACTGGAGCGAGGGTCCGGATTGCGGCGGACCGTATGACCCGTACTCGCAAAGCGACCGGCGCAGCTTCTACCTGGAAGCGTGGCGGCGATTGCGCGATACCGGCAGCATCTATCCCTGCACGTGTTCGCGAAAGGATCTTGCTCAATCTGCCAGTGCTCCCAACAATGAAGCCGATGACGAACCTCTCTATCCCGGAACCTGCCGGAACCGCTCAGCCGGCTCTTACTCATCGCCTGCAGGCGTGAACTGGCGCTTCCGTGTTCCCAACGGTGAGGCGATCGAGTTCGTCGATCTGAATATCGGCCCAAAACGGTACATCGCGGGGAAGGATTTCGGAGACTTTCTGGTATGGCGCCGGGACGACGTGCCTGCGTATCAGCTGGCTGTGGTAGTGGATGACGCTGCGATGTGCGTGACCGAAGTGGTTCGCGGAGCCGATCTGCTGAAGTCCACCGCGCGTCAGATCCTGCTTCTTCAGGCTTTGAATTCGAAAATTCCGCAGTATTTCCACTGCGAACTGATGCGCGACGAGCAGGGCGTGCGCCTGGCCAAGCGCCATGATGTGCTCAGCATTCGGCATCTCCGCGAGAGCGGATGCACGCCTGAGCAAGTGCTGACAATGGCCAGAGTGTAAGTGTGCGGTTCCGATCAGGCTATCCCGAGCGACGCAAAGGAGCCCGGCCACGCTCGCATTGGTCTCACCTAATGGCTGATGAACGCCGCCGTCTCAACGTGTCTGCGCTCCGGTTCAGGTTCAGTCACAAACGAGCGCAACTGTTTCAGCAACAACACAAGACAAATCGCACCGACGATGAGCAGCACGGTACCGAGCACGGCATGTCCGAGAATTGCATAGCCTGATCCAAAAAGGAACGAGTAGACCATCGCGCAGCCGAGGAGCCACAGGCCGAGGTTGCGTCCTAGATCGCGTGTAGGCTTTATGTCGTGCGCGATGGCGGCGATGTGCTTCCACCCGCGCACGTCCGGACGAACGTGCCGGTAGAAAGTCACAAGAACTTCCTGACTTACTGGCTTAGTGAGATAAGTGACCGCAATCCAAGCGATGGTCGTCACGACGGTAGTCGTGCCTGCAGTTTTCGCGAATAGCACCGGCGCATTCCCATTGAACGGATTCCAGAAGCGCAGCAGCAGGGAAGTGACGAGGGCGACAATCATCGCCGTGATCTCGCTCCACGCATTAATGCGCCACCAATACCAGCGCAGCAGATACACCGCGCCTGTGCCCGCGCTGAGTTCAAGGACCCATTGCCATCCTGCCTGAATGGAGGCAAGCTGCGCCGCAACGAAAGCTGCGCAGACCACCAGGAAAACCGTCACTACCCGTGACGCGACAACATAGTGTTTCTGCGATCCTTCCGGCTTGATGAAACGCTTGTAGAAATCAGCGACGAGATAGGACGCTCCCCAGTTGAGCTGCGTCGCGATGGTCGACATGAACGCAGCCAGGAATCCAGCGACGGCCAATCCGCGCAGCGAAGCCGGCAAATAATGCGTGAGCACCAGCATGTAGCCGTCTTCCGGGTGACGTCCGACAGCGGATGCATCGAGATTCGGATACAGCACGATGGCAACAAGTCCAACCAGAATCCAGGGCCACGGACGAATTGCGTAATGTGCGATGTTGAACCACAGAACAGACAGCAATCCTTCGCGTTCATTCCTGGCGCTGAAGATGCGCTGCGCAATGTATCCTCCGCCACCGGGCTCAGCACCGGGATACCAGAATGCCCACCATTGCACTCCCAGGTAGATCAGCAGAGTGATAACTGGAAGAGTCCACCAGGTCTGTCCAGTGAGCCCATTGGCGAAGTCTGGGAAGAATTTGAGTGGATTGCCGTGTGCGATGCCTGCAGTAGGAGGTTGCGCGAGTTTCAATTTGCTCAGCAAAGCATGCATTCCGCCGGCAGCACTGACGCCGTAGTACGCGACTGCAATCACTACTCCCATTTTGAGAACGAACTGGAATAGATCTGTCCACAGCACGCCCCACAGTCCGCCGATGGCAACGTACAGTCCGGTGAAGGGAACGATCACAAAGATGCAAATCGCCAGAGCGGTATGCTCGTTCACTCCCATTACCACACTCACAATGCTGATCATCGCCTTCGTCACCCACCCGAGGATCAGACAGTTCATCAGCAGGCCGATGTAAACGGCGCGAAACCCTCGCAAAAATGCGGCTGGCTTGCCGGAGTAGCGCATCTCTGCAAACTGGACATCGGTGAGCAGGCCCGATCGTCGCCACAGTCGGGCGAATAGAAATACCGTCATCATTCCCGAAAGCAGGAATGACCACCACAGCCAGTTGCCGGCGATACCTTGGGTGTATACGAGTCCCGTGACGAGAAGCGGAGTGTCGGCGGAGAAGGTAGTTGCAACCATCGATGTTCCCGCCAACCACCACGAAACCGAGCGCCCGGAGACGAAGTACTCTTCCAGGCTGCTGCCGGAGCGCCTGCGAAAGTACAGCCCCATCAGAATGGTGATCGCGAGGTAGCCGACGATCGCCGACCAATCAAGCCAGGTGAGTTGCATGGCGGAAGCTTACTGAGACAGTGCTATAGAGCGCAACGAAAAAGAATTTCGTGATTTCGCGATTTCGCGATTTGGTGATTTGAAATCACGCAATCGCGAAATCACACAATCGCGAAATATCAAAAGGCCACCACAAAAGAAGAACGCCGGACTCGCGTCCGGCGTGGGTTGAAACTTGCACGTTGCTAGGTTCCTTCGCTCCAGCTGGCGAGGTACTCTTCCTGTTGCGGCGTGAGCTTGTCGATCTTGATGCCCATCGCTTCCAGCTTCAGGCGGGCTACGCGCTTGTCGAGTTCCACCGGCACGGCGAACACTTTCTTCTCCAGTGATTTGTAGTTCTTCACTAGATACTCGCAGGAGAGCGCCTGATTGGCGAAGCTCATATCCATCACTGAAGCCGGATGGCCTTCCGCAGCGGCAAGATTGATCAGTCGGCCTTCGCCCAGCAGATAAATCTTGCGGCCGTCCTTCGTCGCGTATTCATCGACGAAGTCACGGGTCGGGCGCTTAGAGGAGGAGAGCTTTTCCAAAGCGGGAATATCGATCTCGACATTGAAGTGTCCGGAGTTCGCGACGACCGCTCCGTTCTTCATCACTTCAAAGTGCTCGCGGGCGATCACGTTCTTGTTGCCGGTGACGGTCACGAAGATATCGCCGATTTTGGCGGCTTCCGCCATCGACATCACACGGAAGCCATCCATGACGGCCTCAAGTGCCTTTGTCGGATCGATCTCGGTTACGATCACATCCGCACCCATGCCCTTCGCACGCGATGCCAGGCCGCGTCCGCACCATCCGTAGCCGGCGATGACGAACTTGGAACCGGCAAGCAGCGTGTTGGTGCAGCGGATCACACCGTCGATCGTGGACTGTCCCGTGCCATAGCGGTTGTCGAACATGTGCTTGGTTTCGGCATCGTTCACGGCGATGATCGGATAGCGCAGCGCGCCTTCCTTCGCCATCGCGCGAAGACGAATCACTCCGGTGGTGGTCTCCTCGGTACCCGCGATGATTCCGTCTACGACATCCTGGCGCTTGGTCAGCGCGATGGTGACGAGGTCAGCGCCGTCGTCCATGGTGAGGTGTGGCTTGTGATCAAGCGCACTGAGAATGTGCGAATAGTAAGAATCGTTGTCCTCGCCTTTGATCGCGAAGGTCGAGATGTTGTAGTCGCGCACGAGCGACGCCGCGACATCATCCTGCGTGCTGAGCGGATTGGAGGCGCAGAGTACGACGTCTGCCCCGCCGTCGCGCAGCGTGATCGCGAGGTTAGCTGTCTCCGTCGTGACGTGCAGGCACGCAGAAATGCGCATGCCCTTCAACGGCTGATTCTTGATGAACTCTTTGCGAATGCTTTGCAGCACCGGCATCGACTGGTTGGCCCACTCGATGCGCCGCTTGCCTTGATCGGCCAGTTCCATGCTTTTCACATCGAAAGGAATTTGGGTTGCGATTGCTGTAGCCATGATCTCCTTGTACAAACGTTGCCGTCGTTGTGCAGCCTGTCGCGCCTGTCATTCCGAACCGCCTCTAGTTGGCGGTGAGGAATCCTATTGATTTGAAAGTCCATAGGGATTCCTCGCTTCGCTCGGAATGACGAGACAAAGAACTATTTCGCGATTGCAGCAGTCTTTCCGGATGCTGCAGCGCCCTTGAGAGCCGCGGCCTTGTCAGTCGCCTCCCAGGTGAATTCTGACTCCTTGCGTCCGAAGTGACCATAAGCGGCCGTTTTCTTATAGATCGGACGACGCAGATTCAAAGATTCGATGATGCCCTTGGGCGTGAGCTTGAAGTGCTCGCGTACGAGATTCTCAATTTGGGACTCGGGCAGCTTGCCCGTGCCAAAGGTCTGAACCAGAACGCTGACCGGATCGGCAATGCCGATTGCATAAGCTAACTGCACTTCGCAACGATCGGCCAGTCCCGAGGCAACGATGTTCTTGGCGATGTAGCGCGCCATATAGCAGGCTGAGCGATCAACCTTGGTGGGATCCTTGCCCGAGAATGCGCCGCCACCGTGGCGACCCATGCCGCCGTAGGTATCGACGATGATCTTGCGTCCAGTCAGTCCGGTGTCTCCCATCGGGCCGCCAACTACGAAGCGTCCAGTGGGATTGATGTGGTACTTGGTATCGGCATCGAGAAGATGCTCGGGAATGGCAGCCTGAATCACCTGCTCCAGAACCTCGGAGCGCAGGCGGCGATTGTCGACGGTCTCGGAATGCTGCGTGGAGATCACCACCGCGTCCACGCGGACCGGTTTGTGATTGGCGTCGTATTCGACTGTCACTTGTGATTTGCCGTCGGGGCGGAGGAAATCAAGAGAACCGCTTTTGCGAACGTCAGAAAGGCGGCGGGTGAGCTTGTGGGCCAGGGAGATCGGCGTGGGCATGTAGTCGTCGTTCTCATTGGTGGCATATCCAAACATCATGCCTTGATCTCCGGCGCCGCCGGGATCGACTCCCATGGCGATATCCGGCGATTGCTCGTGGATCGAAGAAATGACCGAACAAGTCTGCGAATCGAAGCCGAATGACGCGTCCGTGTAGCCCACCGCTGTCACGGTGCCGCGCACGATGGAAGGAAAGTCGACATAAGCCTTTGTTGTGATCTCACCGGCGATGAATGCCAATCCGGTGGTCAGTAGCGTTTCGCAGGCGACACGACTGTATTGATCATGCTCGAGACAAGCATCGAGAATCGCGTCAGAGATCTGGTCGGCGATTTTGTCAGGATGACCTTCCGTCACCGACTCAGAGGTGAATAGGAAACGATTACGAGAAGACAATCTGGTACTCCTCCAGTGCTGATAATCGGCGGCTATTTGCGCCAGGGGAATCGAGCGTGGCAAGACTCACACGAGGGACGGTGACTTCTTGGCTGTCCTAAGTACCTTAACAAACCCATGTGCCCTGCGCAAGAACTCTCTTTAGTCGTAAGTGATTATAAGCACTTCTACTTAGACTAGAGACGCAACATTCCATGTGCGGCGCAATTTGGCTGCTGGACAGCAGAAAACAAACGCCGAATGGAGCTAGCGTTGGAGGCCTTCGGCGGTAAAGGTGAGCTCCTTTACTTCGTTCGGCTGCCCATCCAAGTTCACTGGCTGTCCATTGAATGAGATTTCTACTCCGCCGAGGTTTCCGATTTTCAACCGTACTTCCTTCTGCGCGCGAATGGATCGCGTTTTCTGCGCCGCCAGAATTCCCTGCCCGAGATCCTTGCCATCAGCCGACACAGACAACCATGAATCCGCGCGCGCAAACACCTGCAACCGAATCGCGGCCGGCTGCGGTTTCGCAGGAGCAGCTGTGGACACCGACGATTTGCCTGGGCTGACCTCAATCGATGCGCGTGAAGGGGTGGTCTTCGGCTCTTGCAAAGAGTTGTTTGCAGTCGGCGACTGACTCGCATTCCCACTTTGGACGGGCTCCGAAGCAGGTGCACTCGGCACCGAAGGAGGGTTCTGATTGATCTCGGAACCCGAAGAAGACGTCGGCGTATCCGGCTCTGACGTCTCTGGAGTCACCACCCGGGGAGCATGCATGCGTTGATACCCATACCATCCACCAACTCCAGCGAAGACGATAATAAGAACGGAAATCCACCCCCAGCCCGAACTCGAGGGCTTGGTTTCCTTTTCTGGAACCGCGAATACCTGAGGAGTGCGCTCAGCCTCATACGCATTCCAGGCCTCCTCGAAGTCGCCGACGATCTGTTCTTCGTCGAGTCCTAGAAAGCGCGCATAGGCGCGGACGAATCCCTTGTTAAAAATGCCGCCAGGCAGCTTCTCAAAGTCCTCATCCTCGATGGCTTTCAGCGACCGCGTGCCGATCTTGGTGGATTTTGAGATTTCCTCAAGCGAAACGTCGCGCATTTCGCGCTGTCGCCGAAGCCGCTCGCCAAAACCACTCATTGCCGTCTCTCGCTGCACTATGTCTTTGTAATGCTTGGACTTACACCGTATCGCGTCGGGCCAGAGCTACCGCAAGTCGCCCGATAATAGGAGTGCATCCGGAATGTGTCAAACGTATATGCCAAGGTAATGTTTACTTTTCATGTAATGCAGGCTATATCTCTTTTTGAGTCTAAAGGATAATGACATTTATCTGAAGTGGAGAGAGCCGTCCTGCGAACTCGGTATGCCGGTTCTCCCCGATAGAGCGCAATGACTGAGGCCACCGCTACCGATCGCAAACGGCAGATGGAAGAGATCGGCATCTTCCACGATGTCGCCAAAGCCCTCACGTCTTCGCTGAACCTCGATTCTATTCTGCAGACCATCATGGAGAAGATGGCCGTCTTCTTCCGGCCTGACACCTGGTCGCTCCTGATGGTCGATGAGCAAAAAGACGAGCTCTACTTCGCCATCGCTGTCGGGGATGCGGCCGACGCGCTCAAAAGTATCCGTCTCAAAGTGGGAGAAGGCATCGCCGGATGGGTTGCCAAACACGGCGAGTCGCTCCTCGTGCCCGACGTTTATAACGATCCTCGTTTTGCCAAGCGCATCGACGAGATGACGAAATGGCAGACGCGCTCGATCATCTGCGTGCCGCTCAAGTCCAAGCATCGCGTGCTCGGCGTGATCCAACTCATCAACTGTGCCATGGAGAGCTTCTCCGACAACGAGATGTTCTTCCTCCACGCCCTCTGTGATTACGCGGCCATCGCGATCGAAAACGCGCGCGCGGTTGAGAAGATCCAGGAATTGACGATCACCGACGACTGCACCGGTCTCTACAACGCACGGCATTTGTACAAGACGCTCGAAGCCGAAGTCTATCGGTCGCACCGCTTCAACTACGAGTTCAGCGTCGTCTTCATCGACCTTGATCATTTCAAGCAGGTCAACGATACCCACGGACACTTAGTCGGCAGCAAGCTGCTCAACGAGATCGGCTTCAAGATCAAATCGCACCTGCGGCTGATCGACTACGCCTTCCGCTACGGCGGCGACGAATTCGTAGTCCTTCTTCCTCAAACGGGAAAAGACTCAGCGATGGTTGTGGCCTTGCGTTTACTCAACGTTCTGCGCAGCTGCACATTCCTCGAAGAAGAAAAACTGAATTTAAATGTCCGCGCCAGTATGGGCGTGGCCACCTATCCCGAAGACGCCAAGAGCGCGCATGAAATTATCCGCCAGGCCGACGAGATGATGTACATGGTCAAGAACTCCACCCGCGACAACATCGCCGTCGCCCAGCAGGGCATGCTGCAGTAACACGCTCGATTCAGATAAAAGATTCAGATAAAAAAGATCCCGGACCGACGGCCGCCCTCGGCCGGGTTTTTCGTCAGCATCACCAGAATGCTTCAGGTCAGCGTCGGGTCTGGCGCAGGAAACTGAAAAACTCGCGCGAGGGCGCGCGTCGGTCCGTTCATCACAACCTTCACTTCCGGACCGGCGGCCGCCCTCGGCCGGGTTTTTCCTCAGCATCACCAGAACGCTTCAGGTCAGCGTCGGGTCTGGCGCAGGAAGCTGAAAACCCGCGACGGCGCGCGTCGGTCCGTTCATCACAACCTTCACTTCCGGACCGACGGCCGCCCTCGGCCGGGTTTTTCGTCAGCATCACCAGAACGCTTCAGGTCAGCGTCGGGTCTGGCGCAGGAAGCTGAAAAACCCGCGCGAGGGCGCGCGTCGGTCCGTTCATCACAACCTTCACTTCGGCCGAGGATTCAAAGTCGGGTTCGTCTCGCTGGCAGCCGGTTTCCCTTTTGTCGCCTGCGGAACCCAGGCCGTCGCGTTCGCCGGCGCGTTCGGATTCACGCCGAAGTCCCACACGAACATGTTGATCGTTTTGGGATCGAGCATTTCGACAACCGCATACTCGCCTGGTGCGAGCGGATGCTGAGGTGTCAGCTTCAGCCACTCGCCTCCGTTGACCTGTTCAGCCGTGGTTGGAATGATGTCTTCTTGATTGCTGACTTTCCCCAAAAGGGAAATCTTCACGTTGCTAACGACGCGAGTGTTCTTCTTCTCCTGCACGCGCACGATCTTGAATCGATCTGCCGAGTTCAGCTCGGAAGCCGTTTTGTTGTCCTGCGTGTCGGTAGAAGACGGCGTCACGTCGACGTAGAGTGTCGGCGTGTCCTCGTGTGCCTGCGCGTTGGCGTGCGTCCCTTTAAGCTCGATGCTTTGCTTCGAGCCGGTTGGAATGGGATTGATGACGGCGCGCATGATGTTCCTTCCCGTCTGCTTGTTCAGCTCGCCACCATTTTGCGGAATTTCGACCAGCTGCGGCTGCCCACGATAAGTGTCGAACAAAAAGACTCCACCGCTATCGGGCAAGCGCAGACCAGGCGCCACCAGCGGACGTTTAGCTTCCTCCTTCTCGCGCTCAGCTTTCTCCTCTTCGTCAACTTGCTTAACTTCATCGGGGCTGACGTTCGCGTTGGCTCGGCGCGGATTTTGTTGGTTGAACTTGTTGGTGGCATCCCAATCAACCAGACTGTTGGGAATGTCCTCCCAGTCATAGCGCTCGGCGCTGTAGAAGTGGACGCGCTCGCCATGAATTTCCCACTTGGTGGCGATCTGGTACGTGCCGTCTTTCAGGATCAGGCGCTTACTGCGTTCCTGCGCGTGCGCGGAGGGCATGCAGAGCAGGAACAAGACCGGCAAGAGATAAATACAACGACGCATAAACACCCGCACTACTCAGTTATAAGCAAGCGCACCGAACTCTCAGAACGTGCAATCGGAGCATTGCCGTTCAGCAATTCCAGACAGGACCGGAGTGCTTGGTGCTGATGACAGCATCAGGAATCGATCCGCACTGACGAAATACACATTGAATGTGCCGCCGATAGAAGCTGTTCCTCTCTCCGTCGAACTATTTGAGATCGTCACACTCGCTCCTGACACAGGATTCGATCCCGGTGTTGTCGTCCCGCCCAGATTAATATCCTGCGTTCCCGATGATTGACCAAATGCCTTGATGGTGAGCTGAGCATCTGAAGCTTGAGCTGTTGCTCCGCTTGCATCTGTTCCCGAACTGGCAAGCGCGAACCCGCCGGTCACGGAAGGAATTCCGGTTTGTTGCTGCAGGATCAGACCGGTGGCCACATTTCCGGAGTCTGACTGCAGAATGACTCCTCGTTTTGGAGAGGCCAGCCAGAAGATAAAATTCGAAGTCCCATTCGAGATCGTGCCGCGTCCCGTGGAGTCAAGAGTGTAGGACGCGGAAGGTCCAAATGGGGAATTCGACGCTGGGCTGGCGCCCGCGGTGTTCGAATCAAACACTCCACCGCTAAAGCCTCCCGCACTGTTCGTATCAAATCTTCCCACCTGCGCGTACGCCTGCGGCGCAGTACCGCTGGTAACGCCGCTAAGCAGATAAGCGCTCGTGCCTAATGAGGCAGTGGTAAATGTCCCAGACTGGGCATAGGCTGTGCCCGCAAGACGCGCTCCAATCGCATCAGTATCGGCTAAAACCAGCGTAGAGGAATCAATGATGTAGAACGCGTAATTGGAAGTGTTGAGCTGCAGAGTTCCGCGGCCTCCTGTACCGACATTCATCGATCCGGTCAGACCAGTTGCAGTCGTGACCGCGCCGTTTGTGTTGCTGTCCTCCGTTCCCGTTACGGTACTGCCGAACGTAATCTGCCCCACTGCCGCAGCCGGTCCGGCATTGTCGCCGCTTAGTCCAAACACATAAGTTCCGCTTGGCCCAGCCGATGCGGCGGTTGGATCCTGCTGGCGAATAAATCCCGAGATCGCCAGACCTGTATCGAAGCCGATGAGCTGGCCGCGAGTATTGGACGTAAGCGCAAACGAGAATTTGTGCGTCCCCCCGTCATCACTGAAGGTGAGCTTGCCTCGGCCATCGGGCTCGACAGAGTACGACCCCGTGCCCAGTGTGCCCGCGCTTCCCGCGCTTGCATCGTTGATGCCACCGGTAATGTTTCCTTTGCCGTCGGCGATGAAGGTGCCGGCACGATAAAAGAATCCCGAACCGGAGCTATTGTCGGTGCGGCTGGCGAAAAAGACATAAGTGCCGTTCAAGCTGGCATTGCCGAACTGCACCGTGACTGGCGCCGATGCGGAAAATGCCGTGTTCGCTTGCGACGTGGCAGTGACCGTGATTCCCGCTCTCGGCGGCGACAGCGGAGCTGTGTAGAGACCGTTGGCATCGATCATGCCATGGACGGTGTCGCCTCCCTGGACACCATTAACACTCCAGTTGACTGCATTATTCGAGCTGCCGGTGACCGTGATCGTTGGAGTAAATTGCTGCGTCGCGCCTGCAGCAACCGTTGCGCTGGGTGGGGAAAGCGTGATCGTCACGGCCGGAGCCGTGAGCGTTACTACTGCCAGAGCCGTCTTGGTCGTATCCGCCTGCGCAATCACCGTGATGGTGATCGACGTATTACTCGGCAGAACGTTTGGCGCTTTGTATAACCCGTTCGTGTCGATCGTGCCGTTAATGTTATCGCCACCGGTGGCTCCGTTCACCTGCCAGGTGACGGCGGTGTTGGTTGATCCAGTCACGGTTGCCGTGAATTGTTGCGTGGCGCCTCCGGCTACGCTGGCGCTTGTCGGCGAGATGGTGATGGCCACACCGGTGGTCGTCGTGCTTTTCTTACCGCCGCAGGATGACCAAAGTAGTGTGGCCGAAATGATCAGGAGAAGGACTCGGTTCATTGAAAGGTGGAAAGGATGATTGCTCATTGAGTAATGAATAGGGTACAAGGAATTCCTATCTCCCGAATCTTTCTCTAAATACTGTCATTCCTCGCGCAGCCGCGTAGCAACCCAGATCCGCGATAATTTGCTCTTGCTGCGCGGGAATCTGCTTTTTCTTGCGCCCCCAGCTTTCAAACAGCAGGTCCCCCGCGCCGTAAACATAATTATCCTGCCGCAAGCGGACTGGTGACGGCGCGAGGGATGACAGTTTGTTGGAGAACACCGCAGCCATCTAGGCAAACATCAACCCGCCGCTCTATCCCGTGTTGCGCAATCCGGCGGCGATTCCGTTGATGGTTGCTCCCAGCACATAATCCAATTCCTTGCCTTCGTCTCCGGCGCGCTTGCGGCGCAGCAGTTCGGCTTGCAGGATACTCATCGGATCGACATACGGATTCCGCAGTCGGATCGAGCGTGCCAGAATGGGATTCTTCTCGAGCAGCTCCGATTGTCCCGTGACCTGAAGAAGCATTCTCGTGGTGCGATGAAATTCTTCTTCGAGCGTCTTGAAAACGCGATCGCGCAGAGCCGCATCGCCGACAAGACTGGAATAGAGCCGAGCGATGTTGAAGTCGGCTTTTGCCAGTCCCATTTCGACATTGCCGATCAGATCGTTGAATAGAGGGAACTGCCGGTACATTCGGCGGAGGGTCTCAACTCCGCTCGGGCTGTTGCCGAATTCTTCCAGAGCATGGCCGACGCCAAACCAGGCAGGCAGAAGGCATCGGCTCTGCATCCAGCCAAAGACCCATGGGATCGCGCGCAGATCTTCGAGGCTGCGCGTTGCCTTCCGCTTCGAAGGACGCGAGCCAATCTTCACGTTTTGCAACTCGCCTACAGGCGTCGATTGTTCGAAATAGATTGGAATATCAGGATGCTCAGCGATCTGTTTGCGGTAATAAGCAAATGCCAGACGCGATAGCTCCTCCATAGTCGGCTGCCACTGTGCGTCGTCGCCTTCCCGTGGACCGTTCGGACGTACCAGCGCCTCGAGCGATGCGGCGACCATCAGTTCCAGCGAGCGCTCGGCGAGAATCGGCTCGGCGTATTTCCAATTCAGAACTTCGCCCTGCTCGGTGATCTTGAATTTGCCAGTAAACGCACCTACCGGCTGCGCGACCATGGCGCGATGCGTCGGTCCGCCGCCGCGGCCGACGGTTCCGCCGCGGCCGTGAAAGATGCTGAGCTGCACCTCGCATTCGCGGGCCACGCGATGCAGTTCGCGATGGGCCTTGTAAATCTCCCACAAGCTGGTGAGCATGCCTCCGTCTTTGTTGCTGTCGGAGTAGCCCAGCATGATCTCCTGGTTTCGATTCCAGGAATTGAGCAAGGGAGCATAGTTCGTGTTAGTCCACAGCTCGCGGCAGATTTCCGGGCATGCGCGCAGATCCTGAATGGACTCGAACAGAGGAACCGGCATGAGCCCAGGATCACGCTCGGTCGCGCTGACCTGCACGCCGCAGATAGCGGCAAGCCGAACGACATTGAAGACATCCTGAACCGAAGTGGCGCCGCTGATCACATATGTGCGAACCGCGTCGGCGGGATATTCGCGCTTTAATTGCGCAATCGCGCGCATGGTGTCGAGCACGAGCTGAGTGTTCTCGGAGGTGGCTCCGAGACGCTCGCCGGTCGCTGCATTTAACTCCTGAATGGCTTCCGTATGCAGCTTCGCATGCTGACGAACGTCGAGCGTGTGCAGATGGAATGCGAAGGTATCGACGGTGATCAGAATTGGGTCGAGCAACTCTTCCGCAATGCGTTCACCGCAGTTTTGCGCAAGGCTTTCGCGCACCAATCGCAGGTCGGCGACAAACTCGTCCGGTTCCTTATATGCGCCTTCAGCCTGCTCGCTCTTCGCTGCTCGCGTGAGCCTTTCCACCACATAGAGCAAGAAGTGCCGATATGCTTCGGTTTCGGAATAAGTGAGGGCGCGGGCGTGCACATCGGGAAAATCTACAGCGTACTTCTTCAGAGCATCCCGCAGCTGCGTGGAAATGCCGCTTACGCTGGTTGCCGAGCTCAGTAGGACAATCAAATCGCGGATCTTCTGAATGTATTGTTGGAGGATGAGTTCGCGGGCCAGTTGCAGCGCCTGCTGTGTGCTGGAAACGGTCACGAAAGGATTGCCATCACGATCGCCACCGATCCAGGAGCCGAAGGCAATCATGCGCGGCAGATCTGCGGCTTTCTGCTTCGAATCGTACTCCGCGTTCAGTGCCCGCGAGATCTCGTCGTAAACCTCTGGCACAGTGCGAATCAGACTGCCGCGGTAGTAGTCGAGGCCCATTTTGACTTCATCGCGTACGGTCGGCGTGCGCCGGCGCACTTCATCGCTCTGCCATAGAGCCGTGATCTCCGCCGCGATCTGTTCGGCAACCTGGTCGGCGGTCTCGTCGGTGAGCGGAGCATTGTCGAGGGCCTCCAGCAGCTTCGACAGCCGCTCGCGTTTCATCAGCACCGTCCGCCGCGCGATCTCGGTCGGGTGGGCGGTGAATACCGGAATGGCGCAAATTGCGCGTAACGCGGCAAGCATCTGGTCGAGACTGATGCCCGCGTTCTTGAATCGGCGGAAAGTCCCAGCGATGGTTCCGGCCTGAGGCGCGCTGTGATTCACCTGGGCTGCGCGACGACGCCGTTTGCGGTGGTTCGTCTCCGCCAGGTTCACCAACTCGAAATAAATCGCAAACGCGCGCACGACCAGAAATGCGTGCTTCAGATCCATCGCAGGCAGGGAAGGATCGTTGGCGATGCGCCCCTTCTCCCGTTGCTCGATACTCAAATTCCGCAGTCGCTCGACGGACGCGAATACCTCCTGACCAGCCTGCTCCTTAATGACTTCGCCGAGAATGCGTCCGAGATTACGGACGTCGCGGCGCAGCGGAGCTTCCTTCAATTCGGAGTCGGTGGCGATAAGTTCGCGCAGATGCTGCTGCTGATCACGAACCTGCCACAGCGGCTCGATCGAATCCCGAATGACGGCTAGCTGCGGAGGCATAGATAAAAGCTAACAGAGTGCAGCCGGTTGTGACATTGCGCTACTCCAGAATCCCTGTTGAACGCTTTCTCGAGCTTTAGAGAGATCGGTTGGAGACAATACCTCGCGAGATGAAGCTCCTGAATTTCAGTTTGTCATCCTTCTGAGCCCGCCTCAGGCGGGCAAAGGATCTCTCGCGATATTTGCGACGGAAGATGTGCTGCTGGGCTTCGGCCTACACAGCAACCTGTTTGGTGGAGGAGCTACACCGGCAGCATTTCCGGCCGTAATATCGCGGGAGATCCTTCGCCCAAACGAAGGGCTCAGAATGACAGTGTATTGAATTCTTTCGGAGTAATGAGGTGGGAGTGTCTTCTCCGACTGAAGCGGCGAAGAAGATCGAGGCAATCGGCGGGTAGCCAGCGACGAGCCGCTGATTTATCCTTTGTCGGTTTCTGCACATCGGAGGACGGATGGAATCGTCGCGGCGGAAATTCTTGTCGAGTGCTGGAATCGCTGCGGCAACATTGGCCGCGGGAATCGACGGCTTCGCGCAATCTCAAAACGGTAATCAATCTGTTCAGCGTGCCCAGACAATCCAGATTGCCACTCCCAGGCAGCCCGTAATCATCACCAGAGCCCTCGGAAAGCCCACGATCGAGGAAGCCTGGAAGATGCTGAAAGACGGCGGCGACACGCTCGACGCAGTCCTTCATGTGTGCAAGGGACAGGAAGATGATCCCGATGATCAGACGGTCGGGCTTGGCGGATTGCCCAATGAAGAAGGAGTGGTGGAGCTGGACGCCTGCTGCATCCACGGTCCGACGCGCAAAGCCGGCTCTGTCGGCGGCGTAAGAAACATTAAGAATGTTTGCCTGGTCGCGCGCGACCTTATGCGTCACACCGGCCACGTGATGCTCGTAGGCGAAGGGGCTGAGCGCTTTGCCGTCCGAATGGGCTATCAACGCGAAAATCTGCTGACCGATGCCTCACGCAAAATATGGCTGCTCTGGAAGGAGGCGAATTCTACTCAGGACTGGTGGGGACCAGGACCGGATGATTCCCGCTGGAAGCCTCCTACGCCGCAAGCTTCACTTGAAGTGAAACGCAAAAAAATAATGGAAATGGCCGCCGATTTCGGTATAAAGCCAGAGCTGCGTGAACGAGCCGTCGAGTACGTTCTGTTTCCTCCACATGGCACGATTCATGTCTCCGCAGTAAATGAAAAAGGCGAGATGTCGGGCGCGACTACGACCAGTGGAACAGCCTGGAAGCTCCCCGGAAGGGTAGGCGATTCTCCGATCATCGGCGCGGGTTGCTACTGCGATCAGGATGTAGGCTCAGCGGGCGCGACCGGCAGCGGGGAAGAAAACATCAAAGTCGCCGGTGCGCATAGCATTGTTGAGAACATGCGTCGTGGGATGTCACCGAAAGAGGCCGGACTCGAAGTGCTGCAGCGCATCGTGCGCAATTTCAATCACGATATGAACCGGCTGCGCTACATCGAGATGGTCTATTTCATACTGCGGCGCGACGGGCAGTACGCCGGAGTCAGCCTTTGGAGCAATACTCCCTCCGGCCAGCCGTTGAAGTTTGCCGTTCATGACGGGACAGTGCGAGTTGAACAGACGGTTGCGTTGCTGCAAGGCAATTCCATCGACTGGCCTGCGGTGCCGCGTCCGGTGGAGGAGAAGCGCTGAGCAGCGATATCAATCGTCCCCTGGCAGGTAAGTGTGCTCTGATCACCGGCGGAGCGCGCCGCATCGGCCGTGAAATCGCATTGACGCTCGCACGCGCCGGTGCAGACATCGCTTTCACGTATCTCAAATCGGAAAACGACGCCGAGCAGACCACAGGGGCACTTACAAAGTCGGGCGTTCGCACCTTCTCGATACGCTGCGACCTGCGAGATGTGAAATCGATCGAGTCCTGCGCCGGTGAAGCGATCGCCAAATTGGGGCGGATCGATCTGCTCGTCAACAATGCCGGAGCGTACGAAACCGTCGGCTTTGAAGAGATCACGCCGGAGCAGTGGGACGCGATGTTCGATGTAAATGTTCGCGCCGCTTTTTTCATGTCGCAGGCGTGCGCGAAAGAGCTGCGCGCCCGCAAAGGACGCATCGTGAACATCGGCTCGCTCGGCGGCATTCGTCCGTGGGCGACGCACGCGCACTACTGTGCGTCGAAGGCTGCGCTGCACATGCTCACGCAATCAGCCGCTAAAGCCCTCGCGCCGGAAGTCAAGGTGAACTGCATCGCTCCGGGGATGATCGATCAGGGCGAGTCAGCTCGCGGGAGCGAGGTGCTCGAGCGCTTCGAAGCGAAAACGCCGGTGCAAAGGAATGGCACGGCTGCCGACGTTGCTCAATCCGTGCTGTTCCTCGCCACCTGCCCTGACTTCATCACCGGACAGATACTTGCGGTGGATGGCGGACTGGGTTTGGCTTAAACACAACCGGCGCCGGTAGGCGGGTCCCCAGCAAGCGCCGATTCTGCGGTTGCTGGGGTGCTAAGCGCTGGGGCAGCCGCGGGTGTTGCGGCTTCGTTCCTCAAGAATGCGTGCAGTGTCATCGAGCTCGGAGCTGGCCATTCGGCCATCTCCGACCCAGCGGCTACCGCCGCCGGTTCTGTTGCTCATGCGACCAGAGATTCTTTTTCCGCAGGAAAGACTCCATGTACCGAATTGGATCTTGGGAATGGTGATTCGAGGAAGTGATCTTCTTCAATGAAAACGGCACGCACTGAATCAGCGTTGGACCGGCGCCGCGACGAGCTTTGTCGATCGCTTCTGACGCTACGCGGTAAATGGCAACCACATCTGCTCTGTCCACTGGGATCGAGATAATTTCTGTCCGTCGGCGAGTGGGTTTCGGCAAAGCTCTTTCAACCTGGACATAAATAATCGGCAGCGATCGCACATGCGCGATGCGCAGGAACTGATGATTGCGTGCAATGTCTTTCGCGTCCACAAACGCAATCGCGAGATTGCCCTTTGCTTGGACGCGATGGAGCAGAGCAGCACCGGTTGCGAGGGCTACGACCGAATCCGCACCGAGCACCGCGCGTTGCGCAACCGTGTTGTTGGCAAGATTTGACGACGAGATCAGACTATCTTCCGCGCGAAGGTCAATCGTGGTACCAACCAGCGGAGCCTCCTGGAATTTCCAGTTCTGTTTCCGCCTTCGGCTACTGGAACGCGCATTGCCATCCTGCCGTATACGCAGCATATTCATATAAAGCTGCTTCAGTTTGTCATCGCTGATGAGGGGCTGGTGTTGTGTCGAGACGAGCAGGGGCCCGTGTGCTTTCCCTTGTGCTTCCAAGATCGGTTCGTCTGGATGTGCAGCCATAAAGTCTGAACGATTCTAAAACGCAGACGGATGCGTTGGGTGTGGGTGCAATGCTCTAATGAAAATTTCCTCAGCTTTGAGGAAAAGTTTGTGGATAAGCAGCTTCTCACGTGCGAATGATGCGATGATTGCTGAACAAACACCAGCTTGCACACTGCAATGTGCGCGTGCCGCAATTTGAAATCGATTGCCTGCCGAAGCATGCACTTGCTGACATGAAACTCCGTCTCGATAAATTGTTGCTCGATCGCGGCATTGTGCCGTCTCGCGAGCGAGCACAGGCACTCATCCTCGCCGGCAGGGTACTGGTGAATGAGCAGAAGGTCGAAAAGCCCGGCACACAAGTGGCATCCGACGTTCAGATCAAGCTGCTGGGTGATGATCTGCGCTACGTAAGCCGCGGCGGTCTCAAATTGGAACGCGCACTACAGCACTGGAACATCGACCTGAACGGAAGAAGCTGCATGGATGTCGGAGCTTCCACCGGCGGCTTTACTGACTGTATGCTGCAGCACGGTGCTGTGCGAGTAGTCGCAGTCGACACCGGTTACGGACAAATCGACAACCGCCTGCGGCAGGATGCGCGTGTCTCGCTGCTGGAAAGAACGAACGCACGGTACTTGCAGCACGATCAGCTACCATTTCCCGTCAATTTCTTCGCGATGGATGTGTCCTTCATATCCGCCACGTTAGTGCTGCCCGCTGTTTTAGCAGCTATCCGCTCGAGACTCGAAGTGCCTAGCGATTTCGAAAGCGTGATTTTAGTGAAACCTCAATTTGAAGCCGGTCGAACAGCAGTTGCGAAGGGTGGCATTGTTCGTGATCACAACGCACAACTCGGTGCTGTCGAACGGGTTCGACATACCGTGACAGACCTCGGTGGAAACGATTTAGAAGTGATCGAATCGCCAATCCTTGGGGCCGAAGGCAATCGCGAATTTCTGCTACACTCTCGGTTCGCCACGAGTTAGCTAGCTTTTCGTTGCGCCTGCACCACAAACCGCAAACTGAACCGGGCACGCTTCCAATGACAACGGATAGTCGCGTTCGACGCCAATTCTTGTCGGGCTTGATTCTCTCGTGGAGCTTTCCCGTTGTTGTTCTGGCGACGGTCGTGCCGCTGTTTCTGCGTGAGCGCACCACTGAGACCGGAGCGGTCGCCGGTGGACTGTGGGAAAGTTTGGTGAACTTCGGACTGCTCGCGGCAATCGCGTTCCAAGTTGGCGCCATAATTCTTCTGCTACGTGTGTTTAGGGGAGGCAAATCGCCACTTCGGGGGTTTTTTTCGGTAATTTCGATTTGCTGCGCCTCGCTTGTTTTAGTACTTTGTGGAGCGGCATTCATTGAACGATATCTTCGCTGACGTGATGGTGCCGATTCCACTCGGCGCCAGATTCATTCGGCGCTAAGCCTTCCTGTTACACTCACGATTCACCGCTTAATGCCTGTCGCTGCAATCATCTCGAAGCCGAATAAGCCAGAGCTCAAGGAAGTGATCTCTGGAGTCATCGAATGGCTCGAAAAACACGGCTACGAAGCTGTGCTCGATCAAGTTTCCGCAGCATATTGCGGTGGACGCCGGGTCTCACGTGAAGAATTACATAATGTCAAGCCGGAGTTTGCCATCGTGCTCGGCGGAGATGGTACGCTGCTTGCCGCGGCGAGGGTGTTGGCTGATTCCCAAGTGCCGCTCTTAGCTGTAAATCTCGGCTCACTCGGATTTCTTACCGAAGTTTCGCTCTCCGAGCTTTACGTGCATCTGGAGAGCATTACGAAACAGTGCTGCGTCTTCGATGAACGCTCGATGCTGCATTGCCGTCTGATTCGCGACGGCGCCGTCGTGCAGGAGCAGGAAGCGCTCAATGATGTGGTGATCAAGGCTACAGCGGCGCGTCTTGCCGACTTCGAGCTGAGCATTAACGGGCAGCGCGTTACCGATTACAAAGCCGACGCTCTAATCGTTGCTACGCCCACCGGCTCGACGGCGTATTCTCTCGCCGCCGGCGGTCCCATTTTGGCACCAAGTGTTAAGGCTTTGGTGGTGACGCCGGTCTCCCCTCATGCTCTGACGCATCGTCCTTTGGTTGTGGAGGAGACTTCGAAAATTGTCGTGAATGTGGAGGTAGGAAAGGAAGAAGGCTTCCTGACCGCGGATGGGCAAGTAAGCATCCCGATCGAGAGCGGCGATCGCATTGAATGCGAGTTGGGTCGATGTCGTGTAAAGTTGCTCCGCGAAAAAGACGGGCAGAAGTTCTTCGAAGTCCTGCGCACGAAACTGCATTGGGGAGAGCGATAGCATGCCTTCATTCGCGTCTGTACCTCGACTGTTTACCAACTCTTGAACGTAAACTGGAAATTGGAATTCATGCGATCTTCCGACAAGCTTGCTCATTCAAGATTTTCAGCGCTGCGTAAACCCTGTCATCCTGAGCGCATCTGTTGCGCGAAGGATCTCCCGGAATGCTTCAGTCTGAAAGTGCACTCGCTAGGCTCTTCGGCCCATGACGCGGAGTGCTGGTGGAGGAGCCATGCCTTCAGCAAGTTAAGACTGATACGTTGCGGGAGGTCCTTCGCGCAACAGATGCGCTTCAGGATGACAGAGCATGGGCGAGACTCGAATCTTCCATACCTCGTGAATAATCCAGGTGCAAACGGTGGCTTCCGCCGCGCGTTTGCGTGGCTCTACTTGGGTACACTTTGTTTCGCGATTCTTATGGCCAGGCCCGCTTCGGCGCAGGAGCATCCTGCCGCCGAAACCATCATCACCAATGCCAATGTCTGGACGGTTGACCGCAACCGTCCACGAGCCGAAGCAGTTGCCATTCTGAACCAGCGCATCGTCGCGGTGGGCACCTCGGCGGAGATGGATGCGTGGCGCGGTCCGCAGACTCACATCATCGATGCGGCAGGGAAGTTGCTTCTGCCCGGCTTCAACGATGCTCATCTGCATTTCGTCTCGGGCGGATTTCAGCTCGATCAGGTGCAACTCACAGATTCTCGAACCCGAGAGGAATTCGTTCGTCGAATCGCGGCACAAGCCAAGAAACTGAAAAAAGGCGAGTGGATGCTGGGCGGTGATTGGGACGAGCAGAACT
>Ga0070741_10004556_pt1 | contig 32214 bp, 29 predicted proteins | sample Coa_R1_4_FD_66440 | JGI IMG/M metagenome (GOLD analysis project Ga0070741, IMG submission 66440) | Surface soil microbial communities from Centralia Pennsylvania, which are recovering from an underground coalmine fire - Coalmine... | ecosystem: Environmental > Terrestrial > Soil > Unclassified ... | reverse complement strand
TCCTCAATCCGGATTATCTTCGCCATCGGGTGTAGGTCTCCTTTCCAGGAACGGCTTCGCTTGCTAGGCAAAGCCAACTTACACCCTCTCGCTTTTTACACAATCAACGTTACGTCACCGATAAAAGCTCACCGTGGATGAACGCCGATCACCTCATTGCCGAATTGCGGAAGTTGCGGGAATGAACGAGCGTGAGCGCATGGGTCTTTCCATTCGGCAGTTCGGCAATTCCGCAGTTTCGCAATTGAAAGTATCCGCGTCCATCCGCGTAAATCCGCGGCAGGTTTTACAATGCCCCCAATGACGGGCAAGCTCTCACACTACGACTCTCGCGGCCGCGCCCGCATGGTTGACGTCTCCGCCAAGGCGCCCACGCGGCGTGAGGCTGAGGCGTCGGCGTTCGTAGCCATGTCGCGAAAAGTGCTGAAAGCGCTGCCCCGCAACCCCAAGGGTGATCCACTGGAGGCGGCGCGGCTGGCCGGCATCCTGGCCGCCAAGCGTACATCCGAATTGATACCCATGTGCCATCCGCTGCCGCTGACGCACGTTGATGTGCGTGCAGAGGTGTGCGAGAATGGCGTCGCTATTGCCTCCACGGTAACTACCACCGCGGCCACCGGCGTGGAAATGGAAGCGCTGGTCGCGGCCAGCGTCGCCGCCCTGACCGTGTACGACATGTGCAAGGCGCTGGACAAGGGCATCTCGATCCGCGAAGTGGTGCTGGAGCGCAAGTCCGGCGGCAAAAGCGGCGACTACGCGCGCCGGCGGAAGCGGTAAGGCCGCGTCGAGCATCCGGCTGTTTCTATGCCTGCCAACATTCAGATCATGCTGGTAGACGACAACCCCATGGTGCTGGGGATGCTGCGACAGGCGCTCGCGCCCATGGGCCAGCTCACCGTGGCCGAAGACGGCGCCGACGCCATGCTCAAGGCCATCGAGGCGCCGCCTGACCTGATCATCAGCGACTTCGCCATGGCCGGCATGGATGGCCGCCAGCTCCTCACCAAGCTCAAAGGCCGTTCGCAAACCGCCAGAGTCAGCTTTATCCTCATGGCCAGCAAGGGCGACATCGGCGAAAAGCTGAAGCCGCTCCAGGACCAGGTCGAGGACCTGATCGAGAAGCCGTTTTTCCTCAAGGACACTGTTTCGCGCATCAAGCGCGTGATCGACAAAATCCTGCTGGAAAAGATGGCGCGCGAGGCGCCCAGCGACGGCGCGCTGCGCGGGTCGCTGGCGCAGATGAACGTGATTGACCTGCTGCAATCACTCGAGCTGGGCAAGAAGAGCTGCTCGCTGGTGCTGACCAACAACGGCGACCGCTGCGAAATGTTCTTCGCCGACGGGCAGATCAACCACGCCGTCTACGACGCGCTGAAGGGCGACGACGCCGTCTATAAGGTGCTGGCCTGGACGGGCGGCAACTTCCAGATTGACTTCAACGGCAAAAGCAGCGAGCAGACCTGCACCCGCTCCACCCAGGGTCTGCTGATGGAAGGCCTGCGCCTGCTCGACGAAGCCAACCGCAATACCGAAGAGAACGTTCTCGAGGCTTAGTTCGCGGCCGGTAAGTGATCTCCTTTCCCTGTGCCATCTCCCGATGCAATGACCGCCGCCGTGCTCACCGTGAGCGATTCTGCGCACGCCGGCACGCGTGCCGACGCCTCCGGTCCGCGCGTGGCCGAGGCGCTGGCTGACCGCGGCTATCACGTGGCTGCCACCGCCGTCGTGCCCGACGATCGTGAGGCGATCGCGCGCGAGATCATTCGCTTTTGCGGGCTGGCGCGGCTGGTGGTGACCACCGGCGGCACCGGCGTCGCGGCGCGCGACGTCACGCCGGAAGCCACCCTGTCGGTGTGTGACCGCCTCCTGCCCGGCATCGCCGAGCACATGCGCGCCTCGGGCGCAGCCAAGACGCCGATGGCCATCCTGAGCCGCGCCGTCTGCGGCTCACGCGGCGAGTCGCTCGTGCTGAACCTGCCCGGCAGCCCCAAAGGCGCCGTCGAGTCCCTGCTCGCCGTGATCGACGTGCTCCCGCACGCGCTGGCGCTGCTGGAAGGAAAGACCGAGCACTAGCCGCGGGCGAAAATCCAGCATTCGCTACAATGCTTGCTTGCAGACCCTGAAAACGTTCCTGGCGAAATACTCGGTGCTCCTCTGGGCGGCGCTGAAGCCGCTCGGCATGTGGGGAGTTTTCTTCGCCGGCTTCATTGACTCCGCCTTTCTCGGCCTTCCCATTGACGCCATCGTTGCCGGCTATGTGTACACGCATCGCGCCGAATCCTGGCTCTATGTCCTGCTCGCCTCGGCGGGTTCGGCGCTGGGCAGCATCATGATTTATGGCATCGGCTACAAGGGCGGCGAGCTGCTGCTGAGCAGACGCGTGCCGGCGCGCCGCATGGAAGAGCTGCGCCGGAAGTTCGAGCAGCAGGAATTCTTTGCACTGATGGTTCCGGCCATGCTGCCGCCGCCGATGCCGTTCAAAATCTTCCTGCTGGCGGCGGCGGTCTTCCGCATGCGGCTGCGGCACTATCTGCTCGCGATTTTTCTCGGCCGGCTCGTCCGCTTCGGAATCCTCACAGCGCTGGTGCTGATCTTCGGTCCGCAGGTGGTCGTGGTGACGGGCGCAGCGCTGCGCGATCACCCTTGGCTCACGCTGACGATCGTGGCCGCATTGATTCTGGCAGGCGTGCTGCTGTACGTGATAACGCGGGGCAAGAAGAAACCGGCGCGCGCATCGTAAGAACAGAGACGCAGCAAGCTGCGTCTCTACATCTCAGTTTTCGTTGAGGCTAGGAGATGGCCGTCTGCCGTGCCGGACGCATCGCCGTCGCCAGCGCCGGCAAGCCAAACATCACAGCGGTAAATACGAGGTCGCTCAGGACCGTGTTGCGGAAGAACGGCAGGCCGGCCGCGTAGCACAGCCAGAGCCCGTTGAGCGTGTGTCCGTAGGTCGGCCACACCGCCCAGACCGCGAAGTTGCTCACCAGGAAAAACGAAACCGAGGCGGCCAGCGACGCGCCTGCCAGGGCCGGCACGCTCGCATTGCGCCGCAGCAGCGTTCCCAGCAGCACGGCGCCCGCGTACCACGCCCAGGTGAAGTAGTGGTCGGCCGTGAAGGCGTAGCGGTAGAACACCAGCGTGAGGAACAAATCCGACGCGGCCAGGATCGCCACCGGCACCCACATCTGCTTCTTCGGCCCGCGCGCGCCAAAGTACAGCAGCGACGCACCGACGGGCGTGAACGAAAACGGATGCGGGACCAGCCGCAGAATGGTGGCGAAGATCACGTAAACGTAAGCCAGCATGAAGTCCTCACGCGGCCGAGGCCAAAGCGCATCGGCCGGAATCTTCATTGTCTGCGGCGGTATGTGAGCGCGTCAAGCGCGCACTAATCCACCGGCGGCCGCTCCGACTTGCGCCGACGCAGCAGCCCGCCCATCTCCTCTTCCACCACACGCAGGTTCTTGTCGAGCACCACCGCCGCGCCCAGCGTGTTGCGCCCGATGCCCGGATAGCGAAAGCGCAGATCGTAGAAGCTCACGCGGTAGCCGCCGCCTGGCAGCGGCTCCGTCTCGGTGATGGGAAAGCGCGCCCAATCCAGGTAAATGCGCCCGAGGTACGATTTCTTGGCCGCCAGTGTGACCGGCGTCTCTTCCGGCTTGTAGAACACGCGCGCGGTGCCGCGCGGATCAACCTGCGGCGTCAGCGAATCCACCGGCGCCGTCTCGAAAAACGTCTCGGTCTCCACCACGCCGTGCCACACGAACGGATTGCCGGGATACGGGTTCGCGGCTGCGCGCAGCGGCTCCTGGTCTTCATACGTCACCGCGCGCATCGCTGCCAGCGCGTGCCGGTGCTGGTAGTCGCGCACCGCCCACAGCGCGCACATCAACACCAGCGCCGTGATGGCGCCGCCACGCCCCTGAAAAGGACGCTTGCGCGCGCCGATTTCCTCGTTGATCAGCCCGAAAAGCCGCGGCAACAGGAGTCCGCCCGCGAGCACCACCAGCAGCACCGGTTCCACGATGAACACGATGTCCCACGCGTACCAGTGGTAGTCGAACGGCATGAAGGGGCGCAGGCCGTAGTTGTTGGTGAAGTCGAGCAGCAGGTGGCTGAGGGCCGCGACGCACGCGAACAGGAACAGCCGGCCCCAGCGTGGCTCAAACTTTGGCTTGTGTCCGCGCTTTAGCCGCCAGCGATGCCATCCGTAGACCAGCAACACGGCGGCCGCCGCGTCGAGCGGCACGCCGATGAATGTATGTGTGAAGCCGCGATGATGCGCAAAGCCGAACACTGGCCCGCCAATGTTGGCCAGCACGTCGAGATCGGGGATATCCGCGGCGATGGTCATGACCGCGGTCGCGAGTCCGCTCTTGCGGTTGAAGCCGGAGCGGCCCAGGCACGCGCCGGTCAGGAAGTGGGTTAGCGGGTCCAAGTGAGAATGAAAACCACACCGCGGATGGACGAAGATCAACGCGGATTTAGGGCCATGCGGAACCCAAATCCGCGTTTTGTCCGCGTCAATCCGCGGTAAGCGGTCCTATTTCAGCTCACGAATGTATCACTTCGCCTGACGCGCGGGCATGAGCAGCGTGAGGGCGTCGGGCACGACGGACATCCGCACCGGCAACCCGCCAATCAGTTCGCCGTCGGCCTGGGCGCGGAGTTGTCGCGTCGTGTCGGGCCATTTGCCGTGCGGTCGGTCGGACCCCGCAAGTTGGCGGCACACGATCTTCCGCGCGGAGACGATCTCCACGCCTGCGACCGGGCGCTCCCGTCCACCCGCACAGGCGAAGGCATGCCGCAGAAACGCGTCACGACGCGGCGTGGTGAACAGAACCAGGCGCAGCTCGGGGCGCAGCAGGTCGGCGCCGGGCGCCACACGGCGAATCAGGCCGCCGAAGTTGGCGATGCGCGTGGCCAGGACCTGCGCGACCACCAGGGAGCGGCGCTCCGGCTCTTCAATGTCGACCACGAACGGCGTCATCGGGTAGCTGAAGAACAGCCGCAAGGCCTGCCAGTAGTACGCCGCCATGCCGTGGCGCTCTTTTACAGCCAACGCCAGCTCATCAAGCATGGCAGCGTCGGCGCCCACGCCGGCGGTGACGATGAAGTAGCGCGAGCCCGCCTGGCGGCCGGGAGAGCTCGCCCACTCGACGCGCCCCACCGCGATGCGGCGCGGCTCGGCGGCGAGCAGCACCCGGGCGGCGCGGACGGCGTGCTTCGGCAATCCGATGTCGGCGGCGAGCGCGTTGCCGGTGCCGACCGGAATCATGCCCAGCGCCGCCTGCGACCGCTGCGCCACCATGCCCTGCATGACCTCGTGCACAGTGCCGTCGCCGCCGCAGGCGAGGATGCTGTCGAACCCGGCCGCGATCAGCTCGAGCGCCTGGCCAGAAGCAGTCCCCGGGCCATGCGTGGCAACGCACAGCGCCTCGACTCCGCCGCCACGTAGCGCCGCGGCGGCCGCTTCGACGTCGGCAAGACGGCGGGAGCGGCGCTGTCCGGCAATCGGGTTATAGAGCAAAGCTGCGCGACGCACGCGAGGAAGATGTTTTACCGCAGAGATCGCAGAGAACAAAACTCCCTGCCGCGGATTCACGCGCATGAATGCGGACCACTTCATGACACGAAGAGCTATCCGGGTCATCCGCCTGAATCCGCGGTAAGCATTTTCTTCGCGCCCTCTGCGTCCCTGCGGTGAACAGTCTGGCTTTTATAATCGTTTGTTCCCATGGCAGCCGCAAGCAAGGCCGTGACGCGCGACGTCGAAAGGCTGCGTGACCAGATTCGCTACCACGAGCACCGCTATTACGTGCTCGACGATCCCGAGGTCAGCGACGCCGAATTCGACCGCCTGATGAACGAGCTCAAGCGCCTGGAGGCGGCGCATCCCGAACTGGTCACTCCCGACTCGCCCACCCGGCGCGTGGGTGGGAAGCCGCGCGAAGGCTTCACTAAGGTGCGGCACTCCTCGCCCATGCTCTCACTCGACAACGCCTACAACGAAGACGAGCTGCGCGCCTGGGAAAAGCGCGTCCGCGAACTCGCCGGGCGCGACGGGCTGGAGTACGTCTGCGAGCTGAAGCTCGACGGCATGTCGCTGGCGCTCACGTATGAGAATGGCGCGCTGCTCCGCGGCGTCACGCGCGGCGACGGCTCCATTGGCGAAGAGGTCACGGCCAACGTCCGCACCGTGCGCTCGGTGCCGCTGTCGCTTTCCGCGGCGACGCTGAAGAAAGCGCGCCTGCCCGAGAAGTTCGAGGTGCGCGGGGAGATCATCATGCCCATCAAGGCGTTCGAGCGCATGAATGAAGACCGCGAGCGGCAGAATCTCTCCAAGTTCGCCAACCCGCGCAATGCCGCCGCCGGCGCCGTCCGCGTGCTCGATCCCAACATCACCGCGCTGCGCCGGCTCGATTTCTACGCCTACTTTCTGCTCGTGAACGGCCGCGTGGCCGGCCAAGAGCACTGGGAAGACCTGGAGCAGCTCGCCGCGGCCGGGTTCAAAGTGAACCCGCGGCGGCGGCTGGCGAAAAACTTCGACGAGATTCTCGAGTTCATCCGCGAATGGGAGGCCAAGCGCGAGTCGCTGCCCTACGAGATCGACGGCATCGTCGTGAAGGTGAACCGCGTAGCCCTCTGGCCCGAGCTCGGCTTTACCGGCAAGGCGCCGCGCTGGGCCATCGCTTACAAATACGCGGCAAGGTCGGGCATGACGACGGTCGAGGACATCCGCGTGCAGGTCGGCCGCACCGGCAAGCTCACGCCGGTGGCCTGGCTCGCGCCGGTCCCTATCGGCGGCACCACCGTGAGCCGCGCCACGCTGCACAACATGGATGAAATCGAGCGCCTTGGCGTCGAGATCGGCGACCGAGTAGTGGTCGAGCGCGGCGGCGACGTCATCCCCAAAGTCGTGCGCGTGGAGAGCAAGGGCCGCAGCCGGCGTCGGTTCGAGATGCCGAGCCGCTGCCCCGAGTGCGGCGGCCACGTTGTCCGCGTGGAGGGCGAAAGCGACCACCGCTGCGTGAACGCCAACTGCCCGGCGAAGCTGCGCGAGAGCATCCTGCACTTCGCCTCGCGCGGCGTGATGAACATTGAGGGCATGGGCGACGCGCTGGTCAACCAGCTCGCCGAGCGCGGCCTGGTCAAGAACGTTGCCGACATTTATCGCCTCGACAAGGCAAAGCTCCTCACGCTCGAGCGTATGGGTGAGAAGAGCGCGCAGAACGTGCTCGACGAAATCGAAGCGTCGAAGAAGCTCCCGCTGGATCGTGTGATCTATGGTCTTGGCATCCGCTTCGTCGGCGAGCGTACCGCCGAGCTGCTGGCCGAGCACTTCGGTTCCATCAAGGCGCTCATGGAGGCGAAACAGGAGGAGCTTGAAGAAGTGCCCGAGGTCGGCCCGCGCGTCTCAGCCGCCATTCGCGAATTCTTCGGCGAGGCGCGCAATGTGAAGCTGGTCGAAGCGTTGCAGGAGGCCGGCCTGCGCATGCGGGGCGAGAAGAAGCAGCGCGGCACCAAGCTTGCCGGCAAAACATTCGTCCTGACTGGCACACTCGAGCGCCACACGCGCGACGAGGCCAGGAAGCTTATCGAGGACGCCGGCGGCAAAGTCTCCGGCTCGGTCAGCAAGAAGACGGACTACGTCATCGCCGGCAGCGAGGCAGGATCGAAGCTCGACAAAGCGCGCGAGCTGGGCGTGGCCGTGATCGGCGAAAAAGAGATGGAAGAAATGCTGGGGTAACAGGCTTCGACGTTTCAAGGTTTCGAAGTTTCGAGGTTTGGTAGGGACGAATCATGGTGGCGGTCACCAGGAAGCGGCGCGCGCGCAGCAGCCCGCCGGAACCAATCACGGCGTAGCGGACTTCCCCGGTGGCATGGTCGAAGATCACGTCGCAAATTTCACCGAGCTTCACGTCGTCGCGGGCATCGGCGAACTGGTAGTCCCCTGGCGTGGCGTTGTGGGCCATGAGCCTCCTTGTTTCCTCCGCAGCATTCAGATGCGATGGCGCAGCAGCGGGAGGTGCGTGATGGGAGATTTCCAGACGACGCCCTGCTCGGGGCGGAGGCTCGGCCGCAAGTTGCGTCAGAAGAGTTTCTTCATGCGCTCCCAGGTGGTGTCGAGCGACTCGGGCAGGACGCGCGTCTCTCCGACCGTGGTCATGAAGTTGGAATCGGCCACCCAGCGCGGCAGCACGTGCATGTGGATGTGTGAGGCGACGCCGGCGCCGGCCGCCCGGCCGATGTTCATCCCCAGGTTGATGCCCTCGGGCGAGTATAGCTGCCGCAGGACGTCCTCCATGCTGCGGCAGAGCTGCATCATCTCCGCCGAGGGCGCCTCCGGCAACTTGCGCAGCTCATCCACGTGCGCGTAGGGCACGATCATCACGTGCCCGGTCGTGTAAGGAAAAATGTTGAGCACCACGTAGCAGTGCTCGCCGCGGTGCACGATGTGCGCCGCGCGATCGTCTTTACTCTCCGCCAGGCGGCAGAAAACACACCCCGCGGCCTCGCTGGCGGCGGCATCCTTTATGTACTGATACCGCCACGGCGTGAAGATGTGGTCCATTAGCGCAAGAGGTTAACAGATGCGCTCGGAGTTGATGCGACGGCGGAATTGCGGAAGCGCCGAATGGCCGGCCTGGAATCCGTAAGCGCTGGGATCGGTAAGCGACGGTGAGCATCCATTCGGAATTCCGCAGTTCCGTAGTTCACCAACTGTGGAAAGTCCGCCGTCGCACGCTCAATTTCCCTCTCTGCTCGTTTGACACTCCGAGAGCGCGGTTGCTATATTCGATGGCAGTCTTGGACGCGCTTAGCGTTGCAAGATCCGGCCGCTCGATTTCGCCAGCCCGCTGTCTTCCGACAAGGGCTATCACACCGAAGAAATCCAGCGCCCGCCGTCTTTCCTGGGCCGCCTGGCCGCAAGGACCCGCGGGGTACCCGGATCGAGACTGGACCAGAATCTTGGCCGACGACACCACAGCCCGCCCGCAAAACACGGCGGAGAGCACTGCCGAAAGTGGGACGCATTCGTCCACTTCGACGGCGGTGGAAACCGCGGCGTCTCAGCGCCACGGGCCTTCCCCCGCAATCCGCAACGAGCAAAACAAACCGATGACTGAAGATTTCGCCACCGCACTGGAAAGCTACACCGCCGAAACCGAAGCCGCACCCACCGACGACCACGTCATTCAAGGCACCGTGGTCAAGATCACCCCGACGCACGTGGTGGTCGACGTGGGCGCCAAGTCCGAGGGCCTCGTTCCCATCGAGGAAGTCCGCGATCACGAGGGCAACGTACGCCTGAAGTCGGGCGACGAGATTGCCGTCATGATCGAGCGCGGCGAGACCGAAGAGGGTTACACCAAGCTCTCGCACCAGAAGGCCGCCCGCCTGCACGCCTGGGACGAAATCGAGGCGGCGTACAACTCCAAGCACGCCATCAAAGGACGCGTGATTGACCGCGTCAAGGGCGGGCTCAACGTCGACATTCTCGGCGCTCGCGCTTTCCTGCCCGGCTCGCAGGTGGACCTGCGCCCGGTGCGCAACCTGGACGGCTACAAGGGCCAGGAGATCGAAGTCCGCATCATCAAGCTCAACAAGAAGCGCGGCAACGTGGTCGTTTCGCGCAAGCAGCTGCTGGAAGAAGAGCTCTCCGAGAAGCGCTCCAAGACCCTCGAGCACCTGCAGGAAGGCGCGGTGCTCACCGGCACGGTGAAGAACCTCACCGACTACGGCGCTTTTGTAGATCTCGGAGGCATTGACGGTCTGCTCCACATCACCGACATGTCCTGGGGACGCCTCACGCACCCGCGCGACCTGGTGCAGGTGGGCGACGAGATCCAGGTGAAGGTGCTGAAGTACGACAAGGAAAAGCAGCGTGTCTCGCTCGGCTTCAAGCAGCTCACGCCCGATCCGTGGCTCGACGCCGCGCATCGCTACCCGGTGGGAGCGCACGTGAAGGGCCGCGTCATCAGCGTGACCGATTACGGCGCCTTCATCGAGCTCGAGCAGGGCATCGAGGGCCTGGTCCACGTCAGTGAAATGACCTGGTCCAAGCGCATGAAGCACCCGTCGAAGATCGTCAACGTGGGCGACCAGGTGGAAACGGTTGTGCTCAACGTGAATCCCACCGAGCGCCGCATTTCGCTCGGCTTGCGCCAGCTGGAAGCGAATCCCTGGGAGTCACTGCACGAAAAGTACCCGGTCGGCTCGCCGGTCGAAGGCCGCGTGCGCAACCTCACCGACTTCGGCGCCTTCGTCGAGATCGAAGACGGGATCGATGGGCTTGTGCACGTGAGCAACCTGAGCTGGACCAAGCGCGTGAAGCATCCGTCGGAAGTTCTGAAGAAGGGCGACAAGGTGAAGGCGGTCGTGCTCGCCATCGAGCCCGAGCATCGGCGCCTGTCACTCGGCATCAAGCAGCTCCAGCCCGACGTGTGGGAGACGTTTTTCAGCACGCATCGCATCGGTGACGTGGTGCACGGCAAGGTGCTGCGCGTGGCCAGCTTCGGCGCGTTCGTCGAAGTGGCCGAGGGCATCGAGGGCCTGTGCCACAACTCGGAAGCCGTCGGCGAAGACGGACACCCCATCAAGCTCGAACCCGGCCAGGAGCACGACTTCAAGATCATCAAGATGAATCCTGATGAGAAGAAGGTCGGCCTCAGCCTGCGCGCCGTGGGCGAGGAAGCCAGCCGCGCCGACGTCGAGGCCTACAAGCACCCGGCTTCCAGCGCCACCACGACGCTGGAAGAGCTGATGACCTGGAAGCGGGCGGGAAACGACCAGAACTAGCTGCCAGTTGCCGGGCCCCTGCTGGAGCAAACTGCAGGTTCTTTCGGGTGCTGTAAGTATCTGATTCTAATAGGCGACAGCTGGGAGGAATACAACGAGAGTGTTCGCTGGCGGGTGGCGACGTTCGGAAATGGACAACAGCCCGCGCCTCGCAGGAGGTTGCCAATGCGCGGCCGGCTGCCGCTCGTCACCCGGGATCACGCCTTCTTCGGCTCCGCGTCGATATGCAGGTTCAGGTGCACTTTGGTGCGCGAATCAAATGAGCTGACCGTCTTGGTGGGGCTCTTCTTCCCGTCGTACTCGGCGAACAACTCGTAATCCACGTTGGGCGAGAGCGCGTTGAACTGGAACTCCCCGCTCGCGTTGGCAATGTAGGTGCGCACCGCGAGCGTCTTGGTGTTCTTCAGATACACGATGGCGTTCGGCAACGGGGCGTCCTCTTTGCCCAGGACGGTGCCGGTCACCGAGCGCAGCTGGCTCGCGTTTTTGTCCTGCTTTTGCGCCGCCGCGACAGCCAGCAGTGCGACGCTTAGGCCCGCGATCATCAGGAGCCGTTTCAAACCTGCCTCCCTGACCCATTGTAGCCGCAAACAACCGCCCGCACGCCCCTGGTTCCTGCCAGTAGCCCAGCTGCCGGTAGCGCTTTGTTTGAGCTTCTACTCTCTTAGATGCAGGCTGATGTCCACGCGTTCCTCGGCATTGATGTGGACTTTGGCCTCCCGGCCCGGAAGGGCAGTATCGGCGGTAACGTCCACGCCTTTCGCTTTTTCTTTCTTTTCCTTCTTGTCCTTCTTGCCGTCGTTCAGGCGGGCGTCGATCCAGACGACGTAATCGGCGGGCCCCGGCGGGACGCGCTGGGCGAACTCTCCGCGATGGTCACTCATTAATTCGTATTGCGCCTTCTTCTTGTCGGCGCGGCGTATCTTGACGGCAGCGCCGTACAGGGGCCGGTCATCGGGACCGTACACCGTGCCGAAGATCAACGCGTAAGGTGCGGGCTTCTTGTCGCCGGCGGCTGCGGGCGCAGCCGTGTTGGCAGCCAGCAACAGTGCGACCAGCGAGGTCGTAACCAAACGACGCCGGAAGAAGTCAGGAGTAATCACCGTCCTCCGACTCCTCTTCCTCCTCGCCCTCTTCCTCCGCCACCTTGTTCAGTTCAAGCGGATTGGTGGTGACGACCTCGAAATCGGACCCACACTCCGGGCAGGAGACGATCTCGCCTTCATCGACCTCGTCTTCCTCGATGTCGAGATCCGTTTCGCATTCCGGACAGAGAACCATAAACCTCCTCGTGCATCGCGACTGCGCGTCTCCTTGCTTGGCGGCTTGCAGCGCGGCCCCAGGGGCTGCGGCGCGCATCGCTCCTGTTATATTTAGAAGCTCGCCAATCACGCGTCAAGTCTCCCGAGGGCCTGACCTCGCCCGCTGCACGCGCGCGAACGGGCGGCGCGACGCAAGAACAAAGGCTCGTTAAGATGCGTCTGAACTCACACCGTCGGCTCAAATTCGTCTCACTGATGTTCGTCGCGGTTACGCTGGTTGCCCAAACCGCTTCAACACCCCAAGCCACAGGGAAGCCCGAAGCAAAGGCCAATGCTCCCAGCCGCGGCGCCGCGGCGCGCTCGGCATCGGCTGAACCCGTGCCCCGCATGCCGGTCGATCCGCAGATTGCCGCCGCCATCAGGGAGATTTCCGCCGCGCGCATTCGCGCCATCATCGAGAAGTTGGTCAGCTTCAACAGCCGTAACAGCCTCGGCTCCGGTGATCCCACGCTCAAGGAAAAGGGACAGGGCGTGGTCGCCGCGCGCGAGTGGATCAAGAGCGAATTCGAGCGCTACTCCGCCGAGTGCGGCGGCTGCCTCGAAGTGCACGTTGACAGCTTCATCCAGCCGCCCGGCGAACGCATCCCCAAGCCGACGGAGATGACCAACGTCTACGCCGTGCTCCGCGGTAGTGATCCCGATGCTGCGAAGCGAATGGTCCTCGTCACCGGCCATTACGACACCATCGTGCTCACACCGCTCAAGCCGGGCGAGGAGCCGCCGCTTTCCGAGCCGGGAAAGCCGGCGCCCGTCAATCCGGGCTCGGTGGATCTCATCGCGCAGGCGCCGGGCGCTAACGACGACGGCAGCGGAACGGCCGTGAGCCTGGAGTGCGCGCGCGTCCTGAGTAAGCACAGGTTTCCGGGGACGATCATTTTTCTTACCGTTCCCGGCGAAGAGCAGGGGCTGAACGGCAGCCTGCATTTTGCCCGCATGGCGAAGCAGGAAGGCTGGAACCTGATCGCCGCCCTGAACAACGACATCGTTGGCGGCAACCGCACTCCGGGCGACACCGGCCGAAACCCGCGCCGGGTGCGGGTTTTCTCCGAGGGCCTGCCGCTGGCGGCAGACACCGCCGAAATCCGGCGCATACGGCGCTACGGCTGGGAGAATGATTCCCCATCCCGCCAGGTTGCGCGGTACATCAGCGACGTGGGCCGCGCTTACCTGCCCAAGTTCCGGTTCATGCCGGAGATGATCTTCCGCGCTGACCGCTTCGGCCGCGGCGGCGATCACACTTCCTTCAACCGGGAGGGCTTCGCCGCCGTGCGCCTGACCGAGGATCGCGAGGACCTGAACCACCAGCACCAGTACGTGAGGACCGAAAACGGCATTGAATATGGTGATTTGCCCAAGTTCGTCGATTTCGACTACACCGCCAACGTGGCGCGGGTGAACGCCGCCACGCTGGCATCGCTCGCTTCGGGGCCGCCGCCCCCGGCCAATGTCCGCATCAACATGCGCGCGCCGGGCAACAGCACCACCCTTACGTGGGACGCGGTGCCCGAAGGCGTCAGCGTGGAGGTTCTCTGGCGGCTGACCACCGCACCCGACTGGCAACACGCCCGCAACGTCGGCCGTGAGACCAGGGCGGTGGTGGATGAATCCAAGGATAACGTCATGTTCGCGGTGCGCGCCGTAGACAAGAACGGGCACCGCAGCCTGGCGGTCATCCCGCGTCCCAGCGGACGCGAGCGTCGCGTCACCTATGAAGAGTGACGCCGCCGTAAGATAGGACAGGCGTTTCTGGCCGGCGCTGGATAGCGTAACTTCAACAGGAGTACCGTTTGGCTCGTTCGCCAATGCGCCGCTCTTACGGAGGCATGTCGCTCAGCTTTCCGCCGTTCACCCCGGCGGTAAAGTGGCTGCTGCTGGCCAACACCGGCGTCTTCCTGCTCACGCTGCTGCTGCACGCCACCGCGCGCGATGCAGCCGGGCTGATTACGAGCGCCCTTTGGCTACTTCCGGACGCGGTCGTCCGGCATGGCTACCTTTGGCAGGTCGCGACTTACTCCTTCCTTCACCTCGGGCTCTTCCACATCCTCTTCAACATGCTTTCGTTGTGGATGTTCGGCGCCACGCTGGAGGGCGATTGGGGATCGGGCCGTTTCCTCCAGTTCTATTTCTTCTGTGTGGCCGGTGCGGCGCTCACCACGATTGGGATTTCCTACACGCATGTGCTCGGCGTTTCGCCGCTTCAGCCCACCGTCGGCGCCTCGGGCGGCGTGTACGGCATCCTGATGGCCTTCGGCCTGCTCTACGGCGAGCAGGAGTTGTTCCTGTTCCCGTTCCCGTTCCGGATCAAGGCCAAGTACATGGTCGCGATCCTTATCTTCGTCGCCGTTGCCGGCGCGTTTGGTGAGGCCGGCGGGATCGCCAGCTTCGCGCATCTCGGCGGCCTGTTCTTCGGCTACGCCTGGGTGCGCTGGATGCCGCGCCGCGGAATGGGCTACGTCTTCTCCGAGAGCTACTACGGCCTCCGCAACCGCTACTTCAAGTGGAAGCGCCGCCGCGCCGCCCGCAAGTTCGAGGTCTACATGCGCAAGGTCAGCGCCGACCAGGAAAAAGCCGGCACACCGCGCAGTCACTTCTTCGACGAGTACGGCAACTACCGCGGCCCCGGCAGCGACAAACCCTCCGGCGGCGACAAGGACGACAGCGAATCGCGCTGGGTGCACTGACCGCTCGCACCGGCCGTTGACCCGGTTCCAACCCCGTGTTCCCCGATTTCTGGCCGCCTTTCTGCCAGGGAACACGGCCCCCTGCTATCATGGCCCGATTCCTGATTTGACAGGCCCCTCAGGAGGAACAAGATATGCGCAAGACAGCTCTCACCCTTCTCTGCGCAGTGTGCGTACTTTCGGTGTCGCTGTGGGCGCAAGCCCCGGCTGGCCCGCCGAAACCCGCGCCTGAGCTCAAGCGCTTGAACTACTACCTCGGTGACTGGACAGCGGAAGGCACGATGCAGCCCGGGCCTATGGGTCCTGGCGGGAAGTGGACCGGAAAAGACCACAACACGTGGAGCTTCAACGGCTTCTTCCTCACCATGAACTCAACCGGCAGCATGGCTGGAGCGCCGATGAAGAGCGTTGCCTATTTCGGCTATGACCCGGAGAAGAAGGTGTACACCTACCATGGTTTCGACAGCATGGGGATGGCATCGGAATCCACTGGCACCGTCAAAGGCAGCGATTGGACCTGGACCAATCGCGAAACCCACGGCGGCAAGACCTACGACGGCCGCTTCCTCATCCACGAGGAGTCGCCGACGGCTTACACCATGAAGTTCGACGTGTCCGAAGACGGCGGCAAAACCTGGAAGACGATGATGGACGGCAAGGCCACAAAGGCCGCCGCCGCGAAGCCGGCTGGGGACAAGAAGTAGTTCGCACTACGGGTTTCACCCGGGCCACCAAGGTCGCGCGAAGAGTGCTGTTCCCAGCCCTTTCGTGCGACCTTCGTGTCCTTTGCGTGAACCGGGTTTAGCTCCTCCGCCGGTCGTTTCCCTTCCAACGCGGCGCTTTCCGCCGATGTCCCCGGCGCCGCTCCCCATGTCCGCCTGTCGGCCCGCCCACCACGTGCAGGCGCATGAAGTTGGTCGAGCCTGAAGCCATCTGCGTGCCCGCCACCACGCCGATCACGTCGCCGGGAAGCACGACGTTCGCCTCCAGCAGACTTTGTTCGGCACGTGAAACCATGTCGTCCGCCGAGAGTGAGGCCTGCCCGTGCGATGGCCGCACGCCCCAGAACAGGTTGCAGCGGTTCGCCACCTCCGGCGCCGAGGTGAACGCGAATACCTGTGCTTTCGGCCGGTACTTGGAAATGAGCCGCGCCGTTCTTCCCGTCTCCGTGTAGACGGCGATGGCGCGCATGTCGAGATCCATGGCGGCGTGCGCCACCGATTCGCAGATGGTCTCCGCGATCGAGAGCTGCCGGTGCTCCCGCCGCCGGTGATGCTGCTGCTCCTGCCCCATGTGCAGCTCCGATTCCACGATGATCCGCGCCATGATGGTCACCGCCTCGCGCGGGTACTTGCCGCTGGCCGTTTCGGCCGACAGCATCACCGCGTCGGTGCCGTCGAAGATGGCGTTCGCTACGTCGCTGGCCTCCGCCCGCGTGGGCCGCGGGTTTTCAATCATGGACTCGAGCATCTGCGTCGCCGTGATCACCGGCTTCCGCCACGCGGCGGCGCGGCGGATGATGTGCTTCTGAATGACCGGCACCTTCTCCGGCGGCAATTCCACGCCCAGGTCGCCGCGCGCCACCATCACGCCGTCGGCCACCTCGAAGATTTCCTCCAGGTGCTCGATCGCCTGCGGTTTTTCCAGCTTGGCGATCACCGGGATGTCGGAGCGCCGGTCCACCACCCGCTTCTTGGCGGCGCGGACGTCGTCGGCGGTGCGCACGAACGACATGGCGATAACGTCCACGCCATGGCGCACGCCGAAGTCCAGGTCTTTCTCGTCTTTTTCCGTCAGCGACGGCAGGCTCATCACCGCGCCCGGCAGGTTGATGCCCTGGTGCTCGTGCAGCAGTCCCCCGTTGATCACCTCGCACTCCACGTCATCGCCGTGCACCGCGCGCACCCGCAGCTCGATCAGCCCGTCGAAGAGCAGAATGCGTGAGTCCGGCTGAACTTCCGTCGCCAGCACCGGCAGATTGTGAGAAATCAGCGTCGCCGTGCCCGGCACGTCGCGCGGCGTGAGCACCACCCGCGAGCCTGCTTTGATCATCACCGGCGTGCGGTACTTCAACCGCCCGGTGCGGATCTTCGGCCCCTGCAGGTCCTGCAGAATGCAGATGGTCCGCTCTTCCTTCTGCGCGGCACGGCGCAGGCGCTCGATCACCCGCGCGTGCTCCTCGTGGGTGCCGTGGGAAAAATTCAGCCGCGCCACGTCCATGCCGGCGCGCATCAGGTCGCGAATGCCGGCCTCTGTGCTCGACGCCGGCCCGATCGTGCACACGATCTTGGCGCGCCGCGCGTGCTTCGCCGCCGCCTCGCTTTCAGGCTCTGCCAGCGCCCGCTCCAGTGTGAGGTTGGAAGTGGCGTTCATTCGAACATTGGATGCCGCGAAGCGCCCCGGTCAGTGTAGCTGATGCCCGCCTTCTCCCGTCATGCTGCCGGCGTTTGTCGCCCGCGGAAACAACAGCGCGTTCACCTCGGCGCCGAACAGGATGATGAGTGACACGATGTACATCCACACCAGCAGCGCGATGGCCACCCCCAGCGATCCGTAGATCAGGCTGTACTGCGCCACGTGGTTCAGGTACCAGCCGAACAGGATGGTGGCGCCCAACCACATGCCGGTCGCGAGTGTCGCCCCGGGCAGCACGCTGTGCCACGGCTGCGTGCGCGGCACCGCGAAGTGGTAGATCACAGCGATCACCGCGATGCTGGTGAGCGTGGCGATCACCGAGCGTACACCCGTCCACGCCAGCAGGATGTACGGCCCCAATACGCGCGTACTGTGCAGAACCACCCACGCCTCGATCTGGCCGCCGAACGCCACCAGCAGCGTGGCGAACGTCATCGGCGCCAGCGCCCCCACCACCAGCGCCAGCGCGATCAGCCGCGACTTGATGAGCCCCCAACTGGCGGGCAGTTGGTAGGCGTAGCGGAATCCTTCCATCCACGACATCACCACACCGCTCGCCGTCCACAACGTGATGATCGAGGTTGTGACCAGCAGGCGCATGGGCCGCTGCTGCGGCCCGGTGAAGTAGCGCAATGCGGCGGCGCTGGTCCCTCCCGGCAGCACGCGCCCCAGCGCAAACGACGCCTGCTTCAGGAAGGCTTCGGTCAGATGCGTGTACGCAAGAATGGAGGCCAGCACGAGCAGCGCGGGAAACAGCGTAAGGATGGCGGAATAGGCCGCCGCCTTGGCAACGCCGAAAACGTCGTCTTCCAGCGAGCGCGCCAGGGCACGCCGAAACAGCGCCAGCGCGCGCAGAGTTGCCGCCATCGTGCACGCTAGCTTAAAGGCGCGGCGAGGAGTGCGGCAATGGCTGGCAGTGTTCCCCGTCGCCGCAAGATCACTCGGTCAGCGCTTCGCCCTTGGCTGCCTGATAAGCGCAGAGCTGTTCCGGCGCTTCGCTCAGCGCCCCAGCAGCAGCCACAGGCCGCCCAGACACAATCCCACGCCGGCCAGCGTGCGTCCTGACGCTCGCTCCCCGAAGAAAAGGGCCGCGATCACGATCAGCACGAGCGAGACAACGCTGTTGGAGATCAGCGACGCAACGTTGATTCGCCAGCCATTGCGATAGGCGAGCAGGAATCCGACCTCCACCGCCAGCACCGATGCGCCCAGCGCCAGGCTCGTCCAGTTCAGCTGCCCGAGCCCCTGCGACGAAGCCGAGCGCCTGTCGGTGGCCAGCAACAGCAGCAGGCAGGCCAGCGCTGCAGTGCCGAAGCTCACGGCCAGCGACAGGAACGGGTTCGCTCCGCGCGGAGTGGACTTCTGCGCCACGTGGTACACAACACTGCCGGCGATGGTGAGCAGCAGCGTGAGGTAGAACATGACGTGAAGATACACATCTGTCCCGGCCAGATGCATGAAAATCAGCCGGGCATGGACGTTAAACGGAGTCCGCGCGCGCAAAAGAAAAGCCCGGCCATTTCCGCCGGGCCTGTTGAATTGAGTTGATGAGGACTACTCCGCAGCGAGTTCCTCGGCTTCGCCTTCCTGGCGCAGCATTTCGAGGGCGCGCTCGGCTTCCTCGTACTCGCGCGACACCTCTTCCTGCACCTTTTGGGCGGCCTCTTCCAGTTCGGGCGAGAGCCGCACGTTGCGGTAGTACTCCATGCCCGTGCCGGCGGGGATGAGCCGTCCCACGATGACGTTCTCTTTCAGGCCGCGCAGGTGGTCCACCGCGCCCTGGATGCTGGCTTCGGTGAGCACGCGCGTGGTCTCCTGGAACGATGCCGCCGAGATGAACGACTCGGTGGAGAGCGACGCCTTCGTGATACCCAGCAGCAGCGGTCGTCCCGTTGCCGGGCGGCCGCCGTTCTGGATCACGCGCTCGTTCTCTTCGCGGAAGCGGAACTTGTCCACCTGCTGCTCCAGCAGGAATTGGGTGTCGCCCACGTCTTCCACCTTCACCCAGCGCATCATCTGGCGCACGATCACCTCGATGTGTTTGTCGGAGATGTTCACGCCCTGGAGCCGGTAGACCTCCTGGATTTCGTTCACCAGGTAGGCCTGCAGCTCCTTCTCTCCGAGCACGGCCAGGATGTCGTGCGGGTTGAGCGGGCCGTCCATCAGCGGTTCGCCCGCCCTCACGCGCTCGCCTTCCTGCACGTTCACGTGCACGCCGCGCGGCACCGAGTACTCCTTCTCCGTGCCGTTGTCGGCGGTGACGTAAATCTTGCGCTGGCCCTTGGAGATCTCGCCGAACTTCACCACGCCGTCGATCTCGCTGATGACGGCCGTCTCGCGCGGCTTGCGGGCCTCGAACAGCTCGACCACGCGCGGCAGACCGCCGGTGATGTCCTTGGTCTTGGTCGTTTCGCGCGGAATCTTGGCCAGCACGTCGCCCGGATAAACCGTGTCGCCGTCCTGCACCATCAGGTGGGCGCGCGACGGCATCAGGTACCGGCGCGTGCTCTTGCCCTTGATGACGATCGCGGGCTGGCGCTTCTCATCCGGCGAATCGGTGACCACCAGCCGCGACAAGCCGGTGACCTCGTCCACTTCTTCGTGGAGCGTAAGGCCTTCCTGCAAGTCCTTGAAGCCCGCCTGGCCGCCGATTTCAGTGAGGATGGCGAACGTGTACGGGTCCCACTCGACCAGCACCTGGCCCAGCGTGACCTGCGCGCCTTCTTCCACCTTCACCTTGGCGCCGTACACCACCGAGTAGCGCTCGCGCTCGCGTCCGCGCTCATCCACTACGGCAATCGAGCCGTTGCGGTTCATCACCACCAGGTCGCCCGCCTTGCTGCGGACCGTCTGCAGGCCGATGAAGCGCACCGTGCCGTTGTTCTTGGCTTCCAGGCGCGACTGCTCCGACACCCGCGACGCCGTTCCGCCGATGTGGAATGTGCGCATGGTGAGCTGCGTGCCCGGCTCGCCGATGGACTGCGCCGCGATCACCCCCGTCGCCTCGCCCAGTTCGACCAGGCGTCCTGAAGCCAGGTTGCGTCCGTAGCACATCACGCAGACACCGCGCTTGGATTCGCAGGTCAGCACGGAGCGGATCTTCACCCGCTCGATGCCGGCCGACTGGATGGCCGACGCCAGGTCTTCGGTGATCTCCTGGTTGATGTCAACGATCACGTTGCCTTCGTAGTCCTTGATCTTCTCCAGCGACACGCGGCCCACGATGCGGTCGCGCAGCGGCTCGATGATCTCGCCCGACTCCACGATCGAGCCGACGTAGATGCCGTCCACCGTGCCGCAATCCGGCTCGCTGACGATCACGTCCTGCGCCACGTCCACCAGGCGCCGGGTCAGGTAGCCCGAATCGGCGGTCTTCAGCGCCGTATCGGCCAGGCCCTTGCGCGCGCCGTGCGTCGAGATGAAGTACTCCAGCACCGTCAGTCCTTCGCGGAAGTTGGCGGTGATGGGCGTCTCGATGATCTCGCCCGACGGCTTGGCCATCAGGCCGCGCATGCCCGAGAGCTGGCGGATCTGCTGCTTCGATCCGCGCGCGCCCGAGTCGGCCATGACGTAAATCGGGTTGATGCTGCCCGACTTGTCCGTCTCCTGCATCACGCCGAACATCTCGTCGGCGACCTTTTCGGTCACGTTCGACCAGATCTCCACTACCTTGTTGTAGCGCTCGCCGTTGGTGATGGCGCCGTCCAGGTACTGCTGCTGCACGGCGATCACCTGCTTGTCGGCGTCGCGGACCAGGGTCTTTTTGTGCTCGGGGATGACCATGTCGTCGATGCCGATCGAGAGGCCCGCCCGCGTCGCGTACAGGAACCCGAGCTGCTTGATCCCGTCGAGCATCTTGACCGTCGTCTCCAGGCCGAAGCGCAAATAGGTGTAGTTCACCAGCTGACCGATGCCCTTCTTCTTCAGCAATCCGTTGATGAACGGCATGCCCTCCGGCAGGTGGTCGTTCAGGATGGCGCGGCCAACGGTCGTGTTCACGAACTGCCGCTCGAGGACGATCGGGTCGGTATGCATCACGTCCTGGTCGTCATACGCCTGGAGCAGGTCAATCACTTCTCCCGAGTAGCGCAGGCGGATGGGCGTGAGCGTTTCCACTTCGCCGGCTTCGAGCGCGAGCAGCACTTCGTCGATGTTGGCGAAGGCGCGTCCCTCGCCCTTGGCGCCCGGCTTGGACTTGGTCAGGTAGTAGATGCCCAGCACCATGTCCTGCGTGGGCACGGTGATCGGGTGCCCCGACGCCGGCGACAGGATGTTGTGCGAGCTCAGCATGAGCACGCTGGCTTCAACCTGCGCCTCCGGCGAAAGCGGAATGTGCACTGCCATCTGGTCGCCGTCGAAGTCGGCGTTGAACGCCGTGCAGACGAGCGGATGGATCTTGATGGCCTTGCCTTCCACCAGCACCGGCTCAAACGCCTGGATGCCCAGGCGGTGGAGCGTCGGCGCGCGGTTCAGCAGCACCGGGTGGTCTTTGATGACCTCTTCCAGGATGTCCCAAACAATGGGTTCCTGCTGCTCCACCATCTCCTTTGCCTGCTTGATGGTGGTGCAGTTGCCGGTCTGCTCCAGCCGGTGATAGATGAACGGCTTGAACAGCTCCAGCGCCATCTTTTTGGGCAGGCCGCACTGGTGCAGCTTGAGTTCCGGACCGACCACGATGACCGATCGGCCCGAGTAGTCCACGCGCTTGCCCAGCAGGTTCTGGCGGAAGCGGCCCTGCTTGCCCTTCAGCGTGTCGCTGAGCGACTTGAGCGGGCGGTTGTTGGCGCCGCGCAGCACGCGGCCGCGGCGGCCGTTGTCGAACAGCGCGTCCACCGCTTCCTGCAGCATGCGCTTCTCGTTGCGCACGATGACCTCGGGCGCGTGCAGGTCCATCAGCTTCTTCAACCGGTTGTTGCGGTTGATCACCCGGCGATACAGGTCGTTCAAATCCGACGTCGCGAACCGGCCGCCGTCCAGGGGCACCAGCGGACGCAGCTCCGGCGGGATGACCGGGATCACGTCCAGGATCATCCACTGCGGCTTGTTGCCGCTCTTGCGGAACGCTTCCACCACCTTCAGCCGCTTGGCGTACTTCAGCCGCTTCTGCAGCGAGGTCTCGTGCTTCATCTTCTCGCGCAGTTCGTTGGAGAGTTCCTCCACGTCCACGCGCTTGAGCAGCTCCTTGATGGCCTCGGCGCCCATCATGCCCTTGAAGCCGGTGGCGCGGAACTGCTGGTCGAGTTCGCGGAACTTCGCTTCTTCCTTGATGATCTCGCGCTCTTTCACCGGCGCTTCGCCGGGATCGAGCACGACGTACGCCTCGAAGTAGAGAACGGACTCGAGGTCGCGCAGCGAGATGTCGAGCAGGTGGCCGATCCGCGACGGCAGTCCCTTGAAGAACCACACGTGCGAGCACGGCGACGCCAGCTCGATGTGGCCCAGCCGCTCACGGCGGACCTTGCTCAGGGTCACTTCCACGCCGCACTTGTCGCAGATCACGCCGCGGTGCTTCATGCGCTTGTACTTGCCGCAGAGGCACTCCCAGTCGGTGACCGGGCCGAAGATGCGCGCGCAGAACAACCCATCGCGCTCCGGCTTGAAGGTGCGGTAGTTGATCGTCTCCGGCTTGGTCACCTCGCCGTGCGACCAGCTCCGGATCTTCTCCGGCGAGGCCAGGCTGATGCGGATGGAGTCGAAGTCGGTAATTGCGTTTCCGAGATCAAACGGGCTCGAACGGTACAAGTGAACCTCCGTGCGGCGTCTCGTCGCCGCTTACGGGCCGTTTGCTGCGCCTAAAACCGCTGGACGGCAATCTCGCCAGCGAATTCTGTGTCGCCTTTCGGCGCGCGGCTCGGCCGGGCCAGGGCCTCGCCGCTTTCGTTAATCCAGTTTCCATTCAGCTCTTCAGCCCCCGGTTCTCAACTGAGAACTGAGAACCGGGAACCGAGAACTGGTCTTAATCGGCCGCCGCCGTCGCCAGCTGCTTGCGCTCCTGCGTCTTGATCAGCTCGACGTCAAGGCACAGCGACTGCAACTCGCGGATGAGAACGTTGAACGACTCCGGCACGCCGGGCTCGATCGCCGCCTCGCCCTTCACGATGGCCTCGTAAATCTTGGTTCGGCCGTACACGTCGTCGGACTTGGCGGTGAGCAGCTCCTGCAGGATGTAGGCGGCGCCGTAGGCTTCCAGGGCCCACACTTCCATCTCGCCGAAGCGCTGTCCGCCGAACTGCGCCTTGCCGCCCAGCGGCTGCTGGGTGATCAGCGAGTACGGCCCAATCGACCGCGCATGGATCTTGTCGTCCACCAGGTGCGAGAGCTTCAGCATGTAGATGTAGCCCACCGTGACCGGCTGTTCGAACTTGTCGCCGGTCATGCCGTCGTAGAGCTCAGCCTTGCCGCTCTCCGGCAGGTTGGCCTCGCGCAATAGGTGCTTGATCTCCGTCTCGCGGGCGCCGTCGAACACCGGTGAAGCGAAGAACACGCCGTTTTTCATGGCCCGCGCGGCCGCTTCCAGGTCGTCGTCGTCGAGTTCGTTCAGGCTCTCCAGGAACGGCAGGCCCTTGAACAGGGCGCGCAGTTCGCGGCGGATCGCCTCCTCGCGCGAGTTCTCCTGGAACATCTTCGTGATGCGCGCGCCCAGTTCGCGTCCGGCCCAGCCCAGGTGCGTCTCCAGGATCTGGCCCACGTTCATACGCGAGGGAACGCCCAGCGGGTTGAGCACGATCTCGACCGGCGTGCCATCGCTCAGGTACGGCATGTCCTCGTCGGGCAGGATGCGCGCGATCACGCCCTTATTGCCGTGACGGCCCGCCATCTTGTCGCCCACCGAAAGCTTGCGCTTCATGGCGATGTAAACCTTCACCAGCTTGATCACGCCCGGCGGCAGCTCATCGCCCTTCTTCAGTTTCTCCTCGCGCTCCTTGGCGATCTTGCGCAGAACGTCAATCTGGCGCGAAGTCATCTCCTCGATTTCGTCAATCTGCTCGTTCACGCGCGGGTCCTTGTCGGCATACTTGATCCGCTTCAGGTTGCGCGTGGAGATGCGCTCGATGGTGTCGCGGTCGAGCACTGTTCCCTTGGTGAGCAGGCGCTTGTTGGTGCGCTCGTCGTGCAGGTCAGCCTGCACTTCCTTCCCGCCCAGGATCGATTCCAGGCGCTTCAGGCGCTCGTCGGTCAGAATGCGGATTTCGTCGGAAAGGTTCCGCTCGATCTGCGCAATCTGCTCGGCTTCGATCGCCTTGGCACGCTCGTCCTTCTCCTGGCCCTTGCGCGAGAAGATCTTGACGTCGACAACGGTCCCCTCGATGCCCGGGGGGCACGTCAGCGAAGCGTCGCGCACGTCGCCGGCCTTTTCGCCGAAGATGGCGCGCAGCAGCTTCTCTTCCGGCGTGAGCTGCGTCTCGCCCTTGGGCGTGACCTTGCCGACCAGGATGTCGCCCGCTTTGACCGTGGCGCCGATGCGGATGATGCCGCTCTCGTCCAGGTCGCGCAGCGCGTTCTCGCTCACGTTGGGAATGTCGCGCGTCACTTCCTCGGGACCGAGCTTGGTGTCGCGCGCCTCGATCTCGAACTCCTCGATGTGCACGCTGGTGTAGTAGTCCTCTTTCACCAGCTTCTCGGAGACCAGGATCGCGTCCTCGAAGTTGTAGCCGCGCCACGGCATGAACGCGACCAGCACGTTGCGTCCCAGCGCCAGCTCGCCCTTGTCGGTGCACGGACCGTCGGCGATGACCTGGCCCTTGGCCACGCGCTCGCCGCGCCGCACCACCGGCTTCTGGTTGATGCAGGTGTTCTGGTTCGACCGCTTGAACTTGGTGAGCTGGTAGATGTCGCTGCCCACCTCGCGCGAAAGCTGGCCGGGATGGTGCTCGCCCTCGACGCGCACGATGATGCGCTCCGAGTCCACCGAGTCAACGATTCCCGAACGGCGCGCCAGGATGACGGCGCCCGAATCGCGCGCCGTCACGCCTTCCATGCCGGTGCCGACCAGCGGCGCCTCGGCGCGCAGCAGCGGCACCGACTGGCGTTGCATGTTGGCGCCCATCAACGCCCGGTTGGCGTCGTCGTGCTCCAGGAACGGAACCAGCGAGGCGGCCACCGACACCAGCTGCTTCGGGCTGACGTCGATGTAGTCAACCTCATCGCGCGGCACGAGCACGAAGTTGCCGCTCTTGCGCGCGTTCACCAAGTCGGCGACCACGCGCCCGCGGTCGTCCAGCTCCACGTTCGCCTGCGCGATCACGTGCCGGTCCTCTTCCCACGCCGACAGGTAAAAGCTGAACGGCTCCCAGTCAATCGCCCGGCGGCGACGTTCCTTCAGGTCGTCATTCGCTTTCAGGACCTCGTGCTTCTCGATGTGGTCGCCCACGCGGTAGTCGCTGTCACCCGCGTTGACCACGGTCACGTAGTCGAGCACGCGGCCGTTCTTGACCTTCCGGTAGGGCGACTCGATGAAGCCGTAGTCGTTGATGCGCGCGTAGCACGAGAGCGACGAGATCAGTCCGATGTTCGGACCTTCCGGCGTCTCGATCGGGCAGATGCGCCCGTAGTGCGTGGGGTGCACGTCGCGCACTTCGAATCCGGCGCGCTCACGCGACAAACCGCCCGGCCCAAGGGCCGAGAGGCGCCGCTTGTGCGTGATTTCCGACAGCGGGTTCGTCTGGTCCATGAACTGCGAGAGCTGGCTCGATCCGAAGAATTCGCGGATCGCCGCCATCACCGGCTTGGCGTTCACCAGGTCGTGCGGCATGGCCGTCGACATTTCCTGGTACACGCTCATCTTTTCCTTGATGGCGCGCTCCATGCGCACCAGTCCGATGCGGAACTGGTTCTCCAGCAGTTCGCCCACCGCGCGCACGCGGCGGTTGCCCAGGTGATCGATGTCGTCCACCGAGCCGATGTTCTTGCGCAGCTTCAGCAGATAGCGGATGGTGGCGTAGAAGTCCTCGGGGTCGAGCGTCCGGTTGTCGAGGTTCGTCCCGTCTTCCTTGTCAAACAGCTTGATGTTGAACTTCAGCCGGCCCACGCGCGAGAAATCGTACTTGCGCGGGTCGAAGAACATGCCCTGGAACAGCGACGTCGCCGTGTCCAGCGTCGGCGGGTCGCCCGGGCGCAGCTTGCGGTAGATCTCGATGAGCGCTTCCTGCGGCGTCTTCACCGAATCGCGGCGCAGCGTGGCGCTGATCACCGTGCCCACGTCGTCGCGCTCGGGGAAAAAGACGTGGATCTCCTCCACGCCCGCGTCCATGATCTTGCTCAGCTTGTCGGCGGTGATCTCCGAGTTCGCCTCCAGCAGCACTTCGCCCGAGCTGGTGTCCACGATGTCGGCCGCGGTGAACGCGCCCTCCAGGTCCGTGGCGTCAATTTCGATCTCGCTGATGCGCGCCTTCTGGATTTCCTTCAGCAGCGCCGGCGTGATCTTGCGGCCGGAGTGGACGATTTCGTCGCCACTCTTGCTGGCAATGCGGTGCGCCAGCTTCAGGCCAACCAGGTTCGTCGGCTTCTCGATGCCCGGCTCCAGCACCCAGTGCAGCTTCTTGTCCTTCAGGCTGATGCGGTCAACCGTGTAGAACGTCCGCAGAATGTCTTCGTCCTGCCGCAGCCCCAGCGCGCGCAGGAAGATGGTGCCCAGGAACTTGCGCTTGCGGTCGATGCGGACGTACAAAATGTTTTTCTGGTCGTACTCAAACTCCACCCACGAGCCGCGATACGGAATGATCTTGCCCAGGAAGTACGTGCGGTTGTTCGCCGTCTCGAAAAAGACGCCGGGCGAGCGGTGGAGCTGCGAAACGATCACGCGCTCGGTCCCGTTGATGATGAACGTACCGTTCTGCGTCATCAGCGGCACGTCGCCGAAGAAGACTTCCTGCTCCTTGATGTCGCGGATGGAGCGGTTCCCGGTCTCGGCGTCCTTGTCGTAGATGGTCAGGCGCATCGTGACCTTGAGCGGCGCCGAATAGGTCATGCCGCGCTCTTCGCACTCGGCCACGTCGTACTTCAGCTGCAAGCCGACCGGGTCGCCGCACTTGTTGCAGAAGTCAGGCGTGTTGGCGTTGTACGTGCCGCACTTGGAGCAGAGCACGTCGCCGGAGTGGAACGGGTCGGTGATCACCGTGGCGCCGCAGTTGCGGCAGGTGGTCCGGAGGTGGTGCAGCCCCTTTAGGTGGCCGCACTTGCACTCCCAGTTGCCGATGGCATAGTCCACGAACTCCAACTGGGAGACGTTGCGGAAGTCCGAGATGGGGAACACCGACTGGAACACCGACTGGAGCCCGGCGTCATCGCGCTCGCTGGGCAGGCGGTCCATCTGCAGGAAGCGGTCGTAGGAACGCTTCTGCACCTCGATCAGGTTCGGGATCTGGATGGTGGCCGGAATTTTTGAGAAATCAAGACGATTGCGGACGGCGGTCTTCTTCGGCATCGAAACTCCTTGCGATCACTACGGGCGACGCGCCCTTCGGCATCGCCCAAAACGCGCTGCACTCGCTCAGCGCAACGAATCAAAGCTTGCTGTGGGTGCCCCATCCTGTGCGGGGCCGCTCCTTGCTCCGCAACGGATGGGCGACGACACTTGCGTCGCGCACCTGTTTCCGTGTTACATTCCCGGCGAGACGGAGAAAATGCCCGTCTTTCGCAGACAAAGCAGCATGCGCCCGCAGGGACAAGAATCCCCGCAGGCGCCGTGACGCGCCGTTGCGACTTCCTGAACTGTGCTTGCCCGCGCCAGTCTTTAAGGCCTGTTCCCCTCCAGCGCGCCTGCCGCAGCAGAGCGCCGGAGCTCGCCATTCAAACTGTTTGCGCCACGCCGCCGCCCAGGAGCGGCATCGCCGCGCTCATCCATAGCTGAATCGCTTCTCAGAAGGGGATGCTGATTGGATGCTCCAGCATCCCCACTGGATTCAGCCGTTTGCCAGAGAGACGGACACCTTGCGGCGTCCGCGCGACTACTTCACCTCGATCGTCGCGCCGGCCTCGGCAAACTTCTTCTTGATGGTCTCCACCTCTTCCTTGGAGACGCCCTCTTTCACCGTCTTGGGCGCGCCGTCCACCAGGTCCTTGGCTTCCTTCAGGCCCAGGCTGGTCACTTCGCGCACCGCCTTGATGACGTTGATCTTGTTCGATCCCACGTCCTTCAGGACCACGGTGAACTCGGTCTTCTCCTCGGCCGGGGCCGCGCCCGCCGCCGCCGCGCCGCCGCCCTGCACCACAACCGGGGCAGCCGCCGCCGCCGAGACGCCAAGGCGCTCCTCGAGCCGCTTCACCAGCTGCGCCGCGTCGAGCAGCGACAGCCCTACGATTTGCTCTTCCAACTGCTGAATGTCCGCCATTTCATTTCTCCAAAAGGTTTAGTCGTGTGCTGTCCCGTCGCCCTCGTCAGCGTTTCCAGTGCCGCCAGCCCGCCAGACATGCAGGCCCGCGGCATCCCGCGACAACAGCGACCAAATCTTTTTGCCGCCGCGTCAGCACATCGCGGCGACGAAACTCATCAGGGCGCCCCGCGTTCGCGCCGCGCCGATTGCGGCCTAACGTGGCGATGCCCTCAGCCCCTTTACGACGCCGCTTCGGCGCCCTTGAACTTGCTCTCCTTCACGCCCTGGTTCACCACCACCGCTACCTTACGACCGACGGCGTTCATGGCCGTCGCCAGGCGCGTGGCCGGCGCGTTGATCAGGAACAGGAGCTTGCTGTACAGCTCCTGCTTCGAGGGCATGCTCGCCAGCGCCTCGATCTCGCGGATCGCGATCACGCGGCCCTCGACGATCCCCGCCTTGAACGTGAACTCGGGATTGTCCTTGGCGTACTTGCTGAGCGCCTTGGCCAGCTCGACCGGATCACCCGACGTGTACGCGATCGACGTGACGCCGGTCAGCTCCTTCAGCGCCTGCTCGGCCGGCGTGCCCTTCGAGGCGCGCTCGGCCAGCGTGTTCTTCACTACGCGATACTTGGCGCCGCTAGCGCGGACGGCCTTGCGCAGCTCGAAGTCCTGCGCCACCGTCAGCTTGCCGTAAGTGGCGACAATGATGTTGTTCGCCTTCTGCAAGTCGGCGGCCAGCTTCTCCACCTGTTCGACTTTCTTCGCCTTGGTGACTGCCATGAGTCCGGTCCTTTTTCTGATGTGTGCGACTGCTGTCGCTCGCAGGTCCTCGGTTTTCAATGGCCCGATGACCCGATGGCCCGATGTTCAATCGCCCCTTACGCCCGCGCCGCCGCCTCAACCGCCGAGGTATCAATCCGGATGCCGGGGCCCATCGTCGAGCTGAGCGTCACGCTCTTCAGATACTTGCCCTTGGCGGCCGCCGGCTTCGCCTTGATTACGCTCGAGATCAGCGTGGTGGCGTTGTCCACCAGCTTGTCGGCGCTGAAGCTCATCTTGCCCACCGGCACGTGCACCAGCGCGGTCTTATCGGTGCGGAACTCCACCTTGCCGGCCTTCACTTCCTGCACCGCGCGGGCCACGTCGAACGTCACCGTGCCCGTCTTCGGATTGGGCATCAGGCCGCGCGGGCCCAGCACCTTGCCCAGCCGGCCGACCGATTTCATCATGTCGGGAGTGGCGATCACGGCGTCGTAGTCCATCCAGTTTTCCTTCTGGATCTTCTCCACCATGTCTTCGCCGCCCACGTAGTCGGCGCCCGCCTGCTCGGCTTCCTTGGTCTTCTCCCCGCTGGCGATCACCAGCACCTTCTTCGACTTGCCCAGCCCATGCGGCAGGACGACGGTGCCGCGCACCATCTGGTCGGCGTGCTTGGGATCCACACCCAGCCGCAGCGTGATCTCCACCGTCTCGTCGAACTTGGCGAATTTCACTTTCTGGAGAAGCGGGACCGCCTCCTCCAGCTTGTACGGGCGCGGCTCAACCGCCGCCCGCGCCTTGGTGATGTTTTTTCCTTCTTTGGCCATTGCGCTTCGACTCTCCTTGCCGTCTTCCACCGCCGCTCGCTGACCTGAGCGGCCGTGGTGTTCGCCTTTCGTAGAGACGTGGCTTGCTACGTCTCCATCTACGCCACCTCAATCCCCATGCTGCGCGCCGTTCCCTTCACACTCTTGATCGCCGCCTCGAGCGACGCGGCGTTCAGGTCGGGCATCTTCTGCCGCGCAATCTCTTCGACCTGCTTCTCCGTGACCTTGCCGACCTTGTCCTTGTTGGGTGAGCCGGAACCCTTGGCGATGCCCGCCGCGCGCTTCAGCAGCACCGACGCCGGCGGCGTCTTGGTAATAAAGGTGAATGACCGGTCGTTATACACGGTGATCACCACCGGCACGATCAGCCCTTCCAGTTCCTTCTGGCTGGTGCGCGCGTTGAACTGCTTGCAGAACTCCATGATGTTGACCTGGGCCTGCCCCAGCGCGGGGCCCACCGGCGGCGCCGGCGTCGCCTTGCCCGCCGCAATCTGCAACTTCACCTGTCCTGTGACTTTCTTCGCCATGAGTTCGCTCTTCGCTCGCGGCTCTTGGCTCTCGCCAAGCGCCCGGAATCTTTTTCTGACAACCGGCAACTGACAACTGCCGTTACGCCACCTTTTCCACCTGCCCGAACTCCAGCTCAACCGGAGTCGAGCGGCCGAAAATCGTCACCATGACCTTCAGCGTCTCGCGGTCCTCGTTCACCTCGTCCACCACGCCGTTGAAGTTGGCGAACGGGCCTTCGGTGATGCGCACCGCCTCGTTCTTCTCGAACTTCACGCGCAGCTTCGGCTTGTCCTTGCCGCGATCGATGCGATAAACGATCGAGTTCACTTCCTCTTCCGACATCGGCGTCGGGTGCTGCCCCGCGCCCAGGAAGCCGGTCACGCGCGGCGTGGACTTCACCACGTGCCACACGTTGTCATCCATGTCCATCTCGACCAGCACGTAGCCGGGCAGGAACGCGCGCTCGGTGGTGTACTTCTTGCCGCCGCGGATCTCGGTCACCGGCTCGGTCGGGATCATCACCCTGCCGATCTTCTCCTGCAGCCCGAAGGCCTGCACGCGCGACTCCAGCGACTCCTTCACCTTGCGCTCGAATCCCGAATAGGTGTGGATGATGTACCACTTCAGGTTCGGGTTCGACGGAGGCGGAATCGCGCCTTCCGGCGCTGCGCCTTCGGCCGGCGCACCCGCCTCGGAGGCCTCGCCGGCGCCGTTGGACGGCGTTTCCGTTTCTTCGGCCGCGCCCTGGTTTTTCTCTTCGTCTTGCATCGTGTCCTGCATGTATTTGACTGTCGTTCGGCCTAGCGGTGCGCGAAGTAGCGCAGCAGGGAATCAATGCCCTTGCCGATCGCGTTATCGATCAGAAAAAAATAGAGCCCGAAGATGAACACCGCCACGATTACGACTCCGGTGGTGGCGCGGACTTCCTTGAACGAAGGCGTCGTCACCTTCTTCATCTCCGTCCGGACGTCGTTGTAAAAGCCCTTGGCGCGCTCCGGCCAGGCCTTCACCTTTCCGCCGATGCCTTCGTCGCTCGCCGCCGCTACCGCTACTGGTTTCGCCATGGTCCCGCTTTTTTCCTTCTCGACTGCTGAACTGCTTCCGCGGCCGGGCCGCTCAAAACTGGCAGGGGCGGAGGGATTCGAACCCCCAAGTCCGGTTTTGGAGACCGGCAGTTTAACCGTTGAGCTTACGCCCCTGTTTCGGACTGCCGAATTGCCGAACCGCCAGAATTGCCGAATTGAAATTTCCGCAATTCCGCAATTCGGCAATCCCGCAATTACTTCACTTCCTTGTGCTCGGTGTGCTTGCGGCACTTGCGACAGAACTTGGCAAACTCCAGCCGGTCCGGCGTGGACTTGCGGTTCTTCGTCGTCGAGTAATTCCGCTCTTTGCATACTGCGCACTGCATGGTCACAATTTCGCGTGGCATAGGTCCCTCTTACTTCACGATCTCGCTGATCGTTCCCGCGCCCACGGTGCGGCCGCCCTCGCGGATGGCGAAGCGCAGGCCCTTCTCCATGGCCACCGGCGTGATCAGCTCGATCTCCAGCGTCACGTTGTCCCCCGGCATCACCATC
>Ga0070741_10004555_pt1 | contig 32223 bp, 27 predicted proteins | sample Coa_R1_4_FD_66440 | JGI IMG/M metagenome (GOLD analysis project Ga0070741, IMG submission 66440) | Surface soil microbial communities from Centralia Pennsylvania, which are recovering from an underground coalmine fire - Coalmine... | ecosystem: Environmental > Terrestrial > Soil > Unclassified ... | reverse complement strand
GCCAGGCGGCCACGGGCCAGGAGACCTCAAGCAGGACGATATAATTGGCTGCAAAAAGCAACGGATCGACCCAGATGAGGCCAATGTTTTCGGTCACCCATCCAGGCTGCTGAGCAATCGCAAAAGCATCTTTTACATATGCCGCGTGATCCATGCCATTCTTCCAGCCAAGCTGATCCAGATCGTAATGAGGAATGTTAAATCTGGCAGCGATCTCCTGTCCCAGGGTTGTCTTCCCGCTGCCGGGACCACCTATAATATGTATTTTAAGCACGACGTTTCCTTTCACCTGTGTGGCAAATCTTCATAGGGATGGCTAATCTCTCTTTTTTCCAGGAAGAAAAAGAGGATGATCTGCCAGAAATGCACACAGAAACAGCTCGTCATGCTTTAGAGTGGGAGACAACTTCGCAGCGGTGTTTATCAACGGGCAAGAGATTGCCGACCTTTTAAGAGAAGTTGCTAACGCTCTACCATATATTGTTGAGGACAAAACGAATCATCTGTCGCATCAAAGCAACAGCGTTAACCTTTCGTTGCGTTCTCTGGCAGACGTTAGCAGCGATCCGGCATATACCTCTCCTGAACGAAGAATTCTTGTTGCTTTGGAGTATACTTCAGATTGGATAAAAAGAAAAGAACATATTGCATCTCGCCCAGGGCTGCTCAAACGTCGTCTTTTCAGACAGAACGGCTCGCTCGCGAGCCGTTGGACAGAGGAAGGTGCTGGCGGTGGGCTGCGCCCACCGCCAGCACCTTCCTCTGCCTGTGAGCGCCTTCGGCGCGAGCAGTCCGAGCGTGCAACCACGTTTGAGAAGCCCTGGTATCTCGCCGGAAAGCATGCTCAGCGCATGCGCGATATCAGGTCTCCCTGGCAAGCTTTAATACTGTTGACGGGGTGAGGCAGGACGATAGAAATAACATAGAGAATCGTCATGCTATCTATATTAGAGGTCTGCCTTATGCTTGCATATTTTCGCAAACATTCAATTTTTGGCGCATTACTACTGGTCCTTGTCCTGCTCAGCAGTTGTAGCCCCTTTGCAACCCAGAATAGCAAGTCCACGCCTGCTGTCAGTCCAACCAGTACCGCCTACGCCTGGCAATCGTGCAGTGCTGCCAACTGCCCGCCCATCTCCACTATACCAGGAGTGCGCCCGTTTCCTAACACCTGGGATAATATCCATCTTTTCCAGACCTTCACCTTCAACCTGGACGATCCCACGATAAAACGTATGGCCGGAGCTTACGATTTTGTATGGGGCGCTCAACCGGAGACGGTCGCAGCTTTCCGCGCCGCCAACCCGCATATTCTGCTCAGCTACTACATGCCCTTGAACCGCGATCATGGGACATTTGACAATAACGATTTGGGCCGCGAGCACGATCTTGCTTACTGGAAAGCGTTTCATCCCGACTGGATTCTCTACAAATGCGACCGTGTCACACCGGCGCGGCAATTTTCGGACCCCAACCTGTCGCTCGACTTTAGCAACCCGGACGTGATTAACTGGCAGCTTCAGATGTATGCCATACCAGCCAGTAAAGCTGGCTATGACGCGTTGGGAGTGGATAATCTGAATCTGGATAATATGTTTGGAGCCTGTGGCTTCTATCGCAACGGCAAGTGGGTGCAACGCTATAGCGGGCAGCCCAGCGATCCACAGTATCATGCAGACTTGCTGAACTGGGTCACTGAGATGCAAAAGGCGCTTCACGCGCTGCCGCATCCTATGGCGCTGATCCCCAACCTCGGCTATGGGCTGGTTGCTCCCTCGCCAAACGACCCTTACATCCAGCAGTTGATCCAGCATACCGATGGCATTCTGGATGAGGGGGCCTTCACTTTCTACGGTCAGAATTACATCATGGATAGCAACTGGGTAAAGCTGGTGCAGTTTATCCAGGCGGTACAGCAGCAGAACAAGCCATATTATGTTCTTGATGAATTTCCGCGCCCTGCAATCCACAACGATCAGCTAGAGTGGGCGCTCTCCTCGTACCTGATGTGCAAAGACCAGCTATCGGCTATCTTCCTCGCCACCTGGCAGGAATATGGAGCCGACAACCGTCTCCCGCAGTACACAATCCACATTGGCAACCCGAAAGGAGCTATGTACTGGGCACAGGGGGTATACTGGCGCGATTATAGCGGCGGCACGGTGATTGTCAATCCCAGCAGCAACTTCAGCTATACCATCATGCTCAATTCTCCCGGCGATGTTGATCTTTTCGGGCATCCGGTGGCTCAAACCGTGACGCTGCCAGCGCACTCCGGCATTGTTCTGCTCTCAGCGCGATAGCTGATGACCTTCGCGAGTGATATACTACAAACATATTTATTTTGTAGCATCTCACCTTGTGAGCAAGGAGCATTATGGCAGAGTACCAGTATATTCTTGTTGAGCGGGAAGAGCGCGTTGGCATTGTCATGTTGAACCGCCCAAAGGAACTGAACGCGCTTAATTTCAAGCTGGTGAGCGAGCTGGCGAACGCGCTCGAAGAGTTTGATCGCGACGAGGGGATTCGCTGTATCATCCTCACCGGAGCAGGCGAGAAGGCATTTGCAGCGGGGGCAGATATCAAGGAGATGGCGGGCAAATCGCCGATTGATATGATGCTTGGCGGCTTTGAAGCCTGGGGTCGCATCCGGCGCATTCGCACGCCGATGATTGCCGCTGTTGGCGGCTATGCGCTCGGCGGAGGCTGCGAGCTGGCGATGCACTGCGATATGATCGTGGCCTCAGAAAATGCCCGCTTTGGGCAGCCGGAAATTTTGATTGGCGTCATGCCCGGCGCGGGTGGCACGCAGCGTCTCGCGCATGTGCTCGGCAAGTATCGCACAATGGAGATCGTACTGACCGGAGCGCAGGTCACGGCTCAAGAGATGGCCGCGCTTGGCCTCGTGAACCGGGTCGTCCCTCCTGGAGAGCATCTGAACGAAGCCAAAAAGCTGGCACAAACCGTCGCAGCACAGGCCCCCATCGCGGCTCAACTGGCGAAAGAGGCAGTGCTGGCTGCCTTTGAGACTTCACTAGAAGAGGGACTGGAGATAGAGCGCAAGAACTTTTTCTTGCTGTTCGCCACAGAGGACATGCGAGAAGGGATGCGCGCCTTTATTGAGAAACGCAAGGCAAATTTTCAAGGAAGGTAAATCATGGGAGAAGCGGCTATTGAGCCTGTCCCGTTTTTGCAGAGTCTCCAGAAGTGAGAACTGAGGCTGATGGGAAACGTTTGTACGTAACGTTAACGTTCTTAGTATGAAGAGAAGAAACGTTGGGCGTCAAATGTTTTCCGTAGCCTGTTAATACGCCATCTGCTCATACTGAGAGCGATTCTCAAGTATACCCATTGACTCTTGATTTATCAACAAGTGAACTGTATTTCATCTGCGCCACCAAAATAGCGAAGCTCCTTTTTATCTCTTGACGTAACGTTAGCATCTACGATATAATAAAAACACGTTAGAATGTTGTACATTACATTTTAACACGTCTTCTTTCAGGAAAGTACCAGCGCCTCCAGCGAGCTTTTCTTCGTTTTCCAACTTTCTTGGCTCCAAGAAACGGGATCAAACTCACTTTACTAGAGGGAGTACTATGCCTTCAACAAAACGCCATCCTCATGTATTCTCGTTTGGAGAACACTTAGCTCAGATACGCATCCATCTTCACCTCTCACAGGAGACCTTAGCTGAAGCTATCAGCACCACAGCTCGCAGTATCAGTCGTTGGGAACAGAATCAAGCTTTTCCTCAAAATGAGCATCTGAAACGGTTGTGCAAGGTGCTTCAGGTCTCCCCCGGGGCTCTCATAGGAGGAGAAGAGAAAGAGCAGGGAGTCACCTCTCAAAAACCTCTTCTCTGGTATGTCCCTTATACCCGCAATTTCTATTTTACCGGTCGTGAGGCTCTTCTTTGGCAGTTGCGGGAGAGGCTAAAAGCTGAGAAGCGTGTGGCACTCACCCAACCCCAAATTCTCTCAGGGCTTGGTGGGATCGGCAAAACGCAAATCGCACTTGAATATGCCTATCGCTATCGCGACAACTACCGGGCCGTCCTTTGGGTGGAAGCCGAAACAACTAAAACCTTGATGGCAGATTACCGAGCTCTGGCCCATCTCTTCCAGCTCCCAGAAAAGGATAACTCAGATACCTATATGATGAGAGACGCAGTGAAGCGCTGGTTCCAGAATCATACAAGATGGCTTCTTATCTATGATAATGTGGAAGATCTGGAACTACTTCAGACAGCACTTCCTGACGTAAATCAGGGGCATATCCTGATCACGACACGCTCCCAAATTATAGGTACACTGGGGGTACACATCGATCTGCAAAAGATGGAACTGGAAGAAGCCACCCTTTTGCTTCTCCGGCGAGCTAAGTTGCTGCGCTCGGATCAGTTTTTAGCAGTGGCTGAGGCCCCTTTGTTGGCTCAGGCAAAGGAGCTTGTAGAACTTCTCGATAGTTTTCCCCTGGCCCTTGATCAAGCAGGAGCTTATATCGAAGAGACAGCATGTGGTCTCACGGCATATCTTGAGCACTACACTACTCAGCGGCAGGTAGTGCTCAACACGCGTGGGACATTGTGCAGTGTTCTTTACAATGGTTGCGTTGACCGGAGCATACAAGGTGATGAACGGGAAGGTGGCCAGGTAATTATCGTGTAGCTGATTAAAGATCGCCTGGCGTGCAACCGGGTCAGTAGTAGCCTGTTCCTGATCGAACAGCTTATCTCTGTTGGGGTCGCAAGCGAACGAGTAGTTCTGTCCACCGAAGTCGTTGGCCTTTGAGGGGATCGAGGCGCAGTTCAGCGTCAAAGCGTCGTCAGCGTCATATGTATAAGTATTCTCAAACTCGCCAATGTCGTAGACCCCTGGGACCCCCTGAGGCAAAGTAGTACCAAAGAAGGTATCGCTAGATTGATTGACAAGGGTTGTTTTGATACCAATGGCACTCAGATCTTGCTGCACCAGAGTCTGGCCTGCTTCACGCCAGGCAAGAAAGGTCGTGGTATATTTAAAATCCAGGCGCAGGCCATTCTTGCTGCGTACACCATCGGCACCTTTTACCCAGCCATCCTGGTCTAGCAGCGCGTTGGCGGCAGCCGGATCATATTTCGGGCATTTGGCATTGGCCTGATAGCCAGGCACCAGTGAGGCAGGATGGTCGGTACACAGAGGCGTAGCAAACCCGTTACGGGCCACTGTGATGAGTTTGTCATAATTGATTGCCATCGCAATGGCGGTTGTTCCATTGCTCACAGCTACGGCGTGCTGAGAACCCACAAACGCAGCCCACTCTTCTTCAAGTTGTTTGACCTCCAGCTCACCTTCTGTGTTAGAGGTAAACTTACCACTCCCAAGAACACGTAGCACCGCCCGCTCATCATCAGGAGTAACGATTGGCCACTTTATCGTTCTCTGGTCGCGAGGGACAATCGCAGGGCCACCAAACATCGCCAATTTGGACATAAGATTACTCCTCCGTCTTTACTCCAGGTACAAAGTGCGAAGCCGATTAACCAGTTCCTCCTCTTCATCCTCCGAATAGACATCATCTGCAAGGTGAATGGGATGCCCCACCAGATCGGCTGGTACGGGCACTTGTAGAAGGTCTAATATGGTTGGCGCGACATCTAACAAATGGAGAGCTGCAAAATGTCCCAACGCCTGTACACCTGGACCGGCCATCGCAAAGAAGCCATATGGCGCGTGACTGCCATTATCAAGGTCCTTCGCGGAAAGGGGCGTTAAAAGCTGATCGTGTCCTACAAGGTCGGATGTCAAATAGTGTAGATCATTTATTTGTATAAACAAGTCGGGGCAGCGTGCAGCCTGCGGACCGCTATAAATATCATCCCGGCGGATTGCATGAATGCGCACGGGATAGCCACGAAGAGACGATACCTGCTCAAAATTATGGATAAGTTCTTTCATCAAGGCTTCAGCATCACCAGGCTCTACACAACCTTCCGCTTCTCTTCCCCGAATATTAAGATAAATTTGTCCGCCGAATCCCCGCGCCCAGGCGCGTGTACGGCTCCAATCTACCGCAGCTTTGGAAAGCGGAGTCGGCCTATCAACAGCCTCGTTGAGATATAAATAATTATTTTCTATCAACCAATCATTGATATTTACCTTACCATCTAATCGTTGCATACCGTGATCGCTGACAACCATGATCACTGTATCAGGCCCAGCTACTTGCATCAGTTCTCCAAGACGTTTGTCGCAATAGCGATAGTGCTCGCGAATGGCATCACAATAGCGAGAATTGGGAACGTATTGACAATGGTCCGGGTCCAGGAAACGCATAAAGTAGTGGCCGACTCTATCGGTACCCATTGCAACCATAAATAACAGATCCCAGGGATGGGTTTGCATCAAGTAGCCGGTCATATCGAAACGTTGTCTATCCATTTCTTTAATGCGCCAGAGCAAACTATCTAGATCGACCTCCTCCGCACCATCCACAGACGCATCAAGAATGTAAGGCGAGGATGTTTGTGCTAGCAGTTGCGCTTGTAATGCCGGCGGAAAGACTATCGGCTTTTTGAGGGAAGGAGCCATAAAACAGGAGACACAAACCCCATCAGATATAGGCACAGGCGGATATGTAATGGGTACTCCAACCATCATAACGCGTCGCCCGGCTTGTGGCAACAAGGTATACAGAGTCTGTACTGTTATCATCCGCGAATGGACCATCCGAAAGTCTAAGTAACTATTTCCAGTTCGCGACATGAAATCTGTGAAGCCAAAATGGCCTGGATCTCTTCCACTCAGCATTGCAGTCCATGCAGCAGGAGTGACTGGCTGCACGATACTTTGTAATGGCCCATGAATGCCACGCTCCATTAACGCTCGTAAATTGGGAAGATCAGGTAACCACTTGTTAACCAGTTCTGGACTTAACGCATCCAGGCCTATAACTAGCACACGGCCCATACCTAGCCCCTTTCCATCAGGCTGTTCAAATCCTCAAGTAGCACCTGTAGTTGATTGATAACAAGTTTTTGATCTGCGAGCAATTGAGTTGCTCTCAACATTAGTCGCTCTCGTATCTTCCTGGGATGCGCTCGCCCATGCGCGCCTAACATGCGTAAAGCTGTCCAGTGATGGGCAAGGTGAGCCACTTGACGACCAATGCTGCCAAGCCGAGGCCAGTTGAGCTGTTTCCCTACCTGCATAAGAAAATCTGCATGCAGTGCAGTAGCTGCTTGTATAGACCAGCCAAGTACGTAAAGTTCCTCCAATGCATGATGACCAGCAGGATTTGCCATATTTTGATCGAGAAGATCGAAGTAGCGAGCTAACCCGCTCATGCCGGAAAGAGCCGAGCCATCACAAGGTGTAGTAAAGCGGCGTAGATTAGCATTAATCACATCCATAACCCATTTCTCTGTGAACTGGGGAAACGGAGCTTCGATGTTGAGTTCTAGCCAACGATTGGCGACCGGCGCATTGCTAAAGAAATAATCCCGTTCATCAGCCGGGTTTAAAGAACTTCTGGATGCCTTCAAATCGGTTAAAGCGATGGGTCCTATAAATGCTGGAGGCATCGAATCTAGTACATAGACTTGATCTGTTTCTTCATCAAAGCCGTATACCAGGATGAGATGTCCTGCGTGAATATCTTGATAAGCAGGTCGAAACGGAAGATAAAAATTATCTACAGCAACAATGACCGGCGAGCCGTTTTGGACGACTTCCTTGACTTGCAACCAGCCAACTTCCGGGTCATCAGGTTGGTGCCAGCGTGAAGTCACCGGATGATATGGCAGCAGGCTCTCAGCAAGCCCTGACCAACGGCACGGGGAATAAAATTCTTCCTTTCGCAGGTCCTCTGGCGAGTAATAAAAATCCCAGACTGCTCCTAATGTTAGTATGGGATCTCGCCCATAATAGTGCATAACAGAGGCCATACAACATTGTAAGCAACTACATAAATCATGATGCCAATGTGCCATTGGCGCAAGGATATGCTTCATGGTAAATATTTTCCTGTATTTCTAATCGCAGTCATGGCGAATATATGAATAGCAATATTATCGGGGAAAAGTATCTGCTCCAGCGTATCTTGCCTGGTAACAGGTATACGTTGACGCCAGATGACAGGCTCGACACCTGGTTGAACATGACGAGGATAGTGCATTTGCTTACAACGGAAGGCGACATATTCTCCAAAATATGGAGCATATCGTGAAGGGGCAGGCCAGAAATCGGAGATACGTAACCACTCGGATTCAACGGCGCCATTGGTATAGTGCAGGTAAACAAGATCCTCTGTTCGTCGCTCACCTGCTGCCAGGATGTAAAGCCAGTCGTAGATGCTGGGTGGAACATCTAGCGTTTGTCCGCAGCAGACAACTGTGTTGAGCTGGCCGTCTTCTTTAGGCGGAAAACAGAAAGGCACGCCTGCAACTTCTACGATGCTGTGGCTGGCAGGTAATTCCTCTGCTGGGAAGCTATTTCCCCAAACGTTAAAACCGCCATCAGCAGTTTTAGTGGCATAAGATATGCTATCGTTATTAAACAATGGTGATAGATCAATTAAGACATAGGGGTCTCTTGTAAGCAAGATAGTATGTTCCTCTCTCAACTCTTCAAGTTTTAACGCCGTTCACTTCTATCGTTCAGTGCAGTTTCATGAACCAGTGATAGCAGCATTTGATTAAATCCTTCTTCCTTTCCCTCGTGTGTATCGCTGCCTTTTCCCATCTTTTTTCTTATCCCCTCCTACTTCCACCGCTGTTCCCTCTAGTGCATCCACATTTACAAGCGTCTCTTTCGGCCCTCCTAGAAATTCGAGAAAAACACGCACCCGTCGGCTGGGAGTTGTGGGTCCAATAAAAATCACTTCCATTCCTCGGAGGGGGCCGTTTCTTATTCTGAGAATGTCGTTGGGCTGGAAACCATGGGAATTACCTGGCTGATTATTCAATCGCTCCAGTTCTTGAGCAATGGCTTCAACAATCTCATCTTCCAACACTAGAGGATCGTTCCCAATGCTTAATATCCTTACTACAGATGGAAAATAATTAATAGACGATAGAGACATTATTTTAAAGTCCACGTTTATAAATATATATCCAGGGAATAATGAAACATAAACGGGCGCTCTATTTTTATATTTTTTCACAAGGGGTAGATAAGTCACAATCCCCAACGTTTTTAGCATGAGGTCAAGATATTTCTCTCTTCCAGTTTTACATTGCACTACATACCATTTATTATTCTCTTGCCCATGATCAGATGTTTTCATCAAGTATCACTCTTCATCTTGTAAAAACCATCAGTAGCGGCAATTTGGAGAAACATCGCAAGTGCAAGCCCATCAACAACTATGCTAAGAGGGGAGACAGGACATACTCCGTCATACTAATCCCTCCTGAATTAGATGCTCCAACCGCTATAGAATCTCTGGCAGGAGCTATCGCTACAACACACCAGAAACTTTGTTTTCTGCTCTCGCCAATTAGTTCAAGAGCTAAGATAAAGTATTTTGCAGCACAACACCACGACAATCGCTAGACACTTTTTGTCTGGATGCTCTTTTCGGCAAACTATGTCGTATGACAGCGCTGAACGAAGGAGACCTGAATTTAAGCTGCATTGGCATTTCAGTAGAGTCGCTCTCCCTGGGGAAGAGTACGCTGCCGTAAATCATTAAGGTAATAGAGTCCCTCTAGTGTCTGATCAATTCCCACACCGAAGTCAATCAAGCAGGCAACCTCGTTAACGCCAATCTCTTCCAACTTTCGGACACGCTGCACACAAATTTCGGGGGTACCTAACAGTGAAAGTCCATTATAATAGCGCTCAAAGGCCATATCAAGGAGTTCTTCTACGAGTCTGGCTCCCAGTTCCTGGGATTCTGCTTGATGCCCAATCGTAGTCGTCCCGGTTGTCAGAGAAACAGATGATCTCAGGTATTCTCGTAAAGATGGGCGAACGATTTCCTTCACAGCCTCATCATTAGCACCAAGAAATGTATGCACCATTAATGTAACTACTCCAGTTGCTGGATCATATCCATGTTTCGCTCGTGCTTCCCGATAAGCCGTGATTTTTTGGACAAGATTGCCTATATCTTGATAGACCAGATGCGTGAGAATATTCGCACCAATCGAGCCTGCAAATACAAATGTATCAGCACTTGCCGATGCGGATGTAAGCCAGATCGGTAATTTAGATTGAATTGGACGGGGATAAAGTAGTACATCGAGGGCCACCCCCTCGCTATTTGTTCGTGTTATACTTTTTCCTTGCCAGAGATCCTGAATTTCAACAATCTGTTGATGCATAATGTTGCGGCGGTCTTCAAAACGCTCTGGGAAAAAAATGAAATCGTTGATATTCCATCCTGGAGCAAAAGAGATAGATACCCGGCCCTGCGAAAGATTATCCACAACTGCCCATTCTTCGGCGATTCTCATAGAATCATGTAGTGGTGAAACGACACTTCCAGCCCGTATATTAATATTTTGAGTGATTGTTGCAAGGCCAGCACTGATGACAGAAGGATTGGGGAAGATGCCACCGAAATCCGCAAAATGCCGTTCCGGCGTCCATACAGCACAAAAGCCATGTTGATCGGCAAACTTTGTTGCCTCGATGATTAAACGATACTTATGCATAGCATCCATCTGCATCTGGCTAGCAAAAAACATGATACTGAAATCCATCAAATTCTCCTATTCTTTGGCAAGCCAACTTGCGATGAGCTTTGGCCGAGAATTGCTTTGGTTCCACATCAAGTGGCTTAAACAGTTATCTCTATTCGGGAGCTAAGATAAAATATTTTTCGGTATAATACCATGACAATTGCTAGACACTTTTTGTCTTGATGGATGCTCTTTGAGTTTTCTCCTGACAAAGCCTCCTTCCCTCCTTTCCCAACGGCGGCATATAATGGTGAAAGACCTGAAGATTAGCATGTCTAAGGAGGATTTTTGACATGGCAACGATGAAAGAGGCCGTCATTGTTGACGCGCTGCGAACACCGGTCGGACGCCGCAGGGGGCAATTAAAAGAGTGGCACCCGGTCGATTTAATGGCTCAGGTGCTGATGAAAATCGTGGAGAGAAACGGTATCGACAGTGCATGCATAGATGATGTTATTTTAGGGTGTGCGAGCCAGTTCAGGGAGCAGAGCAGGAATATTGCTCGCAACGCGGCACTCGCTGCGAACTTCCCGGTGACTGTTCCAGGAACAACTATTGATCGTCGTTGCGGTTCCAGCCAACAGGCTATCCATTTTGCCGCTCAGGGCATTATGAGCGGAACGTATGAGGTGGTGATTGCCGGCGGGATCGAGTCCATGACTAAAGTTCCTCTGGATGCCCCTATGGATGGAGATATGTTATCGCCTTACGGAAGTTTTTTACTTGCTCAGTATGACCGGGCACTCGTCTCTCAGGGCCTGGCCGCCGAGCGGATCGCGCAGAAATGGAACCTGAAGAGGGAAGAACTGGATGCCTTCAGTCTAGAAAGCCATAGACGGGCAGCAGAAGCTACCGCTAAGGGTCACTTCGCTCCTCATCTGCTACCTATTCGTGTGCAAAACGAAAATGGCACCGTCATGAATATGGAGAAAGATGAGGGAATACGCACGGACACCAGCATGGAAAAGCTGGCTAAACTCCAGCCAGCTTTTCAGAGTGATGGACTCATTACCGCCGGAAACTCGTCACAGATTAGCGATGGTGCTGCCGCCGTGGTGCTGATGGAGTTGGAGACCGCTCAACGGCTAGGACTCAAACCTCGCGCACGTTTCGTCTCATTTGCCCTGGCTGCTGCCGACCCAACTTTTATGTTAACCGCTCCAATCCCAGCCACGCAAAAGGTTCTTAGTAAGGCTGGAATGAAACTTGATCAGATCGATCTGGTTGAAATTAGTGAGGCGTTTGCCAGTGTTGTCCTTGCCTGGCAACGCGAGACAGATGCAGATATGAGCAAAGTCAATGTCAATGGAGGAGCCATTGCCATTGGGCATCCTATCGGGGCATCGGGCGCTCGTCTCGCCGTTGACTTGTTTAGCGAACTCGAACGTACCGGCAAACGCTACGGCCTGCAAACGATGTGCGAAGGGGGCGGCATGGCCAACGCGATGATCCTAGAACGGTTAGATTAGCAGCAACGTCACCCCCAACTTTATGCCGAGCGATGTTCACGAGGGAGCACAGCCGCCCAATCCCACTCATTTCATTGGGGCTGCCAGCTCCCCTCTCGTTTCACTAACGCCTGGTGTGCCTCAGGTAATCTCTCAAGTTTTGTCGTCACCGCTCATCTTTTGAGCAACCCCGAAATTGCTACCAGGGCTTCTCAAACGTTGTCTTTTCATACGAACGGCTCGCATGCGAGCCGTTCGTGAGAGGGAGGTGCTGGCGGTGGGCTGCGCCCACCGCCAGCACCTCCCTCTCCCTGTGAGTGCCGAAGGCGCGAGCAGTTAGAGCATGCAGCGATTTTTGAGAAACCCCGAAATTGCTACGCGCAACTGATGACAAAGATTGCAGGATATGATATATTTACGGCGACGGGGCTGTAGCTCAGTGGATAGAGCGTCGGTTTCCTAAGTGCGCCGTTGAGCTTATATCGTTCTTGCTAGAGTCGTCTAGCCCATCAGGGTAATTGTGGTTAAAACAGTGTCTTACTTTGGGCCGAAAGGTACCAGGGGACAGTAGCATGACACGAAAAGGGCATTGAGGGCGAAATGTCTTAGCCCAAAAAGAATGCTCAGTTAGGCCGTACAAGGTCAGGCTTGGTAGAGTCGAAACCCAGGTGAACCGGTCAAAACCGAGACCTCCTCGTAGAGACATTGAGACGAGGAATGTGGAGCCGTTAACGAACTTTTTAGGATGGTTGGCGGATACCCTCTCCACAGGTGCCTACAGTGAGTAGGTAAAGCACCCAATGGGAACCTACATACGGACCAGAGCGATATAGGAACTACGGGATCACCTAAAAGACGAGCGTCTCATGGTGACGGAGTACCCATAGTACTCAAACGATCAGGGCAACGCCTGATACACGGGGAAGGGGTACAGGGCAAGGTACGGTTACATAACGGTGTCGCGTAGGCGGCAGAAGCCGTTATATTAAGCAAAATGCTTGCCTGGAGAGCCGGATGCGGTGAAAGTCGCATGTCCGGTTCGGGAAGGGGTAGTTGGAAACGTGCTCTTATGGTGCATGTGAGTAGCGCGCCAGCTATCTACTTCACACCGTGCGTCGGAGGTTCGAGTCCTCTCAGCCCCACTCTTCCACAGTTCTTCGATTGGTTTATAAACTTTGCTCCTTTGGCATACCATATAACTGTCTTTAATCTAGTTCTTGAAATACGATATACTTCCCCTCGAAAGAGCTCATGAGGACAAGATGCACTTACTATCTATCAACGAACGCCGGAGCAATGGCGTAATGAACGACAAATACAAGCGATAGCGCATGACATCTTTTTTAAAACATCAGAAAGGGTATATAGTTCATGATGGAATTCATTCTTGTAACAACAGCCATAGATACCCAGGAAGGCGCACAAAGAATAGCTGAAACTGTTGTTAAAAACCGATTGGCTGCTTGTGTGCATGTTTCTGGTCCTATTACCAGCACATATTGGTGGCAAGGTAAAATGGAAGTCGAAACCGAATGGGTATGTGCTGCGAAGACAAGGAAAAATTTATACAGTAGACTAGAAAAAGCTATTCGAGAAGCCCATCCCTATGATGAACCTGAAATTGTAGCAGTTCCTATTGTGGAAGGCAGTAAGAGTTATCTTGATTGGATTGTGAGTGAAACCACTAAAGAATAAAGTGAAAGAAGCATCGGGTGGCTTGGAGGTGGCTTATGCTTAAAGTTCTTTCAAGGAGGAGACTAGATATGGACAATGGTGAGACAGGAAGTGGCAAATTAATCGCCTTTGGTTGGTATGGTGGAAAGTATAGTCATCTCAATTGGCTCCTGCCCTTATTACCTCGAACGAAACTTTTTTGTGAGCCGTTTGGTGGTTCTGCTGCGGTACTCATTAATAGAGAACCCTCCCCGGTAGAAACATATAATGATCTTCATGGCGAAGTTGTAAATTTTTTCCGCGTTCTTAGAGATAAGAAAGAGGCTCTTGTAGAGGCTATTGGACTAACGCCCTTTTCTCGCGAAGAATTCGAGATCGCTTGTGGCTCATCCACAGGATTGTCAGATTTAGAAAGGGCCAGGCGCTTCTACGTCTTAGCTCGGCAGGTGAGGACGGGGTTGGCCCAAAAAGCTAGTGGTGGAAGGTGGGCGCATTGCCTTTTAACCAGTAGGGCGGGAATGGCAGGAGCAGTTTCAAGATGGCTGGGGAGCGTAGAAGATTTACCCGCAATTGCTCAGAGACTCCTTCGCGTACAGATAGAACATGCATCAGCGGTAGAAGTCATTCAACGATACGATAACGAAGAAACACTATTTTATTGTGACCCTCCTTATCTGCATGACTCGCGTGGAGATAAAAATGCGTATGCACACGAAATGACGAATGAAGAGCATCGGGAACTTGCAGCAGTACTTCATAATGTAAGAGGAAAAGTAGCATTATCCGGTTATCACTGTGATATAATGGACGAACTATACAGGGATTGGACCTGCATTGAGGCTCCTACAAAGATGTGTCATTCAACAAAGACGCCCCGTCAAGAAATACTCTGGGTAAATTATGATGTTGAGGAGGCGATGGAATGCCAACCGCAGCCGGAAATCCTACAAGAATCCTTACTTTAACTTTTGAAAAGGCTGAAATCCCTGGATAGTTCCACTACTCTATCCTCAGAAGACATAGGTAACGCTAATTGCACAACACATTCAATCACCTTATTCCAGCCGCCTTCCTGTTTTAGTCACGTACCGCTTGAGTTTCAGTGGTGACTTTGAAGAAGAGCATCGTCGCCAGCAAGGTGGTGATGAGCAGCGTGGGCCAGGCGAGGAGGGAGAGCAACATGATGCCATTCTCGCGCTGCTCCACCTCTCGCAGGGAGCGACCGGCAAGGACGAAACCAGAGGTTGGTCCCTTGAATTGTGTCACAACAATGGCGCTGCGTACATCGGGCTGAGGCTGCCAGGTAATCCTATCTTCGCCCGTTTGCCTCACAGTATCAAACACGCCCGCGGGAATCGTCGGAGTTTGACCATTGAGCTGGGCCGAAGAGGCAATGGGGTGGCCGTTTGCGTCAAATATGATGATGTAGGGGGCTAAACTTTTGGCAATGTCAACCTTATCCGCCGGCACAACCTGTTGAATTTGCTGCCCATCTTCCAGCTTTGCGGCGGTATCCTGGGCCATCTGGATCTGAGGATCGTTAGCGGACTGTCTGAGCACCTGCTGCCCTACTGCATAGGGTAGCCAGGCTATAGCGGTCGCTAAAATGGCAATGGGCACCCAGTATCTGACAATGAATTTCAGCACAGATATATCCCTCCAACCAGCGTTCCGTAGGGGCTGGGCTTGCCCCTGCCCTGCTAGTAACATTTCAATGGATTTAGGACTTCTCTTTGCAGCATAGTCGATATTTCCGCCTTTTGCCAGGTTTTGAGTGCCTGCAATAGCGTCCCTGTGTGCCCGGATGTGATGAGCACTTATTCGGTGGCCTGCTGGTCAGCTTGCTGGCGGTTCTGGCCGCCGGTCATCAAAATGCCCAGTTCCTCTTCGGTCGCGTCTGGAGTGATGATATCGACGATCCGGCCCTCGTACATGACGGCGATACGGTCAGAGAGCGAACGAATCTCATCCAGCTCGGCGGATACCAGCAGGATAGCTTTGCCGGCGTCGCGCTGCTCAATCAGACGGCGGTGAATAAACTCGATAGCGCCGATATCAACGCCGCGCGTGGGTTGCGCCGCTATCAGGATCGTCGGGTTACAGGCCAGTTCGCGCGCGATGATGATCTTTTGCTGATTGCCACCGGAGAGCGCACGCACCGGCACCTCCGACGAGGGTGTACGTACATCAAAATCGGCAATAAGTTTAGCGGCCCAGTCCCTGATATGGCGCAGGAGCAGCACAATGCCAGCACGAGAAAACTCCGGCCAGCGCTGCCGCCCCAGCACAACATTGTCGTTGATCGATTCAGCCAGCACCAGTCCGCTGCCACGCCGATCTTCGGGTATGTGCGCAACGCCCATTTGACGCGAGGAGCGAGCGCCCATCGTGGTAATATCTATCGGCGCTCCTGTCTTGTTATTCAGCCGACCAACGCCGCTCTCGGTCTTGCTATCCCGAGGATCAACGCCGCTCTCGCGGCTAGCTGCGCTCAGATCCTCGGAGCGGAAGCGTCTAGCTGCGCTCAGGTCGTCTGCAAGGAATGGTCCCTCATCTTTGACCGGGGTGATAGCGATAGTGCCGATGGTCGGCTTGCGCATGCCGGTCAGCGCCTCGATCAGCTCGCTTTGCCCGTTCCCCTCGACGCCCGCGATACCCAGGATCTCGCCTGCATGCACATCAAAACTGACGCCGTGCAATATCTCCAGCCCGCGATCAGATTGAGCGTGCAGGTTCTCCACATGCAGCACAGCGGGACCAGGCCGGGCTGGCGTTTTATTGACGCGCAAAAGCACTTCGCGCCCAACCATCAGGCGCGCAATATCGCTCTGGTTAGTCTCGCGCGTCACCAGTTCACCGACATTCTTGCCACGCCGCAATACCGTGATCCTGTTAGTAATCTCCAGCACTTCGCGCAGTTTATGCGTGATGAAAATGACGGTTTTCCCCTGCTTCACTAGGTCGCGTAAAACCGTGAAAAGGTCGGTCGTCTCCTGTGGCGTCAAAACGCCCGTTGGCTCATCCATAACCAGGATATCGGCTCCCCGGTAGAGCATTTTGAGGATCTCAACGCGCTGCTGTAAGCCCACGGACAGCTTTTCGACGCGCGCATCGGGATCAATGGGCAGGCCATAACGCTTGCTTAACTCCAGAATACGCGTACGAGCAAGACTGGCCTGGTAGGCGGAGGAAAGCCCTCCTGGCTCTTTACCCAGTACAATGTTCTCCGCCACCGTGAGGGGAGGGATGAGCATAAAGTGCTGGTGGACCATGCCGATGCCCAGGGCAATGGCGGCGCGTGGCCCGCCGATGGTGACGCGTTGTCCATTGATCAGGATCTCGCCGCTATCAGGATGGATCAGGCCGTAAAGGATGTTCATCAGCGTCGATTTGCCCGCGCCGTTCTCGCCCACCAGCGCGTGAATCTCCCCTTTGCGCACCGACAGATTGATATGATCGTTGGCAACCACGCCAGGCCACGCTTTGCAGATATCGCGCATCTCCACGACCAGAGGAGCGGCCTGTCCTTCAACCGGTGTCGTCATTGTACTCTCTTGCATGATCGTCTGCTCCTACTATCAGTCGGCTTCCGGCTCGTACGGGATGCCATCGGCGGCTGGCGGTATAGTGCGACCCACCAGGCCAACCAGCGCTATCAGCGTAAGCGCATAGGGCAAGATGCTCAGGAGGTTGGCAGAGACGCCAGTATCCTGCAAGCGCGTACTCAGCGCCTCTCCCAGACCGAAGATCAGGCAGGCTCCGGCAGTGCCAAGCGGCGTATACTTGCCGAAGACCATCGCCGCCAGCGCAATAAAGCCTCGCCCCGCCGTCATATTGGGATTGAAGATACCCGCGATCCCTAGCGAGAGAAATGCGCCCGCCAGGCCGGAAAGGAAGCCGCTCCCAACCACACAGAGATAGCGTACGAGGCGCACATTGACTCCTGCGGTATCAGCGGCCTGGGGGTGCTCACCCACCGCTCTGATGCGTAAGCCGATATTGGTACGGAAGAGGAGGAACTGAATGCCCAGCAGAATCAGGATAGCAAAATAAAAAATAAGGTTCTGCTGAAACAGGATCGGCCCGATGAAAGGGATATTAGCCAGTGGCCCCCAGGTCATAGTGGGCAAACGCAAATCTCTGGGGAGAGCGGAAACCCCCTGACCGGCGGTTTGAATGGGCAAAAGGAAGTTGGTCAATCCCAGAGCGGCTATATTAATGGCGATGCCGCTGACAATCTGATTGGCCTGAAAGTTGATAGAGACAATCGCGTGGGCAAGCGCCAGCAGGCCGCCAGCAATAATGGCTCCCAGCATGCCAAACCAGATGCTATGCGTTGCCAGCGTCGTCATCACGCCCACATACGCGCCGATCAGCATCATGCCTTCCATCGCGATATTGATCACGCCACTGCGCTCGGAAATCACACCACCCAGCGCCGGCAACAGGAGCAGCGCGCCAAATTGCAGGGTCGCCTGCCAGAGATCGCTCGATGTCATGACACGCGCCAGTACTTGAAAAAACATCCTTAGTCCTCCTGACTTCCAGGCATGGCCGTCGGCTGTATCATATCCTCATCCACAACGCTGCCTGGTTCCGTATCTTGTGGCATTGGCTCATCCTTCGCGGGCAGATCGATTATCGTATGCCCCATGATATCCGGCACCAGTGAAGGCTTACGACCCAGGCGCGCCCACGTCGGCAATGCGCGCTGGATGGCGGGCAAGAACTCGGTAGCGATACTGAAAAGCACCAGGGCTTGAATAATCAGGACCAGATCGCCCGGGATGTGGGCAAATAGCTCCATATAGGGTCCCGCCTGTTGCAGCCCGCCAAAGAGCAACCCTGCGAGCAGGATACCTATCGATGTTGTGCGTCCAAGCAGAGCAACTCCGATGGCATCAAATCCGGTGGTATCGGTGCTAAAGGCAGGACCGATCAATTGATAGGGAGCCTGCCCCATCAGGTGCAGGGAGCCTGCCAGCGCGGCAAAAGCTCCAGACAGAGCCATCGTCAGCACAATATTTTTTTTAATCGCGATACCTGCGTACCTCGCCGCCTTCATATTCTGTCCGATCACACGCAGTTCATACCCAAAGGTTGTGCGCGCGGTAATAAACCAGTAGACGACAAGGGCCAGCAAAGCCAGGATCAGGCTGACATCGACTGTATAGCTGCTCGGCGAGGCAATCTGGGGAAGAAATGTGCCCAGCGTTTGATTATAGAGTACCGCGAGCGAAGGGAGCGTTGCCTGTGGTGGTAAAGGAATCGTCTGTTCGGAGAGGCGGGGAGCTTGAAAGGGACCATCGATTAAATAGGCCGCCACAAAAAAAGCAATCCAGTTCAGCATAATGGTTGTCACAACCTCGTGAGCGCCGCGCCAGGCTTTGAGAACGCCAACAATGCCGCCCCAGACCGCTCCGGCCAGGATGCTGGCGATAATCATCAACGGGATAAGGAGCCAGCCGGGCCAGGAGGGCAGCCGAATGCCAATAATGCCAGCAGCCACCGCTCCGACCGTGAGCTGCCCGGCTGCGCCAATATTGAATAGCCCGGCTCGGAAAGCGATTGCCACGGAAAGGCCAGCAAAAATAAGAGAAGTAACATTCACCAGCGAATATGAAGTGCTTTGAAGATTGCCAAAAGAGCCTGCATAGAGATTCTGGTAAGCTGCAACCACGCTCATAAAGCGGTCCACCAACGAGCCTGGGGAGGTGATCATAATAATGATGCTCCCGGCAATCAATGCCAGCAGCACCGCCAGGAGCGGCCCACCGAGGGCCATTTGTAATTTATGGGTCCATAAAGCAATTTTCGATCTGGGCGGGGGGGGTTCATGATGCACCGTTGGCACAGCCATACCAGCTCCTCCTGTGCGAAAAGTAGTATTTTCCTTCCATCCATCCAATAGGAAGGCCATAAAACAGTCAATCTATCATAGCATCGGCGCTAGAGAGAAACAAGTGGACAATTTTGTAGAGGCAAAGAGAAATCATACATTGCATACTTGTTGCTTTGATATGCAATATACGACTTCTCTTCTACGCGGCTCGCCCCTACGGGACCGTGTTGGGGATAGAGAGCGCGCCGGATTTGATCTGTGCGATCAGGTTATCTGCTGCCGCTTTCGCATCGGCGGGTACATCGCTGGTAGGCGTGGCATAGCCCACACCATTGCTATTGAGATCGAATGCAGGAGGATTGTTGGTATATTTGCCAGCCTCAAAGGAGTTAATCGTGCTGGATACCGCCTGATCAACGCGCTTGAGGGCGCTGGTGATAACGCTCTTATTCACAGCAGACTGGTCTTTATCAACGCCAATGCCGTAAACGCCCTTTTCATCGGCAGCCTGTAGAGCGCCAATGCCACAACCGCCGGCCACCTGGAAGATGATATCGGCCTGGTGCTGATTGATCTGGCTCAGCGCCACGTCTTTACACTTCGCGGTATCATCAAAGCTCTGCGAGTAGTTATAAATGACCTGGACGTTAGGATTAACTTTTTGCGCACAGAACTTATAACCGGCAATGTAGTGATCAACAGGCGGGATCTTAATGCCGCCGATGGCCGCAATCGTATTGTGGCCGAGCAGCTTCGGCACCTTCGCCTTGCCATCAGCCTCCATCTGTGCTGCTACCGCGCCAACCAGGCAGCCTGCCTGCTCTTCTTTGAAGAGGAGCGGGGCCACATTGGGCAGCGTATCGCAGTTGCCCTGCGCATCGGTGGCGCACGAATCGATCAAAGCGAACTTTTTCGTCGGATTGGCTTTGGCGACCGAATCAAGGGCCGTTGCCATCAAGAAGCCCACGCCGATGACAAGGTCTGAGCTTTGCGCCGCGCGCGTGAGATTGCTGACATAATCACTCTGCGACTTCGTCTCGATAACCGCCCTGGGGAAGCCATACTTTGCCCTGGCTTGCTCGTAGCCAGTGTTAGCCAACTGGTTGAACCCCTGGTCATTAAGGCCGCCGATGTCAGTTACTAACGCCACCGTCTTCGCGGTACTCGTGGGAGGATTGCCACCGCTACCGGTACCACCACCGCAGGCTGCAAGCACGAGAGAAAATAGAGTGAGCAATGAGACAAGAGAACTCAAAGCTCCCAACTTTCGCATCCGTACCATTCTTAATAATCCTTTCTTCTCTAGAAGAATATGCACATTCGTTTTCCTACCTTTACACGTTGATAGAGTAGATATTGAATGCAGAGATAGGAAGTGACAACGAACGGATATACGCACATATGTACGTACATCCAAATGCATTTTATCACAGATGCCCCTTCCAACAGGCAGGGATCAGCGCATCCCCGTTTCCCCTGAGAAACCGGTATCCGGTTTGCTTTTTTTGCAAATCGCCGTAAGTTAGGAGAGGCTAATATAAAATTAAGCAAAAAATAATTTCTGGGCGAAACCAACCAATCCTGCAAGACGTATGAAAATTAGCGCAGTAGGGGCAGGGCTGGCCCCTGTCCTGGGCAATGGGCAACCGCGAGGGATTGCCCCTACCTGTGCGTGTAGCTCCCCGATTCATCGTGGGAGCGTTGGAACGCGGAACGTTTCAAAGTACATGGAGGTTGTAGTTGATAGCTGTATGAGACGGTGGATATGGTTATGCAGAAAGTTGAAAGATCTTCCCCGATTAAGGGTGAAATAGATGAAAAAACGATTCTTGTTGTAGAAGACGATACGAGTATTGGCGCTTTACTGGTCGAAGCGCTGGCACAGGAGACGCCTTATAGCGCGATGCTGGTAACTGACGGTATTCAGGCCCTCAATGTCGCTCGCAGCATTAAGCCTTGTTTATTCATCACAGATTACTGGCTTCCCAATATTAACGGCCTTGAGTTGTATGACCTACTTCAGGCAACAAAAGAGCTGGTGGACACGCCTACCATTATTATGAGCGCGTACCTTCCTGAACAAGAGATAAACAAACGCAACCTGGTGGGCTTGAATAAGCCATTTGATCTTGATGAGTTTCTAGAGGCGGTTGAAAAACTGCTGGCCTGAGGGGGGTTCTCACAATAGTCATGGACTATTGTGTATAAATAGATAAAAAAAGACGCCTTTCGAGGTGTCTTTTTTTATCTATTCCATCGGTGGAGATGGAATTATTTGGCCGCGATACGTGTTACTTTTGCCGATAGATATCTTATCTCGCTAAACAGGAGAGCTTCGATGAACGTTCTGGCCGCCATCGCCGGCATTGTTTTGATTTTTACTATTCTGCAAGATTGCTTCGAGACCGTCGTTTTGCCGCGGCGTGTCGCGCGGAAATTCAGGCTGGCACGTCTGTTTTACGCTACTAGCTGGCTACTCTGGTCGGCGATAGCGCGCAAGCTCCGCTCAAGCAATCGACGAGAATATTTTATTAGTTTCTATGGGCCGCTTTCGCTATTGTTGCTCTTGATTATCTGGGCCCTTATACTGATCATCGCCTTTGCGCTCTTACAATGGAGTCTAGGCTCCGTTATCAGCGCGCCCGAGAAAACGATTGGCTTCCTCACCGATCTCTATATGAGCGGCACAACGTTCTTTACCCTGGGTCTGGGAGATGTCGTGCCGCGTTCGGGATGGGCCAGGGTCTGCACGGTGATAGAAAGTGGGCTGGGGTTCGGGTTTCTGGCTCTGGTGATTGGCTACGCGCCAATCATCTATCAGGCGTTTTCGCGCCGCGAGGCCGAAATCACGCTGCTGGATGCGCGGGCAGGCTCCCCTCCAACGGCGGCAGAATTTATACGCCGTCATCTAGGAGAGAACCTGCATGCAGAAGAATTTGTCGAGTTCTTGCGGAGCTGGGAACGCTGGTGCGCTGAATTGCTGGAAAGCCATCTCTCCTATCCCGTGTTATCGTATTACCGTTCCCAACATGATCGCCAATCGTGGCTGGCCGCCCTGACCACCATCCTCGATGTCTGCGCGCTGGTAATGGTCGGACTTGACAACATTCCAGAACAGACCGGCAAATTTACCTTTGCCATAGCGCGCCATGCTGTAGTCGATCTCTCCCAGAATTTCGGGACGGAGCCATCCCCGCTTAAAAAGGACCGGCTGCCCTCGACCGAATTTGCCCGCTTACAGGAACAGATGGCTACAGAGGGCATCCGGTTTCGTGACGAGGAGACGGCGGAAGAGCGGCTTACCGAGTTGCGGCATATGTACGAGCCATACGCCAACGCTCTGGCCAATTACCTGCTCACTCCCCTGCCAGAATGGATCTCGACTGTGGAGCACCTTGACGACTGGCAAAGCAGTATCTGGGATCACTTTGCGCTGACGTCACAGCGCCCACTGCGTAAAAGATGAGGTTTTGATAAAAATGATGCCGACACTTCATGGAGTATCGGCATCAAATGCATGGGGTCCTGTACTTTGACTGTAACCGTCTATTATGCCTCGCGCCACATCACAGCGGCGCCGAGAAGACACGCTACCTGGTTACGAATGCCACGCCAGGGCCCGGTGTAAATTGCCAGGTGGTCACGGCCCACGGGCGGCTCCCCCAACTCATTGAACTCGCAATGACATGTCCATTGCTGAGCACGCGCTCCACTATCGCGACGTGGCCCAGCCAGTACGCCCCCTGAACCCCCGGCTGGAGCACCATAATATCTCCAACTGCCGGAACACTGGAAACGTGCCAGCCAAATTGATGGGCGCGCGCAACCCATTGTCCTGCATTCGCTTGGGCCGTCCACGGCACAAAAAAGCCATGTATCTGGTAATACCGCTGATTAGCCCACCATGTACATGCCCCATATGGGAAAACATTTGTATGTCCTACGGGGCCATGACCTGTCGTAGACACAACAGGATCGGGGGTTGTATTCACAACAGGGCTGGAGGTTGTGTTCACAACAGGACCTTGACCAGCCCCATCTGAAGAACGGGTCGGAGCTACTGGCTTTGGCTGGGTATTGGACGAGTGCGAACTCGAAACGGTGCTGATGTGAGGGATGCAGATTAACTGGTGGGTATATATCAAATTAGCGCTGGCGATATGGTTATATGCTGCAAGGGCGGTTTGGCTCATACCATAACGGGAGGCAATCCTGCCCAGAGTATCCCCTGCTGCAACTACGTATGAATGATCACTGGCCGAGCAGCTACTAAAATAGTTCGCCTGCACCTCCTGCAAGCTTGTTCCTATAGTTGCTCCTGTCAATAATAATCCAACTGCTACTATGCTCACCTTCGCTACAAGTCTGACGATATTATGCTTCTGGAAAAACTTCCAGAGGTATTGTTGTGTTTGCAATGTACCCTCTTCCAAATATACAACTTGCAGACCCCCTGCAATATGTCTCTTTCCAGTAATTGACGTGTATACAAGCGATACGCTGTCTTACACATAAATAAGTGGAAACAGACATATATTAGCACTATACACAATGAATTAAAATGATGTATGTTGATACATAGCAAAAATAGGCTACACAGATTCGAAAAAAGAACTCGTGTGTATGGGTGCGTTTGTGGATTTTCGACAGGAAAAATGAAAGTAAAAAATAACCTGAGCATGCGTGCTCGAGTACATATCAGGTACGCCGATTTACACAAATGCTCAGGTTCTTTATAGAAGCCAGCATGCCGCCTGCAATTGCAAGCTGCTCAGGATGAGTCGCAGGTAAGAGATATTATAATCTCTGCTTGCGCTTCCCAAGCAGTTCCTGGCCGGTCTGTCGTTGTGCAACCTCTTGTTGATCATAAGATTGCGCATAGGGCTGGGGTTGACCGCCAGTCACATCGGGAGAGCGATCTTGTCTGGGCTCGCCTGTTTCCTGGTTGTAAGCGATTTCAAGCACCTGCTCCCGGCGCATGGCATTAGCAACCGGTCGCATGCCCTCCGGTGGCGGAGTTTCCCAGGGACCAGGCACGGAAGTGGGCCAGGTGGGATAATGGGGTCGCACCTCTTCCTGAATCGCTCTTTGCCCGTCCGGTACCCCTTCCTGGAGAGCCCTTTGCTGATCTTGCGTGATGCTCTGCTGCATCGCTTTTTGTTCTTCGGAGGCTAGATCCTGTACGTTTTGCTTTTGAACCAATTACTACTCCTTTCACTCTTTCTCCACGGTTATCTATCTATTTAGATGTTGCTGATTACAGCCCTCTTACGAACACAGAAAGCGAGTATTGCAGGGACGGAAGGCCCTGGCAATACCTCTTGACTCGTTTCATAATACGGGTTAGATAGACACCTTTATTTTGTATTGTACACCGTTACATCCATGTAATGTGATGATGGTAGGAAAGCCCACTTTTCTCTGCACCATATTTCTGCTATGCTACAGCTAGCAAAAACCATTTCCGCTTTTTCTATCCTGACGAAGAACACTGTAGTAGAGGAACACCAGAAGAAAACGCAAACCACCAAAGTCAGTACTACTTGTGGGAGAAGATATGATCGACCTGAGTGATCCTACGCTCGATGAGCGGCTCAGTCGTCGGACGCCGGAGGGGCGCTACGAGATTAGCGAGATCGAGCTTATTTTAACGATTCGCGCTTTGCGCGCAAAGGGTGATATGAACGGAGTGCGCAGGCTCTGTGGAGTGCTATTGTATCGTTGCGCGCCAGCGTTCCAGCGGCATTCTCAGGGATTGCGCCACCGTCCAGAATTGCGCGAGGAGGCTATTGCGAACATGGGTGAACACCTGTTGCGCGAGGCCCAGAACCCGGATGAAGTGTTTATGACGCAGAATTTTGTGCATTACCTGCGCTGCCTGTGCGTGGATGAGTTTAATCGCATCCTGCGCCAGGAAGGATTGATTTACCGGCGCGATGATGAAGGACGGCCATCGGGGCGTCCGCAGCATGTGCCGCGCTCGTTGATGGAATCGCTGCAAACCTTTCCATCCAACGATGAAGGCGGGCCGGTAGCCGATGTAGCAGACCCGCGGGACCAGTATGAACAAATGCACGCGGAAGATGAGAGTCAGCGTATTCTCACGTATCTTCAAGACCCTCTGGACCGTTTGATTATGGTCTTGCGCGCCATTGAGGGGATGAAATGGGATGATATCGCGGTGGTATGCAAGCGCACCGAGCGCACCGTACGTTTGCGCTATGAGCGTGCTCGCAGCTACTTGCGCGAATGCATTGCTAAAGAGCAGCAGCCTGGCTATGCGCCAGCCATCCGACAACAATAAGGGTTGAAAAGCAGAAAGGCAGATAGCGTAATGAATACTCCCGAATTACAGCAATTGAAAATACAATGGTTGGCCGCGAAAGAGACGGGCGACATCCAGGCGCAGCTTGGCCTGCTGCGAGATCATCCGGGCGAGCAGGCCGCGCTCACCGACTTCATCGCGGCCTACTACGCAACGGGTGGAGACGAGGCCGTCGCCCAGGATATGCCTCTCTTAGATCTAACTACGCGAGCCTGTCAAAGCGTCCTGGAGCGTGTTTTCGAGGAACAAACCGTGTTCGCCACACTGGGCGAATTGCGTAAGAGCCGCAATATGAGCAAGGTGGATGTCGCGAAGGGTCTGCGCCTGACCGTCGATGTATGGAACAAGTTCGAGAGTGGAGCAATCGAGCTGGTAAGCTTGAGCCAGCGTCACCTGGAGCGCCTGGCCCAATTTTTCCAGGTAAGCATCGACCAGTTCGGCAGTTTATTAGATAATAGCCAGCCCGCCGTAACGCTCAATCGGCGCCAGACACGCTCGGCAGCGAGCAGCGAGCGGCAGGGACCGGAGAAGCAGAGTTTCGCCGAAGCCATAGCGCGCAGTACAATGTCGCGGGCGGATCGCCAGTTCTGGCTGGATGAATAGTTCACGAATTGATCTGACGCCCTTTGGTGGCATAGCCGACGTACGAAACGCCTTTGAACCAGCCAGGCCCTAAGGTCAGGCGACCCTTGACCAGGCGCGGCATAAAGCCTGTCAGTTCGCACACCTTGAGATTATGAGTTGTGAGCATTGTTTGTAGCTCATGAGGTTTAATAAAAGCATGGTAATCATGCAATCCTGGAACCAGGCCCTGACGATGGAGAAAACGTTCCCCGAACCAGATCAGCACGATGCGAGCCAGCAACGTGCGGTTGATTGTATCGAAGATGAAGATTCCGCCGGGAGCCAGAACGCGCGCGATCTCCCTGATGGTTGCCTGCACATCGCGGACGTGCTCCAGCACATCCAGGCAAACGATAACGGAGAAGCTGCCATCGGCATAGGGCAGCGATTCGGCATACCCCTGCTCGTAGTAGGCAATGTGCCCCAGTTTGCTCTGCTGCGTATGTTTGCGTGCAGCCTCTAACGCACCTTGCGCTGGATCGATCCCCACCACCATCGCGCCTCTGCGTGCCAGTTCCTCACAGATCAGCCCGCCGCCGCACCCCACCTCTAAAATCTCCTGCTGCGCCAGCGCCTCCTGTCCAAAGACGCGGTTAACGCAGGACGCAATATAATCGCAGCGTTCCGCGGTAATATGGTTCAGAACGCAACTTTTATCCCACCATGTATACGAGGTGAAAATCTCTTCCTGCGAATGTTTGCCTTTTCGTTGCAGTTTCACATTGCTCGCTTTCTATGTTATGCAAAGAACTGTTCAACCTGTACTTCCGTAATCGTTGGAACGACCCGCGATGATAAGCGCATCTGCCCGCTAAAGACGCCTAGAGAATAGTATCCGCCGCCCTCTAACAGCAACACCTCGACCGTTTGCGCTGCCGGATCGGCAATCCAGTACTCTTGAATGCCTGCGCGCGCATAGGCATCTTGCTTGATGTGGCGATCATAGCCAGCCGTACCTGGAGACGACACCTCGACTACCAGATCGGGAGGGCCAATAATGCGAGTTGGCGTGATTTTCTCCAGCCCTGCGTTCAATACAACGACGATATCCGGCTGAACCACCACATCCGGCGCCAGCTCGACATCAAACGGCGCTACAAATACCTGTCCCAGACCGGCAATTCTGACATAGAGCAACAGGTAATGTGAAAACCACAAAACAGCATCCTGGTGTGATTTATTGGGCGAGGGCGTCATGTAAAGCACTCCTGCTACAATTTCGTAGTGCTGCCCATCTTCTGGAAGGGTTGCATAGTGATTGTAGGTCCAGTGCCCTTGCTGTGGTCCCGCTACCCAATCCGCAGGTGTCACTGCCATCTCTTGCTCCGTAGTTGTTATCATTCTCAGCTCCCTTCTACTGTGCATCCTCTACGTAGCTAAATCATAGCATATGTTACGTCGCAGAGGTAACCCTCCTAATTACGGAAATATGCGCGGCGTGGCCGTAATGATAAAATAGTAGCAGGGATCAGTGAAGGTATCGTCTTGAAATTCCGCCAGCCAACGCTGCTGGCGCGCTAGCTTCGCTCAGGCTGGCGGCAAGGTATAGCTCGATCAATACCTAAATTCTCGAATATGTTACCATTACGCCATAGTTACTCGATATAGTAAGAGAAAGCATAAAAAATGCGCCGACTAACGTGGTATAATGAGGGCTGATATTTGGCATAATTAGCAAACGGTGGAGAGAGGAACAAGTCCAGTTATGGCAATGTTTGAGAGTCTATCGAAACGCCTGGAAGGTATTTTCAACAACCTTAGCGGCCAGGGAAAACTAACAGAGGAAGATGTCAACGCCGCGCTGCGCGAGGTGCGCATCGCCTTGATCGAGGCGGATGTCAATCTCAAAGTGGCGCGCAAATTTGTTGAGCGCGTCAAAGAGAAGGCCATTGGCGCGGACGTGATGGGAAGCTTCTCCCCGGCGCAACAGGTGCTTTCAATCGTCAATGACGAGCTGATCGAGGTGTTGGGCGGGAGCGAAGGGAAAAACCAGCTCGACCTGGGCAGTTCTCCAACCATCATTATGCTGGTCGGTTTGCAGGGCTCTGGTAAAACTACGATGGCGGCCAAGCTCGCCAATTACCTGCGCAAACAGGGGCAGCGCCCGCTGATGGTGGCGGCAGATATGTATCGTCCCGCCGCTATTGAACAGCTAAAAACGCTGGGGAGACAAATTTCCATCCCCGTCTATGCCGAGCAGATCGGAGCCAATCCAGTCGATATCTGCATGAATTCGCTGGCGTACGCGCGCGAACAGGCGTGTTCTGTGATTATCCTCGACACCGCGGGTCGCTTGAACATCGACGAGCGAATGATGCAAGAGGTGATGAGCATTCGGCAGCGCTTGCAGCCCCGCGAGGTGTTGCTGGTGGCAGACGCCATGACTGGCCAGGAAGCGGTGCGGGTGGCGGACGACTTTAATAAAGCCGTCTCGCTCACAGGCATGATTTTGACCAAGATGGATGGCGATGCCAGGGGCGGCGCGGCCCTCTCCATTCGTTCGGTCACCGGAGTGCCGATTAAATTCATGGGCGTCGGCGAGAAAACCGACGCGCTGGAACCTTTTTATCCAGATCGGCTCGCTTCACGTATACTAGGTATGGGAGATGTACTCTCTCTGATCGAACGTGCTCAAGAGACTATCGATCAGGAAGAGGCGCTCAAAGCCCAGGCCAAGTTGCAGCAAGGCAAGTTCGACCTGGAAGACTTTCTGAATGCGATGCGACAGTTGAAACGCATGGGACCACTGCGTCAGGTGATGGAGATGATCCCGGGCATGAACAAGCTGGCAGCAACGCCAGAAATGGAAGAGGCGCTGGAAGGCGATCAACTCAAGTATATTGAGGCGATCATCCTCTCTATGACGTTGCAGGAACGGCGCAACCCCGATGTGCTTAATGGGAGCCGGCGCAAACGTATCGCCAACGGTAGTGGGACAAGCGTCCAGGAAGTCAATCAGTTGTTGGAGCAGTTTGGCGAAATGCGTACCATGATCCGCCAGATCAGCTCTGGCAAAGGACCCTGGGCACAGTTAGCTCGACAATATGGTGGAGGGGCAGGGATGCCAGGCATGCCTGATATGCCACGACCCGCTATGAAGGGCGGCAAAAAGACAGGCAAAGCCGCACGGAAAGAAAAACGGAAAATGAAAGCTAGAGGCGGAAGGAGATGACCTCTTATGCATGTATCGCGTCCCGTGGGTATGATGCCCCGGCTCGCTCAGGTCACGCTTGCTGCTATACTCCTCGGCACTATCCTGGTAGCGATTAGTGCCTGTGGCGGCAATAGCACCCTGCAACAGCAAGCGTACCAGAGCCAGGTCGCGCTCGATCACCTGCTCCAGCAGGCGCAGGCAATCGGCGTCCCTGCTTCACAGATCAAACCTGTCCTTGACCAGAAGCAACAGTTAATTCATGGCAGTGCGCCTTTCAGTCTCTTTTCTGATCAACCATACGATAGTTATTATAAAAATCTGAATACTCGCTATGCGCAATTAACGACCCAGCTACAAGGGATCATCACGGCAAGCACGGAGCAGGCGCAGGCACAGGCGCAGCAAGATATGCAGACGTTCCAGACGATGCTGGCGCAACGTCGCTCCCAGGGCTTCACGGTCGATTACTTCACACAGCAATATGACCTGGATCAGTCCCTCATGGCTGCCGCTAAGAACCCCAAAGACTACGCCGCAATCAGTAGCAAAGCCAGCCTGGCAAAACAATCTCTTGATCTCATGCTGACCACATCTGGGAAGTTGGCAACGCTTAAAAAGACTATTGATCAGATGCAGAACGCCCGCCTGGATGTGACTGCGATGCAAACGCAGTACCAGAATTATCAGCAAGATTTAACGACCGCTGAAAATCCTGCCGATTTCCAGAAAATGCTCGTCATGATCAATGCATCTTACCAGCAAGCAATCGTCAACAGCATCCAGGCCCTCCCTTACGTCACAGCCGCCAAACTCAACGAGTTCGAGCAGCAGATTCAGCTTCTCAAGACCTACGGTATGGACCCCACCCCCTATCAGAAGAAGCTTGATGCAGACAATGCGCGCATGAGCAAGACGGTAAGCATTCAGGATTACTCCAGCTTCGCGCAACAGGTTGACACCGATCTTGCATCGATGCATAACGATCTTATTCGGGGGGAAGCTGGCTACCTGGTCAAGCAGTTCCATCAGGAAGTCACCTCCTGGGGACAGGCTCACCTCTTCCACGATAATTTTAATGGGCAGAACTATGTACTGGACGCTGGCTACGATCAAGCTGGTATCGGCTCTGATCTGGATCTGGATCTCTCCCTGGCTGTTACGCCTGATGATTATCAGGCGATGGTCGATGAAGTCAACAACGCACTCTTCAATCTGCATATGACAGAGCAGGACTACAATGATCCAACGCCTTTTGATCAGGTGCATGCAACCGATATGCAGTTGCTTAACCGCTATAAGCTGATGGGACAGCAGGTGATCATGGTCTCGCTCACAGAGCAGGCGCTGCGCCTCTATCAGAATGGGAAGCTGGTGCGCGGCATTCAGGTCACTACCGGTCGCGTGGAACTGCCTTCGGTTCCCGGCGTCTGGTCGGTGATGAATCGCCAATCGCCAACGGTCTTCAAATCACCCGATCCTAAAGGTTCGCCTTTCTGGTACCCGGATACGCCCATTAACTATGCTATCCTGTATCATCGCGGCGGCTACTTCGTCCATGATTCCTGGTGGCGCGTTAATTACGGCCCCGGGACGCAATTCCCCCACTATGATACAGGTGGAGACGAAGCCTTCGCAGGTGGCGGCAGTCACGGTTGCGTTAATGTACAGGAGCAGCAGGCGGCCTGGCTGTACAACGCTACCAATTGGAACACCATCATCGTGATCTACTAGCAGCATTGATAGGGCAGGGGCAAGCCCTGTCTTGAAATTCCGAACGACAACGCCGCAGTCACGGCTAGCTTCGCTCAGTCGTTCGGAAAGGAAGGCCCCTACAGGCGGCTGTTACGGTACTGCATCGTAGCAGCCTTTTTTATTCTTCAACAGAAACTACCTAAGGAAGTGAATACTCTATTCCTTTCAAGGATTTTCTCTGCTATATTTATAATTAAGCATAGCAGGGGCCTTCGTGATTTTATCGGTATGATGACTGGAGAGCAGTGACATGAGTCAATCCTTAGTAGAGCAGGCAATACCGCGGGATATCTACCAGTATGCGCCTCAGCAGCAACTGGGGACACCGCAGGTGGCCTGTGAACCACGCAAAGCTTCCATGTTCTCTCGTCTGCCGGGGATCATTTGTGTGCTCATCGGCTGTCTGCTCATTGCCATCTTCTTCTTCCTCTACGATAGCATTTTTAGCTGGTGGCCCATCTGGCAGCAGACGCTTCTCCCTGGCATTGGCATCGCCTGGATCGCCGCTGGTCTCTGGCTGCTGCTCGCACCACTCCTTTATCCTCCTGCGCGTGTCTTTATCTGCTCGGACGGTCTCATCTACGCCACGCGTAAGAAAGAGCCGGTTCCCTGGGAGCTGATCATGGGCCTCTGGAAAGTCCCTGCCATTAACCAGACAAACAACGCGGCTTATACTTATACAATACGACGCGTCGATGGGAAGACGTTCGAGCTGGGCACCGAGCTCTCCAATCT
>Ga0070741_10004554_pt1 | contig 32230 bp, 28 predicted proteins | sample Coa_R1_4_FD_66440 | JGI IMG/M metagenome (GOLD analysis project Ga0070741, IMG submission 66440) | Surface soil microbial communities from Centralia Pennsylvania, which are recovering from an underground coalmine fire - Coalmine... | ecosystem: Environmental > Terrestrial > Soil > Unclassified ... | reverse complement strand
CCTAATGATGGAACTCGTTCCCACTCGGGATCGGACGTAAATGCTGTCAGTCGCCCAATCTAATCAGGTGAATGTCAGTTTGCCAGTACGGTCGCATGCTGCGTGGCCGGGAATTGCTGTCAGGTGGGGGCTTGTAATGCGCGGCAAACCATTTTTATTTATCCTGCGAGCTTTCACCTTATGCCTGTGCTGGGTCTGGCCCGGGATGACAAGTGTGTACGCGCAATGCAGCGGAGACAATTTAACCACGGAAGATCATCGTGTCCGCTCGGTTCGTGCCGAGGCCCTTTTCGGGCGAATTTCTCCGGCCTTACAAAAGTTGCTCGACAAACATAAAGGTGAGGTGTACCGCCCTTTCCTGCCTGACCAGGGCGTCCTCGCTATTGGTACTGAGGCAGAAGATAGTCGTAATGCTTATATGACTGAGGTCAGAACATTTCTCCAGAAGGCGAATAATGAGACTCGTGTTGGCGTAAGCAAGTTTACCGAAGTTTCAGTCAGGGTCTTCAACACCTGCGTGATAAAGGTCAGTGAGGAGGAATGCCGGGCGGCTTTTAGTGATGATCCACACGCTCCAGTGACGAAGTGCGTGGACGTCGTGGTGAAACCTGTCACGGCCCAGATCAATACCGGGAGCGTCAGCTCCAATCTCCTCGCGCTCGTTCGCTCCAATAAGCCACGCTTTTACGAACAACTGCCGCGCCCTCTTATTGTCCTCAATCCGCGCTTCTGGCTCGATCAGGATCAAAGATATGGCACGGCGGCGGTCGGCGGGATCAGCACAAATCTGCTTGAGTTACCGGCACTGTGGAAAGACAGGATTTCGCCCACACCGGGCACGCAACTGCGGCTTGACCTGGATGGCCGCAAGTCGCTCAATGAGCCGTTTTATCGGGCCGCGGCAAACCTCGCGCTCTCGAATACCAGATCGTTCCGCTCAATCGAAACCTTTGGCTTTGTGGCCGATTTCGATGTTCGGCGTGAGCCACACGGATCAGGCACTTTATTTGCCAACGCCGCTCGCGCAGGCGCAAAGGCCCTGCTGAAATTCCGCGCCGGGCCGGTCACGCAACTCGGCTTGGGCGCGGGTTATCGTCAGGCCAGTCATCGCTATTTGAATCAGGTGGGGACTACGCTCGAACATGCCTCTGAGCATGCTTTTGAAACGCGCGCGGTCGTTGACGGACATTGGGCGGGGGCTTTTCTCCGTGGCGCGGTCTGGTTCGATAGCGCAAGTCCTGATAAAAACCTGGGTGACTATTATCGCCTGGCTATGCTCTCGGGCTTCTCGAGGGAGTTCGCGCTGCGTGGGCCGGGATGCCGGATTCAAAATGAACGCTGTGTTTTTCCTGAAAAGAATGCCCCCGCAATCGGGGTCGAAGCCATGTTCGGAGTCGGCCATGCCTGGGGCAATGTGCCCGAGTATGCGCGCTTCTTTGGCGGCAATTCATCGGGCAATTTCCTGCACGACGGAATGGAAATGGCTACGCTCACCGATGCGCCTGCCGGACCGCTCATTCGTAGTTTCGGGCGTAATGTGGCGGGCGCGCGAAATACTCCGACGACCATGCGCGGAGGCACGGCTTACTGGAATTTCAATCTCACCGTTAGTCTACCCGTGGCGAAATGGTCAGGCCCGCTGATTCCCCCTATTGTCGTTACCGGTGACAAAACAGATTGCGGGAAATGCAGTTCACTAAAGGATTCGCTGAAAAACCAGGTCAGGGAAGGTAGGAATATCTACCTTGACGCCACCGCCTATCAGCAATTAACAGACCGGCAACGCCAGGATTTGCAACTGGACCCCCAGGCCGGCCTGACCGATGAGGAAAAAGAGCGTCTTCGAAAGGCCGATGCGGCGCTGGAAGAAAACAAGCGCAAGCTGCAACCCGAAGCCGACCGCATCTGGCAGCAAATCACACCGATGGTAAATTACGTGGCTGACCACGCCAATCTTTATGCCATCAAACCCATCGTGATGTTCGATGCGGCAAGCGTTTCCTTACCCGATTTGCCAGACCAACAGACGCGGCTGGCCTTCGGCGGTGGATTACAACTCAACGTCGTCTTCGCAAAATTCGAGCTTGGTTACTTGCGCACGATTCGTCGGTTGCCTGGGGATCAACGCGGTAACTTTGTGGTCAGGATGGTTTTTGAAAAATTCTTCTGAAACAGGTCAGGAGGGACTTCCCATGGCAAAAAATATTGTGATCTGCTCAGACGGCACCGGCAACTATGACATCAAGGGGCGCGGGACGAACGTCTTCAAGCTCTTTGAGGCCGTGGACCTGAACGGGCACAGAACCCATCCGACGAAGACGCCGCAGGTCGCCATCTACGATGACGGCGTGGGGACGCAGTCACTCAAGCCGGTGAAACTGATCAGTGGCGCGTTCGGCTGGGGCTTGAGCCGGAACGTCAAGCAACTTTATACGGAGTTGGTCCGGGTGTATGAACCCGAAGACCACATCTATCTGTTCGGCTTCAGTCGCGGCGCGTTCACGGTGCGAACCCTGGCGGGGTTGATCACTGACTGCGGCATCCTCGATCAAAGTAAGTTTGAGAACGAGGCCGTGCTGCGGAAAGCCGTGAGGAAGGCTTACGAGGCACACCGGAAGCATTACCAGACTTTCTGGCAGAAGTTGCTTACGAGGGGGAAGATCAATGACCCCGGCGGGGATTTTCGCGCGCAGAATGCCGGCCGGATTCACCCGTATGATGAAACCACGATTGATTTCATCGGCGTCTGGGATACGGTGGATGCCGTCGGGTTGCCGGTTGATGAGGCGACGGATTTCATCAACTCTTTCATCTACCGCTTCAAGTTCCCTGACCGGCATCTCCACCCGAAGGTCAAAAAGGCCTGTCACGCCCTGTCAGTGGACGATGAACGGCGCTCGTTTCGCCCGGTCCTGTGGAAAGAGCGCCCCGAGGACAGGGCGCAGTCGCGGATCGAACAGGTCTGGTTCCCCGGCGTGCATTCCAATGTCGGCGGCGGGTATCCGAAGCAGGGGATCTCGCTGGTCACGCTCGACTGGATGATGGTCAGGGCGGAAAGGGCGGGGCTGCGGTTCATCCCGGCGGTGCGCGGGCTGCTGCGCAGGTTACAGAATGTGAATGACAAGCTCTACGATTCACGCAGCGGCCTGGGCGCATACTACCGCTACCAGCCGCGCGACATCGGCCGGCTGTGCGCCGAATGCGAGACCACCCCGAAGCTCCATTACAGCCTGATCGAACGGATCGTGCAGGGGGCCGAAGGCTACGCGCCGTGTACCCTCCCGAAAAGATTCGAGCTGGTTTCCGACGGAATGCTGACCGATGACCAGAAGCAGCAGATCGTTCAGCTGATCGGCAGCCGCATGGGGGAGAGCGATTCGCTGCTGGAGAGGGTGAGTAAACGAGTGATCACCCGCAAAATCTGTTATTACCTGTTCGTCGCGCTGTCGCTGTTTTCCATCGGGGTGGCCCTGTGGCAGCGCCTTCGCACGCAGGGGCTGCCCGCGGGCAGTGGCGTGGATTATGTGCGCGGGTGGGGGAAGCTGCTGTGGAGCATCGTGACTCTGGTGATCAACCCAGTGAATGTCCTGTCGGTGGTGGCGGAGCTTTCGCCGCACTGGATCTGGCTGCTGGTGGGTCTGGTATTGTCATTTATGATCGGGCGGTGGGCGAGTTCAAACATGAACAGTGAGCTGTCGGAATTCTGGCACCCGATTGCCCTGCAGTTGAAGGGCGGCATTCTGGGCAGGCGGAAGGCTAGCGTTTCTCCCGGACAGCCCGTAATGCAATCTGATCAACAAGCCCGGGCGCAATCAGCCTGACCCACTGAGCGAGCCTGCCCCGGATAGTCATCACCAGTTCACGCCGGCGTCGCTCCATCGCGCCGACCATCAGCCGCACGCACTCCTCGACGCTCATCGTGTCGCGCCCCTCTTCGCGCGGGCTCTCGCCTCTGGCCCGGCCGTCACCGCCGAGCGCCCGCGCCCGGATGTCGGTTGCCACAAAGCCCGGCGACACGATCAGCACGTCCACTCCGGTGCCCCGCAATTCGATGCGCAGCGAATCGAAGAACCCCTGCATCGCGTGCTTGCTCGCCGCGTAGCCGGTGCGCGTCGGCACCCCTGTCTTGCCGGTCAGCGACGAGACGGCGACGATCAGGCCGCGACTCTTCTTCAGATACGGCAGCGCGTAATAAGTGCTGTAGACCGAGCCGAGATAATTGATCCGCATGATCTGATCGTAAATTGACAGGTCGGTCACTTCCTCAAAGCGCGCCCACATGCCGATGCCCGCATTGTTCACCAGCACATCCACGCCGCCGAATTGCTCGACCGCGCGTTCGACCATCTGCCGGCACGATTGCTCGTCGCCGACGTCGGTCGGCACAGTGATCGCCTGACCGCCCGCTTCGCGACAGCGGCGGGCTGTGCGCTCAAGCGCGTCGGCGCTGCGGGCCGCGAGCGTCAGGCGCGCCCCGCGCCCGGCCAGCGCGACGGCCAGTTCCTCGCCGATGCCCGCTGACGCGCCGGTGATAATGACGCTTTTGTCCTTGAAGTCCATCGGTACAAAGTCCGCGGTCGTGCCCGAAGGCCGATGAGATCAATTGAAGTCGGCCGAAGCAGTGTAGGGGCAGACCTCTGTGTCTGTCCAGATTCGCGACCACAATGTCAAATCCCTGAAATTGACCCGGCGACATTCAGTTACCCGGCGGCCCGCAGCGTTTCTATTCACCAACTGGCCCAACACTCTTTCAGGAAAACCGGGTGATCCTGCTGAAATTGATCATTTGCCGCGAGCCTTCACCTGATCCCGCTTTTACAGTACAATCGCCGATCAATTTGATGCGGGTATTCCAACAACCACAGGACGGGACGGTTTATGCAGAGCATTCATACCGATAGTGCGCCCAAAGCGATCGGGCCGTATTCGCAGGCGATCAGGGCAGGCGGCCTGATTTTCGCCTCGGGTCAGATTCCGCTCGACCCGGCGACGATGCAGATCGTCGAGGGCGACATCGCCGCGCAGACCGAGCGCGTGCTGAAGAATCTGGGGCAGGTACTCAATGCCGCTGGCTCGTCACTCGATAAAGTCGTGAAGACGACCGTCTTCCTGGCCGATATGAACGATTTCGCCGCCATGAACGACGTGTATGCGAAGTTTTTCGGAGAGACGCGTCCGGCCCGCTCGACCGTGCAGGCCGCGCGATTGCCGCGTGATGCGCGCGTTGAAATAGACGTGATTGCGCTGGAGTAGGGTGAAAGAGCCGAAGTCAGCGGGCGGGTTCTGAAATGAAGAAAGGCGAGACAAGTGCCCCGCCTCTCCCTGATCAGGTGAAAGATAACGTTAAGCGGCTTTCAGCACCTTGCCAGCCTTCAGGCAGCGCGTGCAGACCGTGATCCGCTTGTTCGTTTTGTTGACGACGGCGCGCACGGTTTGCAGGTTCGGGTTGAAACGCCGGCGGGTTTTGTTGTTTGCGTGCGAAACGTTGTTGCCGAACTGAGGGCCTTTGCCGCAGATGGTACAAACTCTAGCCATAATGACCTCCGAAAAAAGTGTTCAGATAACCGGTGATTGCCCTGCAGGCATAAAAGACTCGGATTACGAAATCGCAATTTATAGCAGAGGCCCGCAAAGCCGTCAATGACCGTCGCTGACGGCCAGCTTTGCGGCCCGGTCGTTATCAAATCCATCAATGAAACTTAAGGAGACAGTCACAGTGCGAAAATTATGGATCCCCGGATTTCTTTTGCTGGTGTCGCTGACGCTTGCCTCGTGCCAGAGCCAGAGCGGCCCGGCGAGCGCCGGCAGCAGTACCCTCGCGGGCAATGAGACTGCCGCCGTGGTCAACGGCACCAAAATTCTGGTCGCCGACGTTGACCGGGCCACGAAACAGCAGCTCGGCGGGCAGGAGACACAGCTCTCACAACTCGAACTGGCGGCGGCACGGCTGCAGGCGCTCGACAATCTGATCACTCAGGAAGTGCTTTACCAGCGCGCGCAGAAAGACAACCTCAAGCCGACCGAGGATGAGATCACCCAGTTCATTCAGACCCGGAAGCAGGAGGGCGGGCTGACGGAAGAGGCCTTCCAGAAGCAGCTCAAGGACGCGAACCAGACCGAACAGCAGTTCCGCGACGACGTCCGCAGGCAGCTGGCGATCCAGAAGCTCTACGACAAGCTGGCCGCGCAACTCACCGTCAAAGACCTTGAGGTGGAGCAGTTTTTCAAAGCCAACCCGAATCTCTTCGTCGCCGAGCCCGGCGTCCAGGTCTCCGACATCATCGTTGATCCGAGAGACAATCAGGCGAAGTTTGACGCCAAGGGTGAGCCGGCGGCGCAGCAGAAAATTCAGGCGATTTACGCGCGCCTGAAGAACGGCTCTGACTTTGCCACCATCGCGCGCAGCGAGTCGGAGCATGAAAGCTTTCAGCGCAGCGGCGACCTCGGCTTCATCCCCCAGGCGAAGTTCGGCGCGCTGGCCCAGCAGGGACTCCCGGCGAACCTCGGCGAGCAGCTGTGGGCGATGAAGGAAGGCGACATCACCCCGCCGATCCGCGACCAGAACGGCATCTGGCACATCTTCAAGCTGACCGGCAAGCGCACCGAGAAGCGCGACCTGACGCTCAACGACCCCGAGGTCAAAAAGCAGATCAACGACGCGATCCTCGATCAGCGCAAACAGCTCGTGAATGCCGCCCTGCTCACGCGCGCGCGCGACGAAGCGAAGATCGAGAATTACCTGGCGCAGCGCACGCTCGAAAGCCCGAACACTCTGACCGTGCTGCGCCCGGTGCCCGCTTCCGGCACCGCCGCCAGCCCGACTCCGGCGGCCGGCGCGACCGTGGCCGCCTCGCCGCAGGCTTCGCCCAAAGCATCGGCTTCGCCCGCGGCAACGGGGAAATAAGAAACAGTGAGGGATGAAGAGCCGGGCCCGGGCGGCGGCCCGGGTGCGTCACTCTCCACCCTTCACTCTTCATCGCTATTAAATGCTCTTTCGTTTAGCTGAAGTTTCCAAAAGCTACGGCGCGCAGGAAGTTTTGCGCGCCGTCAGTTTTCAGATCAACCCCGGCGAGCATGTCGGTCTGGTCGGTCGCAACGGCGCGGGCAAGACAACGATCCTGCGCCTCGTCACCGGCGCAGAAACCCCTGACAACGGCGTCGTCGAGAAGATGCGCGGCCTCCGGCCCGGCGTCCTCCAGCAGCACGTTGATTTTCGCGGCTCCGAAACGGTGCTTGAAGCGGCGCTCTCGGTCTTCGCGGGCTTGCGCGAGCTTGAGTCGAAGATGCGCGAGCTTGAACACCTGATGACCGAAGTCACCGGGGCGGAGCTTGACCGCGTCATGCACGAATACAGCGACGCCCAGCACGCTTACGAACACGAGGGCGGCTTCACCGTGCAATCGCGCGCCGAAGCGGTGCTGCTCGGCCTGGGCTTTACCAAAGATGAATTTGGCAAGCCGGCGGCGAACCTGTCGGGCGGCGAAAAGAATCGGCTGGGCCTGGCGAAACTGCTGCTGCTCGAACCCGACGTGCTACTGCTCGACGAGCCGACCAATCATCTCGACGTGCAGGCGGTCGAATGGCTCGAAGATTTTCTCTCGGCCTACAAATCGGCTTACATCATCATCTCGCACGACCGCTTCTTTCTCGACCACACGGTCAGGCGCGTACTCGATCTCGAATTCGGGCGCGTTGACGATTACCGCGGCAATTACAGCGAATACCTGGTCGAGCGCGAGGAGCGGCGCGAACAGCAGGCCCGGGCCTACGAGCAGCAGCAGGAGATGATCGCGAGGACCGAGGATTTCATCCGCCGCAACATCGCCGGGCAGAAGACGAAGCAGGCGAAATCGCGCCGCAAAATGCTCGAAAAGATCGAGCGCATCGAGAGTACCCGGAATCTCGAGACGGCCAACTTCAGGCTCAGGCCCGTCGCGCGCACCGGCGATCAGGTGCTGATCCTGGACGAACTGGCTGTCGGATTTCCGACGCGCCGCCTGGCTGAAAACATCACGCTCACGCTCCGGCGCGGCGAACGACTCGGCATCATCGGTGGCAACGGCGCGGGCAAAACGACGCTGCTCAAAACGCTGCTCGGCAAACAGCAACCACTCGACGGTGAGGCGCGGTGGGGCGCGGGCGCGAGCCCCGGTTATTACGACCAGCAGCTGCGGATGATTGCCGAAGGCAACACGGTCATCGAAGAGTTACGCACGGTCGCCCCGGCTTCGGTCCCCGACGGCGAACTGCGCGGCTTCCTCGGTCGCTTCCTGTTTTCCGGCGACGACGTTTTCAAACCGGTCGCGGCGCTCTCGGGCGGGGAGAAGGGGAGACTCGCGCTCGCGAAGCTGATCTATTCGGGCTTCAACGTGCTGCTGCTCGACGAGCCGACCAACCATCTGGACATCGCCTCGTGTGAGGCGCTCGAAGACGCGCTCAACGATTACGACGGGACGATCATCACCGTCTCGCACGACCGCTACTTCCTCGACCGGATCGCGACGCAGATCCTCTTCTTCGGCGAGCAGGGCGTCGAGGCTTTCGACGGCGGCTACACGGAATTTTACGAAGCCCACCACCGCGCCGCGCAGGAAGTCGCCGAGGCCGCGCGGGCCGAAGAGGCGGCGCGCAAGGCCGCCGAGCAGAAGGCGAAGCCACGCGTGGCGCAGAAAAATGGCTCACGTAAATCGGGCGGCAAGCCGAAGCAGAAACAGCCGACGCTCGCCGAAATCGAGAGTGAGATCGGCGCGGTCGAGTCGGAGATGAAGGAACTCTCCGCCCTGCTCTCGACCGAAGAGGTGGCCCGCGACCGGACGCGGATGTTCGAGCTGACTGAGAAGTATCAGGGCCTCGACGAGCGGTTGCAGGAGCTTTATCAAGCCTGGGAGGCGGCGGTCGAAGCCGCGGCCGGCGAAATATGAAGACGAATGCCGTGCGCCTGCTCGATCAGTTGCGGATCGCTTACGAGCTGCGCGCCTATGAATACAGCGAGGATGAACTCGACGCGGTGAGCGTGGCGCGCAAAGTCAGTATGCCGCCCGAAGCGACTTTCAAAACGCTGGTCGCGCGCGGGGACAAAACGGGCGTCGTGATGGCCTGCGTGCCGGCCGACGCCGAACTGGATCTGAAAAAACTGGCGGCGGCCACCGGCAATAAAAAAATTGAACTGGTGGCGGTCAAGGAACTACAATCGCTCACCGGATATGTCCGCGGCGGGGTCTCACCGCTCGGCTCGAAGAAAAAATATCCGCTCTTTATTGACGAAACCGCGCTGTTGCACGAAGCTGTCAGCGTCAGCGCCGGAACACGCGGGTTGCAGATGATCCTCGCGCCACAGGAACTGCAGCGCGCCGCCCAGGCAGAGATGGTTGATCTGGCGAAACCGGCAACGTGAAACCAGCTGCGACTTCACTGATTTCCGCGGGCGGCAGACACAGCCGTCCGATGTCGTAAACTAACACGCCATTATTTCAGGCGCGCCGGGTGATCAGTCGGCCTCGGACCCGGGGGCGCCTGCCGCATAACATTGCCCTTTAATTCTGAGAGGAGTTGGAATGCCTCGTCGCTGGCTTTTCAAGACTGAACCCGGAGAATATTCCTACGACGACCTCGAACGTGATAAGAAGGCCGTGTGGGACGGCGTCTCGAATAATCTCGCGCTCAAAAATCTGCGCGAGGTGCGCATGGGGGATCAGATTCTGATCTACCATTCCGGCGATGAGAAGGCGATTGTCGGCCTGGCCGAAGCGGTCAGCGACGCGTACCCCCACCCGGACGGGCACGATGACAAACACGTCGTCGTCAACCTCAAACCCAAACGCCGGTACGCCCACCCGCTGACTCTGGCTGAGATCAGGGGGATCGAAGCCCTGAGCGATTTCGATCTGGTGCGCCTGCCGCGACTTTCCGTCATGCCGGTGTCGCTTGACCAGTGGCACCTCCTGACCGATCACCTGAAGGCGTAGACGCAGGTGCTAGGACAAGAACCTGATCGGGCACCGTCCGATTCATCAACCCCGGATGCCGCGGCCCGCAGAATTGAGACCTTTTGCGAACGTCAATGAAACAGTTCGCAAAAGGTCTCCTGCTTTTTGAGAGAAGACCATCAAAGGCGGTAACCTCTTGCCCTGACTTCAGGTGTCATCACGCCTGATGGCCCTGCCGCAGGCGGCGGGGTTATGGTAATGTTTGCGCTGCGGCTGGCGGCGGTTATACCGGCTGCAACGGCCGTGCGTGCCCGTCGCCGGAATGCCGCCACGGACTCCGATCGGCCGAATAATTCGTTGTTATTTCGAGGAGACGTCATGTCAGAGAAGACTTTCAAAAAGTGGGAGAGGAGCAAGGAAGAAGAGTACTTCCACAAAAAGGAGCAGGAACTGATCGGGAAGATGCGGCAGCGTCAGGCTGAGGCAGATGAACGTCGGCAGATGGCCGTCGCCACGGGCGTCGCGGATGAGGAGGTGCTGAATGATTTACAGGGACTCGGTTACACGCGCGAGACGGTTTCGCTCCTGCACCTGGCCCCGCTCGTCCAGGTCGCGTGGGTTGACGGTCAGGTGCAAACCAATGAGCGCGAGCAGTTGATTCAGATCGCCCGCCTGCGCGGCATCACCGAAGGCAGTTCGGCCGACAGACAACTGGCGGAGTGGCTGGACGAGCGCCCGTCAGAGGAGTTCTTCCAGCGGACGTTACACATCGTCCACGCGATGCTCGACGCTTTGTCGCCCGCTTACAGCGAAGCGAGCCGGCGCGATCTGGTGGCGTTCGCCATCGCCATCGCTGCGGCCTCGGGCGGCATCCTTGGGCTGGGTGATAAGATCTCTGACGAGGAGCGCGCCGCCATCACACGGATTGCCAGAGAGCTGGAAAGCAATCGCGGCGAGGCGGCGAAGGGCGTGCTGGGGAAATAGCGCGCCTGCGACGGCCTGATCGGGATTTCTTCTTTTCACTATCATCGAGGAGGGGCTATGCCAGACAGAGATACTTTCAAGGAGTGGGAGAGAAGCAGAGAAGAAGAGTACTTCCACAAAAAAGAGCATGAGCTGATCGAGAAGATGCACCTCCGCGCGCAGGCCGAAGCCGAGCGCACGAAGATGGCTGAAGCTTCCGGCATCACCGATGACGAGGTTCTGAGTGAATTGCAGGAGACCGGCTACACGCACGAGACGGTGACGCTCGCCTGGCTCGTGCCGCTCGTGCAGGTCGCCTGGGTTGATGGTGGTCTGACCAGCCTTGAGCGCGAAGAGATCCTTGAAATGGCGCGTCTGCGGGGTGTCGCCGAAGCCAGCCCGGCGGACGAAAAGCTGGCCGAGTGGATGGAAACCCGCCCGACGGACCAGTTCTTCCAGCGAAACCTTCAGCTCCTCAGATCCATGTTGCGCTCGATGTCGTCCGGGCAGCGCGAAGTGACAAAGCGTGAAATGCTGGCCGGGTGTCACACCGTAGCCGGCGTTTCAGGCGGGGTGCTGGGGATCGGGCACAAGCTCTCGCGCGAAGAGCATGCGCTGATTGACCGGATCGCTGCGGCGCTTGAGTGACAGAACCGACCGGGCCGGGAGGAAAGGGTAACCAGTCTTCTTCGTCCCGGCTCACTTCCTGAGCCTCGCAATCTCCTCAAAATACTTCGTGAACATTCTGATCCCGCCCGCCGTCTGCCCCCAGTCGTAATTCTCATTCTTCGCGTGATAGCCGTGTTCCGGCAGGCTCAGCCCGAGGAAAGTGATCGGCGCCTTCAGGTAATCCTGCATCGTCACGACCGCGCCGATTGACCCGCCTTCGCGCGTGAAGGCCGGCTCTTTGCCGAAGGCGAATTTCATCGCCGCGCGCGCCGCGTCGGCGTAAGGCCCGGTGAAATCGCCGAGGAAAGGTTCGAGCGCATGCTCGAAGCTGACCTTCACGTCGGGGCTGATCTGTCTGATGAAATCCTTCACCAGCTTCGCGACCTTCTTCGGGTTCTGATTCGGCACGAGCCGCATGCTGATCTTCGCCTCGGCGTGATGCGGCACGATGGTCTTGACGCCCGGCCCCGAGTAGCCGCCGACTATGCCGTGAACTTCAAAAGTCGGCAGCGCCATAAAAGCCTTCAGCACGTCGGCGTCGCTCTTCAGATTCGGGCGAATGGACCGGAGTTCGTGCGCCTTCTTGTATTGCGCCGTGCTGAAGCCCGAGTTGGTGAAACTGGCGAGTTCGGCTTTCGTGACGGGCCGCACGTCGTCGTAAAAGCCCTTGATTTTGACCCGGCCCGTGCGGGCGTCATAACACTGCGCGATCAACTGGCACAACTCGCCAATCGGGTTGCGGGCCGCGCCGCCGACCAGCCCCGAATGCACATCCTTCGCGTGCGTTTCGAGCTTCAGCGTAACCGCCTGCAACCCGCGCAGCCCGTAAGGCACCGCCGGTTTGCCGCGCGCGATCCAGATCGTGTCTGAGACCAGCACCGAATCCGTCCTGAGCCGGTCGCGGTTGCTTTTGACGAAGCCCTCGAAATTCGGGCTGCCGATCTCCTCTTCAAGCTCCCAGATGAATTTGACGTTGAGCGGAACGCCGTTCTCGACCGCGTACTTCGCCGCCAGCATCGCCGTCAGCGCCGGCCCCTTGTCGTCGGTCGTGCCGCGCCCCTCGTAACGGTCACCGACTTTGTAAAAGGTGAACGGCGCCTTGTGCCACTCCGAAGCGTCGGCGGGCTGCACGTCCAGGTGGTTGTAAATCGTCACGGTCGGATTGTTCGGGTCAGTGACGATTGAGCCGACGACGACCGGATTGCCGGGCGTGGGAATGACTTCGGCTTCCGCGCCGATGCCCCGCAGGAATTCAGCCGCCGTCTCGCCGCAGCGTTGAATATCGTCCTTGCGTTCCGGGTCCATACTGATGCTCGGAGTTTCAACGAGCGTGGCGAGCTTCTCTTCAAATTCGTTTCTGACGCCCTGAATGTATTTATCCAGATTTGCGTAAAGCGCGGGTGTCTGACTCATGGAATCTCCGTGTAGTTAGTTGTCCGATTTATCAGGTTGCAGTTTTACCCCAAGCCCCCCGATGTCTGAAAGACCGTCAATGTTGACTGGCGCAACCCAGTACACGCAATCATTCATATCGAAAGACACGCCAATGCGGTTCTCTGTTTTTTCGTTAACAAGATTGGGATCGTCATCGTAAAAAACGTACTTCCACGACGAACCGATGTATTCAGGATTGAAGCCTTTCCTGGCACTGACCCGAGAATAATCGGGCTCACCGAGCAGCATTTCAACCTGAGTCTTTGTCAGTCCGAGAGAGAGCTTTGAAAAGTTGTCCCGTATCTGTTTTTGCCTTTCTGCCGGCGCCGTATAAGGAAACGAGTGAACACTGGCGACCCATTGGTCAAAAGATCCTTTGCCGTCTGGTTTGGGAGACCGATTCTTTGCCTGTCCTGTATGGCAGGAAGAAAGCAGAGAAAACAACATCAGGAAAGGCATCAGACGAATAATGTGGAGCAGATGGGATTTCATACGGTTCTCTATCTGGTAAAGCGAATGTTATCCAGTTCCAGCCACCCCACCTCGCCCGGCTTGCGCGCCACCTCGAACACGAGCATCAGCAGGTCGTCGCCTTTCCACTGAACCGGACTCTCCACGCCTTCCCGTTTAAGCGAAGCGAATTCAATCGTCGCCGTCTGCCACTCGCTGCCCGCTTTGAACGGGGCCTGAAAGTGACTGGAGTCGCGCACGCCGCGCGTTGGCACAATCAGACGATAGTCACCGTCACCGCGCGCGTCAAACCTGACGCCTTTGAAGGCCCGCGCGTCCGCGGGTTCGACGGCGCCGCGGCTGAGCGGGACAACGACCCTCGCGAAGGGGCGATCCTTTTCAGACATCCGCGCCATCAGGGCGAGCGCGTGATCGTTTTTCTGTCGCAGCACCCGGGTGAAGATCACATTGGTGTGATCGTTGCCGGAATCGGTGCTGTTGACCCAGAGCGTGCCCGCCGCGCTGCGGAGTCCGAAGCCCGCAGGCTCGCCCTCAAAGTCATCAATCTTCTCGGCGGCTTTGACTGACGGAATCGGCGTGATGTCGGCGGTCGCAATGTCACGGGCAAGCTGCCGGCGATCAATCTCTTTCCCGCCGAGAAAGAGGCGGCTGACCTGTTCGATGTCGCCGATGTTTTTATGCGGCTCGCCTTCAACGAGTACCAGATCCGCGAGCTTGCCGGCCGCAATCGTCCCGCGTTCGCCGTCAACGTGCAGGGCCTTCGCGCTGTTGCCGGTCGCCGCGGTGATGGCTTCGAGCGGCGTCAGGCCGCCCTGCACCAGCAGTTGCAGTTCGCGCAACGTGGCCCAGCCGTGATGCGTGCCGGTTACTCCAGCGTCGGTTCCGGTTCCGAACCTGACGCCCGCCGCACGCAGGATCGCAATGTTGCGGAGCAGCGTATTCCAGCGGCGCACCCGCGGCGGGTCGCCATTTTCGGCAGACCCCTCGGCAGGTTTGAGGCGCTCCCCGTGCGGCTCGACGAGCGGCGGGTTGATCCCGTTTCGCGCCGCCGGATCAAGCACCGTGGCCAGCAGCGGCGTCAGAATGTCACGACCGCGCGGCTCATAAACCGCCAGCGTTGACACGTAGGTCGTGCCTTTCTCCTTCATCAGGCTCAGCAACTGCTGATCGGCGTCAGCGTCACCGACGCCGTGCGCGATCACGTCAACCCCGGCGCGCGCCGCGATCTTCGCCCTCTCCAGCGTGACGGTATGAGTCAGCACTTCCAGCCCGTTTTTATGCGCTTCATCAACGATGGCCGCGAGCGTGTCTTCGCGCATGCTGGTCATGTCGGGCGCGGCGCCGTAGCGCCAGCCGTCGGTGAAGACTTTAATCACGTCGGGTTTGTCAGGCAGCACGCGGCGCACGGCGGCGCGGCCCTCGCGCGGAGTCAGCACTTCCTGCGAAAAGAAATCGCCGCGCCCGCCTTCGGCCCCGTGCCCGCCGGGCGTGGTGATGCGCGCGGCGAGGTGCAGGCGCGGCCCTGGAATCACGCCCGACGCGATCAGCCGGCGCATCGGCTCGAAGGTTTCAGGGTAAGTGCCGAAATCAACTACGGAAGTGACGCCGCAGTAAAGATAAGCCTTCAGGTTCTTCGCCCAGTCGCCTTCGACCCTGCCGCCGCTCGCGTAAGGCAGGTGCGTGTGCAGATCAAAGAGGCCCGGGATCAGCGTCTGACCTCTGGCGTTGATGACTGCCGCGCCCGTCGGGATTTCGATGTCCCGTCCGACGGCCGCGATGCGGTCGCCGCGGATCAGGACATTTGCCGTGAACGGTTCTGCGCCTGTTCCGTCAATTACTGTGGCGTTAGTGATCGCGATGGCGTCGGAGTTGCGATGTGGCCGGGCGTCGGCAGCAGAAATTGAAGCGGCGACCAGCAGGGTACAGGCAAGCAGCAATCGTTTCATAGGGGCTCCTGAAGGGATAATGACAAATGAAATGCGAACGACATTATTCAGCCGACCAGTATCTTCTGACAAATTTTCCGTAAATCAGTTTTGTCGGCAGCGCTCCCCAGTTGCGCGAATCGTAAGAGTTCCGGCGATTGTCGCCCATCACAAAACAGCTTTCCGCATCAAGCTTCATCGGACGGAGAGTCTCGTTAGAGAGATATTTCGGGTCAAGATACGGTTCGTCAAGTACATTGCCATTCACGAAAACTCTGCCTCTCTCAATCCTGATCTCTTCACCCGGCAGCCCGATCACGCGCTTGAGGTGGCTTTTCGCCGTGTCCTTCGGGAAGTAAAAGATCACGATGTCGCCGCGATTGATTCGCTCGTAGCGGGCAGTGACAAAAACCTTGTCGCCGTTGTTGAGAGTGGGTGACATGGCTTCACCTTCGATGCGCACCGGGCGGTTGTTTCTCAGGAAAGAAGTGATGAAGAAGAAGCCGACGAGCGGGACGATCAGCAACGCGGCGAGCAGCCACTGCCAGCGCCGCCTGCGTTTTGGAAGCGCAACATCGCTGTATGAAGGCATCTGCTGACTCATCGCTGCTTCAGGCGGACAGGATCAGTGCTGCTGGCGGCGTTCTCCTTCGCTTTGATCGAAAGCGTGATCGGCAGGGCGGGGAAGCGTTGCGGCTGCGCGCCCGTGGTCTCGATCCTGCCGATGACGAAAAGCTGCTGTTCGAGCGGCCTGACCCAGGGTTGCACTTCGATGCGGAAGCGCTGCGTGGTCTCGCCCTCGGTGATCATAATGCCGTTCAGCCCCAGGTCTCTGAGCGTGACACCGGGCGGCAGGCCGACGACCTCGAAGGGCACGCGGCCCGCGAAGCCGTGCTGTCGTTTGATGCTGATGTTGACGAAGGCCTCTTCGCCGGGCGGGACGCTCAGGCGTTGTTCGTTCGTGAAGACGAGCAGCTCGGGCTGAGGCGCGACGGAAACGATGCTCAGCGCCTGATCGTTGCGAGTCTCGCGCACCAGCTTTTGCCCGTTCGCGAGGCCCGTGCCCTGGGCCTTCAGCCTGAAGCTGCCTTTCGCTTCGTTCGAGGCGGAAAGAATTATCTGCCCGATGTCCTGACCGGCGGGAATCTTCGCGGTCGTCGCGGTAAAGCCCGGCGGCACATCGAGCAGCTTCACTTCGATCTCGCCGTCAAACCCATCCAGCCGCGTCGCCGTGACCGCGAGCGGGCGTGCGCCGCCCTGCGGCACGTTCGGGTTCTCAGGGTCAATCGCGAGCAGGAAGTCAGGCGCGGGCTCGTGGATCGAGAGCCGGTAAGCAAAACGCTCGCCCTGCGACCCGCGCACGTCGCGAATCCGCACGACGTATTCGCCGTCCGCCGGGACGGTGAAGTGCAGCCGCGAATCCTTCTGCCCCGCGAGTCCGTAGCGCGGGCCCGCGTCGTCGTTGCGATAATAGATCGTCGTCACCGGCAATCCGTTCGACGTGAAAGCGGTACCGGGAGGGTGAATCGAGACTTTATAAACCGAAGTGTTGACGGGGTGCGCTTCCGGCGTCGTGTCTTCAAACCCGTAGCGGATGCCGTTCGAGTTCCGCATGATCGTGTCGTCATCGGGGAAGTAAGGCAGCCGTTCGATCTGGAGCAGTTCACTGCCGACGAGCAGGTAATCGCCCGGGGCCATCCCGTTCCAGTTGAGCAGCCGCAGCCCGGCGCCCGCCGAATCGCGGTCGGAAAGCGTCAGCTGCGTTTCGAGCAATGAGCGCAGCACCGCGCGCGGGATCGGATTGCCCTTCGCGGCCAGCACCTCAATCACCGAATCGAGCGGCGAGCCGAAGCGTTGCGCCGCGACTTCGAGGATCAGCCCCTGCCCCTTCCTCGCGCTGAAACGGAAATAATCGTCAGCGCCTCTGGATTCACTGCTGTAAATGCGGCCGTTGATGGTGACGGGAATCTGAACCGGCTGAGCCGTCGCGAGCGCATTGTTGTGGCCGTTTTCAATGACCTCAGGGTAACGACCGACGTCGAGCTTCACCGTGTTCAGTGATTCGCCCTTCGCCGCGCTGCCGCGAATCACCATTCCCTGATCCCACAGTGCCGTTGCGGGAGCGCTCACCTTCATCGCGCCGGGGCCGAGGTTGAAACCACTCAGCATCACTTCGCCGGCCGAACCCTGCCTGACGCCGAGCGGGAAGGCGCCGGTGACGTAAGCGAAATCGCCGGCGTTCAGGCGGTATTCGTACTGCCCTATCATCCCTTTGCTCTCGGCATCGCTGATGCGCACGACGTATTCGCCCGCTTCCTTGAACGTGTAGCCGAGCAGCGAATCCGGGCGCCCGTTGAAATCATCGTTTGTCGCGAGTTGACTGCCACGGGCGTCGAGCAGCGTGACGACCGAATTGAGCCGAGAGCCGAAGGCGGCGGCCATCACCTCGAAGACGATCTGCTGGCCGGCCTGCGCCTTGAATTTGAAGTGATCCGCCTCGCCGTTGCGGCTGAGGTTGCCGATGATCGTCGTCGGCAGAGTGATCTCCTGCGCCGTCTCGATCGCCTGATTCATGCCGCGATCCATCGTTTCGGCAAAAGGCGTGACAATGAAAGGCCGCGAGTTGGTCGTGCCCATCGCCGTCCTGAGGCGGAAGCTGTAAAAGCCCGCTTCGGCTTTCGGTGAAACCATGATTTCGAGCGTGACGCGATTCTTCGTCGCCTTATCAATCACCAGCTGTCCGGTCTGGCCGGGGGCCATCTTCGGTTTCTCCCGGATCTGTTCGGAGTTGACCAGAATCCTCGCGGTGACGTCCGGCCTGTTGAAGATGACTTCGCTCGCGCCGCCCAGGTTGATCCCGTCAACGTTCATCCGGACAGTCGTGCCGCGCTGTGCGCCAGTGAGCGAAGTCGCCTGAATCGTCGGCTGCGCGGTCCCGGTGTAAATAACGCCGGCCTGCTGCGCCATTGCGGTGATTACTGCGGCGAACAAAAACAGATTGACGATCAGAATTTTTCTCATATCGGGCTCCACCTGGTAACCTGACAAATCAGGCTCGGATGGCGGATGATTCAATCCGCCATCGCCAGCAGTTCCGAAACGGTTTTGAAGCTGTACCCCTGATTCTTCAGCCCCGCGATAATCCCTTTGACCGAGCGTAGCGATTCGCTCCGGCTTTTGTACATGACGTGCAGGAGAATGATTGAGCCGGGCCGCGCGTTTGTCAGCACGTGACTCGTAATCTTTTCATGGTCGTCAGCAGTTTTGGAAAACGACTCCGGCTCGACGTCCCACATGATGTCTTTCCTGCCCGTCTTCGACAGGTACCACGGCAGCAGCAGGAATTTCTTCCCGAACGGCGCCCTGAAATGAATCGCCCCCTGATACCCGGTCGCTCTGATCAACTGGTCCGTTCGCTCAAGTTCCTGCCGGATGAAGGATGGCGATTTGAAAAGCATCCGGTCATGCGAATAAGAGTGATTCCCCAACTCATGTCCGGCTGCGACAATCTTCTTTCCTTCAGCCAGGTGTTGTTCCAGTTCGGCGCCGATCAGGAAAAACGTCGCTTTGACGCCAGCTTCATCGAGGATCGCGAGAATTTCGTCGGTCGCCCCCGGCGCCGGCCCGTCGTCAAAAGTCAGGGCCACGGCCTTCTGCGAAGTCTTCACCCCGGGGACGATCTCGCCAAAAAGCTGAAAGGTTCTGGATTTGCTGATCTGCCAGAAGGCAGTCGCCCCGAGGATGGCGAGGGCGATGAGTGCGACCAGATATCCGATGCGTCGTTTCATTACCTGCCCGCCGCTTTAAGAGCCTGCCCTTCCAGCGCCGCCTTCAGCCGATCCAGCGCCCCGGCCCAGTAAGCCTTCATCTCCGCCGCATGCTTCGCATCTTTCAGTTTGCTGTGTTCTACCGCGACCTGACTTTTGCCCACGCCCTTTTCGTAAAGATTCACGTCAAGGTCAGTCCTCCCGTCCGCCCAGGTGATCCGCAGCGACTTGTTTTCCGTGGCCCTGCGAATCGTCAGATCAACGTCGGGCAGCCAGCGGTTGCGCGCCCGCTTGTCATTCCACGCCCTGAAGAGCGTCGCCACAGGAACGGCAACGATGCGGCTGCCGCTGACCGAGTAGCCGTCCATCTTCTGGTGCTTGTCGCGCAGGCCCCGCGCCTGCTCGTAGGTGACCGCCACCATCTGACACCACCAGTTGCCGATCTGATGCTTTTCGGCCAGATGCGCGGCGATCTCCTTGTGCGTCATCTTCGCCGCCCCGGCTTTGTCGAGAGTCGCGAACCACTGCGACCAGTTCTTCCCGGTTTTTGCCTGAACAGCCTCGTCACTGATGGGAGCAGCCTTCTGAGCTTCAGCTTTCATTTGTTTTCCTCCAGCCAGTAAGTTTGTTTGTGGTGCCGGGCCTCGAATTCCCTGAGGACAGCCTCGGCCTCGTGCCTCGTCGGGAATGATTCGACCGGGAAGCGGTGGCCGTTGTCATCCTGCCGCCACAATGTCCATTTCATCCCGGGCGGAGTCACACTGACTTCAGACAGCTTCAGCGAGAAATGATGGCTCGTGATCTCCATCCGCTTCCGCAGGTAAAACCGGTGCGCACCGTATCGCTGCACGGCGGAATCGAGTTCGACTCTCTCGCAGTCTTCCGCCTTCGCGTAATTCACCAGCCAGTCGAAGATCAGATCGCCGTAACCTTTCGACCGTGCGTTCTCATCCGTCACCAGATCATCAACCAGTAAAAAATGGCCGTACACGAGCATGTTCATGACGCGAAACCCGGCGACCGATCTGACCGCGCCTTCGTCTTCAACATAAGCGAGCCGGTAACCTTCCTGCCGTTGCAGCTTCACGCGGCGGATGAAATCGTCCTTCGTCAGGTGCGGGCGCAACTGAGCCATCACGGGAAAGCAGCGTTCGATGTCGGTGTCAGATTACGCCAGCCTGACCTGTGACCGGTTGATGTGTTCGGTCATTTGAGCGCCACCCCCTTGTCACCTGCCAGATCGTACATTGCGGCCGAACCGTCATAGCGCCCGACCGCGAGATTCTTCCCGTCCGGCGCGTAAGCCATCGCGAAGACCCAGTCGGGCTGGCGCTCAAGCTCTCTGATCTCAGTCAGCGTCGGCGCGGTCGCGTCCCACAGCTTGATGACTTTGTCGGCCCCGGTCGAGGCAATCGTTTTGCCGTCGGGCGAGTAGACGACCTGATTGATCGCGTCTTCGTGGGCGATCAGTGAGCGAAGCTGTCTGCCCTCTTTTTCGCCGACTTCCCAGACGCGAAGCACGCGATCAGCCCCGGCCCCGGCGAGCATCCTGCCCGACGGGTGGAACGCGATTGCATTCATCGCGTCGAGCCCGTCGCCGAGAGTGTAGAGGCGTTCGCCCGTCGCGACGTTCCAGATTTTGACCGTGCGATCAGCAGAGGCTGAAGCGAGCAGATGCCCGTCGGGGCTGAAGGCAACCGCGAAGACCGCGTCGGTGTGGTCTTTCAGGTTTCTGATCTCTTTTCCCGTCGCCACGTCCCACAGCTTGACCATCCGGTCGTAGCTGCACGTCGCCAGCATCTTTCCGTCGGGGCTGAACACAACGGCAAAGATGTTGTCACGGTGGCCGCGAATTGACTGCACCTCTTTGCGCTCTTCGACGCTCCAGATTTTGATTTCACCGAACTGCCCGGGATTGCCTCCGGCGGCTGCGAGCAATCTGCCGTCGGGACTGAAAGCCAGCCCGCGTACCTGACTGGCGTGCCCTTCAAGCTTCGCAATTGTCCTGCCGTCTTTGCCGATCAGTTCGACATCCCTGTATCCACCGAGCGCGATCACCGCACCGCCGGGCTGAAACGCGAGGCTGCTGATGGCGGCTTTGACCGGGACTGCCGGTTTGATGTCGGGAACAGCCGTTTTGTCCGGCCTCTCAGACTTTGCCAGTTCAGCAGGCAGTGAAGCTGCCCCGCCCGGCCCTTTCGCGCCGGCATCAATCCAGGCTTTGATCGCGCTGATCTCTTCCGCGCCGAGCTGGTCGCCGAGTGGCATGCGCGGTTTCAGCGTGCCGTCAATATATTTCACAAGCAGGCTCTCGCCGCTTTTGCCGGGGACGACTGGCGCGCCGCGCATCCCGCCGTTCATCAGCGCGTCGAAACTCTCCAGACTCAGCCCGCTCGTGCGCGAAGTGTGGCCGTGACAGGCGACGCACTTGTTCTGAAAGATGGCATCAACTCTGCTGTAGCTGACTGGCTCCTGTAACGGTGAGAAGAATAGCAGGCCGGGAAAGAGCGCCAGGAGTGATACAACGGCTTTTAGCTGATAACCGATATTCATTGGCTCACCGGATTGCCGGTCGGGATAAAGGCTTGTCGTTCAGGTTTGAGTTCGATTTCCCTGTTCAGACTTTCCAGCTCTGCTCTTTTATACTTTGCCAGACTCAGTTCCGTCTCGATGCTGATTTTACCCAGAATCATCCGTCCGAGATGTTCCGTTAAGCCCGGCATGGCGGACTGAGGTAGAGATTCAATTCGCGTGATTTCCCGGTTGATGCTCTTCAACTCATATCTGACTCGCGCGAAATCCGCATCGAGAGAGCGAGCCGTGTTGATGACTTTCAAATCCTGTAACTCTGCTTCAACCTCGGCCCGCCGCACCACCAGAACTGCATATGTGAGTGATGTCCTGGGATCGTTCCAGGGATGCTGGTCCTTCAGCCGCTTCAGGACATATTCGATATTTGCCTTGCCCGGGTCTGATTCAACCCTGGCAGAACGGTTGTCGCTTGCCGGAGATGCTTCTCTGGCCGGCCCGGCGGAGCATCCGGCCGCAACGATGAGCGCAATGATTACGAGAAATCTTTTCATCTCATCAGTGGTTGAACAGGAATTCCTTGCTCGTCAGCACCGACCAGACGACATCTTCAATCGCCTGCCGCCGCGCTTCTTTGCTGCCGCCGTTCTCCTTCAGCACCGCCAGCAGACCCGCCCTTTCATTCTGCGACGGCTGGCGGCTGAGGGCGGCGAGATACAGGTGATTGAGGATCGCCTCGTCGGAAAATCCGAGCCTGATGAAGTTATCCACGATGCCGCCCTGCGCCCTCAGTTTCTGATTGACGGTCTCGCCGTTGATGATGTGCAGCGCCTGCGCGACCGTCGGCTCCGATGATCGCTCGCACTCGCAGGTGTTGATGCGCTCCGGCCTGCCGAAGGCCTTCAGGAAATACGAATTCACGCGCGCGTCGGGAAGCTGCATCGCCCGCATCCCGACCGGGTAGTCGGGAAACACGGTCGGCACTCCCGTGACCTGCGAAATCGCGTCGAGCATCGCTTCGGCCTTCAGGCGCTTGATGACGTAGCGCGAGTAATACTTCTCGTCCTGTCTGTTGAATTCGTTCGCCCTCGACGAACGCTGGTACGCAGCCGAATTCATAATCGTGCGGATCAGGTGCTTCACGTCAAAGTCATGCTTAATAACGTCGTCGCAGAGCGCCTGCATCAGCTCTTCGTTCGAGGGCGGGTTGGTGGCGCGCAGGTCGTCAACTGCCTCGACCAGACCGCGGCCCATGAAGTTCTTCCAGACGCGGTTGACGAGCGCCCGCGCGAAGTACGGGTTCTTTGGCGATGTCAGCCAGTCGGCCAGATGCTCGCGGCGATCTTTAGCAGCATCGAGCGGGATCTCTTCGCCGTCAAGCGGGGCGGGGCTGAGCGGCCTGTTCAGGCGCGGGTGACTGACTTCGCCCGACGGCGACGTGTAAACGAAGACGTCGCCGCCGCGCTGACCATTTTTCATCCCGACGCGACCGAACAGGTTGGCCATCTGGTAATACTGCTTCTGCGTCCACTTTTCGAGCGGGTGGTTGTGGCAGCGCGCGCAGGTGATGGATGTGCCAAGGAATGCCATCGCGAAGTTTTCATTCAGATCGGTCGGCTCCTTGTGCATCACGTAATAATTCGCCGCGCCGTTTTCGAGCGTGCTGCCCGAGGCCGTGATGATCTCGCGCGCCACCCTGTCCCAGGGCTTGTTCTCTCTGACGCTTTCCCTGAGCCAGTTGTGGAAACTCCACATCGCGCCCGTCGAGAGCTTGGAACTCGAAACCAGAAACACGTCGGCCCAGCGGTTCGTCCAGTAATCGGTGAACTCTTCGCGTTCGAGCAATGCATCAACGAGCTTCGCGCGCTTGTCGGGCGAATTGTCTGCGATGAAGTTCTCGACCTCCTGCGCGGTCGGCAGAATCCCGGTTGCGTCGAGAAAGGCGCGCCGTATGAACTCACGATCCGTGGCCGGTTCAGAGGGCACGATCTTCAGGGTCTGAAGTTTTTTGAGTACCAGATCGTCAATGAAGTTGTGGCGCGGGGCTTTGACGAAAACTTCAGGGTTAATGTTATTCGGGTAAGGGTTGGCAAAGCTCGCAAAGGCCACGCGGCTCTGATACCAGACCGTAACTGCCGCCTCGCCGCTGCCCTGCACTTTGACTTTGCCGTCGTCTTCGACGGTTGCGACGCCGGAATCCGTAGTCGCGTACTTGCCCCAGCGCGTCACGTCCTCCGCGTGCCCGTCGCTGTAATGAGCCGTCACGCGCACCTGCTCGGTCGCGCCGACTGCGAGCGTCGTCTGTTTCGGCGTGACTTCGAGTTTCGTGATCTTCGGGTCGGATTCGGACGGCGCGGGCATCCCCGCCGCGATCCATTCGGAGATGACTTTGTATTCGAGCGAATCAACCTCCATCCGCCTGCCGCCGCCGTGCCCGATGGCCATCGTCGGTTTCAGAAGCAGCAGGCTGCGCGCCGGCTCCATCTTGTTGATGCGGCGGCCGAGCGACTGCCTTGAGAGGACGTTGTAATCAACTTCGGGGTCGTAGCCGCGCAGCGTCAGCTTGAACCCGTTCTTGCCCGCCGCCGCCCCGTGGCACGCGCCCGAATTGCAGCCGAGCTTCGTCAGCACCGGGATGACGTGATTGCGGAAATTCCAGCCGCCCGCTGGCGCAGTGATTTCGCTGACAGGCCTGGTGGTGTCGAGAGTGACAGCTGGTAATGCCCCCGCCGCTTCAGATGTTACTGGTGAAGTTGCTTCGGCCGTGTTGAATGAACCAGCTAGTTGAGCCCCGGTCAGCAACACAGACAGTGCAATTACCCAAAGCTTGATCGAAGAAACTGATTGCTTCATAACGGCTGTCAGGGCGGATATACCTGGCGCCCTTTTGCCCCTCCAGAATAAGGCCGCCTTTACTGACCTCGAAGGGCAGGTCTTTATATTTCCCGTTTGAACTGACCCACCTGGTCTGTTCCCGGTCGGACTCATTGAATGCCACGTGAATGGCCCCATCGGCCAGGCTGATTATCAGGGAGGAATTTTCACACGGGCAGCACCATTCCTGCTTCGTCTTGCACTGGCTGATTATCAGGAAGCCGCCTTCTTCTCTGACGGGGGCCTGCGCGTAGTATCTGCGGGTCAGTTTAATGAAATCGCTTTTGTTGAGCAGTTCGGCCAAGTGAGTACGCACCCATTTGTCATTGAAGAAGCCTCTTTTCGCCCTGAATCCGGGGTTTCTGCCAACCCAGTTTCTGAGGCGTGCAGGCGGCTTTGTGGCAAACACCGGGAAGAGACTGCCTGCGCAAAAAAGGAGACAGACAAAAGCTGGAACCTTGACGAGTCGCGCGCAACTCATTTTTCTTCTTGGTCGGCAGCGCTCAGGTAGCTGAGCGCCACGTTGCGGACATTAACCACGCCTTCGCCCAGCGCGACGCGGAAAGTGTGTTCGCGCGCGGCGGGCTGCCAACGCACTTTCCCGGCCCGGGCGTTTTTGATCAGTTGTTCGATCAGATGAATGAATTGTGGGCTTGCCATCTCATACCTCCCTAATGAAGTTGACTTGCTGATCGAGATTTCCGAATTCAAAACAACTCGCTGATCGGATTGACGCCGTGATCCACGAGCCTGATCGGGCGGCCCTGCTGACCGGTCAGCTCAGTGTCCAGGTCAATGCCGAGCGCGCGGTAGGCCGTCGCGACCGCTTCGGCCGGGGTCGTCGGGCGATCCTTCGGGTACGCGCCGATCTCGTCCGACGCGCCGACCTTCTGCCCGCCCTTAATGCCGCCGCCCGCAAAAAGCATCGTCCAGCACTGAGGCCAGTGGTCGCGCCCGCCGGCGGGGTTGATCTTCGGCGTGCGACCGAATTCGCCGGTGGCGATGACGAGCGTGTTCCGGAGCAATCCGCGCTGCTGCAAGTCTTCGAGCAGTGTGGCGTAGGCATGATCGAACATCGGGCCGACCAGGTCGCGGTAGCACATAATCGGGCTGAAGGGCGCGGAGCCGTGGATGTCCCAGGTGATCTCGTTGAAGACCGTCTCGAACATGTTGATCGTCACGAAGCGCACGCCGCGTTCGATCATCCGGCGCGCGAGCAGGCAGCTCTGGCCGAAGCGGTTGCGGCCGTATCGGTCACGCATCGCGTCAGGCTCCTTCGACAGGTCAAAGGCCTCGCGCATCCTCGTCGAAGACATGAGCGTGTAAGCCTGGTGGAAATTATCGTCGAGCAGGCGGGCGTCGGCGCTGACTTCCAGTTCCTTCACTGCGCCGTCCACCATCTCGCGCAGCTTCTTCCGGCGGTCCACGCGCATGGCGGAAATGTAATCGGGCGGCAGCAGGTCAGGCACTTTGAAGTCGGGCGCGGACGGGTCGGAGTTGAGGACGAACGGGTCAAAGCCCTTGCCCAGATAGCCGGCATTCTGGCCGTGCGGCATGTTGCCCCCGGTGTTGCCCATTGGACGCGGCAGCAGGACGTGGGCCGGCGCGTCGCCGCGCGCGCCTTTCAGCTTGTTCATGACGCAGCCCAGGTGCGGGTGTTCGATGCCGCCCTGAAACAACCGTCCGGTCTGCATCATCTGGTGGCCGGTGTCGTGGACGGCGGCGGCTTCGTGGTGCAGGCCGTGGACGAGCGCGACCTTGTCCATCTGGCCGGCCAGGCGCGGGAAGATTTCGCTGATCTCGATGCCCGGCACGTTCGTTTTGATCGGCTTGTAGGGGCCGCGGATTTCCGACGGGGCGTTCGGCTTCATGTCCCACGTGTCGAGCTGGCTGGGGCCGCCGAGCAGGAAGAGCATGATGCAGTTCATGTCCTTCGCCGGGTCAACTGCGCCGAGCGCTTTGAGGTTGAAAAAGCCGGGCAGAGTGAGCCCTATCGTTGACAGCGCGCCGGCGTGCAGGAAATCGCGCCGGGTAAAGCCGTCGTCAAATTTTGCGGGTTCTCGGGCGTCGAGTCGGAACATCAGCGGCCTCCGGTTTCGGGGCGCTCGCGATGATGCCTGTGATACGGGAATGGGTTTCAATCGCGGGCGCGGACATCAGCGGTGTTCTGAATTGTCGGTGTGCGCCGCAAAGCTGATCGCGTGATGAATACGGGGAATTCCTGCCGCGGCGTGGAATCTTTTTATCACAGCGAGGCTGGTAAAACCAGCAGGGCGCTATCCCCTCCGCAGGGCGGTTGGTATTTGAGCGCGCCGGGGATTTTTTCAGCTCGCGGCGCCCGGGTGTTACGCCCGAGTGTGTCCGCTCTGTGCGGTGAGGCGGGCGATGATGCCGGCCAGTTCAATCGGCAGGACCGGCTTGGCCACGTGCATCTGGAACCCCGCTTCAAGCACGTGCCGGCGGTCTTCGGCGCCGGCGTAGGCCGTCAGCGCCATGGCCGGGACCCGCCCGCCGCGCTCCGGCGCGAGCGCCCTCACCTTGCGGATCAGCGAGTAGCCGTCTTCATCCGGCATCCCGATGTCGGCCACCAGCACGTCCGGTTGCCACCGGCCGAGCGCTTCGAGTGTCTCAGCCGCCGAAGAGAAGGCCTTCACCTCGGCGCCGCATTGTGTGAGCGCGATGGTCAGCATCTCGCAGATGTCGCGGTCATCATCCACGAGCATCACCCGCAGGCCGGCGAGGTACGGGGCCGGCGCGCGGCGATTGGCGGATTTCTCGTCGGGGGACTCAGGCGGGTCGGGGCTTTCCGTCTGCCGTCTGCCGGCCGCCCGCGGTTGCACGAGCGGCAGTTCGACAGTGAAGGTCGCCCCCAACCCCTTCCCCGGGCTTTCTGCCCGGACTGTCCCGCCATGCAGTTCCACCATCTGGCGGACGATGGTGAGTCCGAGTCCGAGTCCGCCGTGTTGCCGCGTACTCGAAGCGTCGGCCTGACGAAAACGCTCGAAGACGTGCGGCAGGAACTCAGGTTTGATGCCCTGTCCCGTATCGCTCACGGTGATCCGGGCGTGAGGGGCTGCAGACTCAAGCCGGACCTCAGCGCGCCCGCCTTTGGGAGTGAACTTGATCGCGTTCGAGAGCAGGTTCACGACGACCTGCTGTAACCGTTCCGGGTCGCCCGTGACCGGGCACTCGCCGGCGGCGGGCACCATCTCGAGGTGAATGCCCCGGGCATCGGCCGCCGGGCGCATGGCGTCAACGGCCGCCTGGGTGACTGATCCGAGTTCGACCGCGCGGATGTTGAGCGAGAGGTTGCCCGTGATGATGCGTGAGACGTCCAGCAGCTCCTCGATCAGATTCGCCTGCGACTTCGCGTTGCGCGCGATCACCTCGACCGCCCGGTTGATGGTGGCCTGATCAACCTCACCGCTGCCGAGCAGTCGCGCCCAGCCAAGGATTGAGGTCAGCGGCGTGCGCAGCTCGTGCGAGAGCGTCATGAGGAATTCATCCTTGGCGCGGTTGGCCTCCTCGGCCTCCTCGCGCACCGCGCGTTCGCGGGCCAGCAGCCGGGCGCGTTCTTCTTCCGCCCGCTTCCGCTCGCTGATGTCGCGGGCGACGATCTGGGCCGCCGCCTCATCCTGCCAGGTGAAAAAGATGGAGGCGACCTCGGCCTCCACCGTCCGGCCGTCGAGCCGGATAAATCTCCCTTCCATCAGGGGAGGCTCCGCCCCCCTTTCTCCGGCCCGCTGGCTCTGCGCGATGAAGGTTTCCCGGTCGTCGGGATGGACGAACTCCAGGATCGGTCTGCCAATGAGTTGTTCAGGGCTGGTGGCGCCGAGCAGGCGTGCCCCGGCCGGGTTGATGAAAACGAGCAGGCCCCGGCTGTGAATCGCGATCACGTCCGGGGAGAGTTCGACCAGCTGCCGGTAACGCTCTTCCGATTCGCGCAACGCGGCCTCGGCCCGCTGCTTCTCGTCGTGGAGCCGTTTCTGCTGCAGGGCATGCGTCACCGCCTGCCCGAGGCGCGCCAGCCGATCCTTGAGCAGGTAATCGGCGGCGCCCTGCCTGGCGCACTCGGCCACCGCCTCGTCGCCGATGCTGCCGGTGACGACGATGAACGGGATATTCAATCCGCGCTCCCTGAGGAGCTGGAGCGCGCGCAGCGCGGTGAACTGCGGCATGGAGTAGTCGGCGAGAATCACGTCCGGGGCCGGGTCCAGCCGGGCGAGGAAGTCGGCCTCGGTCTCCACCCGCTGCCAGAGCGGGTCGAACCCGGCGCGACCCAGTTCATACAACATCAGTTCGGCGTCGGAGAGCCGGTCTTCGAGAATCAGAACATGGAGTGGGACAGGCATAATCATCCTTTCACACAAACAGGCGCGCGGCGCCTGACCGATCACGAAGCGCAGGAGATGGCGCGCAGACCCGCTACAACGCCGGGGGGTGGTTGAGCAGCATCCAGTACATGCCCAGCATGCGCGCCGCCTCGACGAACTGCTCGAAATCCACCGGCTTGACGATGTAGCTGTTGACGCCCAGCTGGTAAGTTTCGACGACGTCGCGCTCCTCGCGTGAGGAGGTCAGCACCACGACCGGGATCATCCGGGTGCGCGGGTCGGCCTTGATGCGCCGCAGCACTTCCAGCCCGTCCACCTTGGGCAGTTTCAGGTCGAGCAGCACTACTTTGGGGCCATTCTCAATCGAGCGGTGGGCGTACGCCCCGGTGCAGAAGATGAACTCCAGCGCCTCGGCGCCGTCGCGCACGACCTGGATGTGGTTGGTCAGGCCGTGCTTCTTGAAGGCGTGGAGCGTCAGCTCCACGTCGTTGGGGTTATCCTCGACCAGCAGGATTTCGACCATATGTTCAGTCATCAGAATCTCCATTCAGGGTAAAGTAAAACGTCGTACCTTTATTCACTTCCGACTCGGCCCAGACGCGCCCGCCGTGCCGATGAATGATGCGCTGGACGATGGCCAGGCCGACGCCCGTGCCCTCGTAATCCTCGGCGCGATGCAGCCGCTGGAAGACGCCGAAGAGTTTGTGGGCATACTGCATGTCGAAACCCACCCCGTTGTCCCTGACGAAGTAAGCCCCGGGGATTGCGGATTGCGGTCCCTTCATCGGTTCGCTGCCGTTGACGGATTGATCTGTTCCTGTGCGGACTGCAGCAGTCCGCAATCCGCAATCCGCAATCCGCAGGTAGCCGACTTCGATCACGGCCTGCTCGCGCTGCCCGGTGAACTTGAGCGCGTTCGAGAGCAGGTTGACAAAAACCTGCTGGAGCAGCGCCGGATCGGCCTGGCAGACGGGGAGGTCACCGACCCGGATTTCGACGCGCTGCTTATCCTGCTTATCCTGCAAATCAGCCAGCACCTGACGCACCAGTTCGGCCGGCGCGACGGGGCGCTTCTTGAGCGGCTGGCGGCTGAGGCGCGAGAAGGCGAGCAGGTCGTCAACCAGCTGGCCCATCTGCTGGGCGTTGTTCCGCACCAGATGCAGGTAGCGCCGTGCCTGATCGGGCAGCTGCGGCGCGAAGTCTTCGAGCAGGATGCGCGAAAATCCGTCCATCGCCCGCAACGGCGCGCGCAGGTCGTGGGAGACGGAGTAGGAGAACGCTTCGAGTTCCTTGTTGGCGGCTTCGAGCTGCGCGGTGCGTTCGACGACGCGCCCTTCGAGTTCCTCGTTGAGCTGATGAATCTCAGCCTCGGCCCGCTTGCGCTCGGTGATGTCGCGCGCGATCTTCGAGGCGCCGATGACCCGGCCACTGCTGTCTCTGATCGGGGAGATGGTCAGCGCGACGTCAATCGGCTCACCGCCTTTCTTCACCCGGACGGTCTCATGATGATCAACGCTCTCTCCCCGTCTGAGTCGCTCAGTGATCTGCGTCTCCTCAGCCTGGCGGTCGGGCGGGATTAAAGTGTTGACCGGTTGCCCGATCACCTCCCCGGCGGCGTAGCCATACATCCTCTCGGCGCCTTTGTTCCAGCTGGTGATGATGCCGTCGAGCGTCATGCCGATGATCGCGTCGTCGGAGGATTCCACGAGCGCCGCCAGGTAGAGCCGCGTTTCCTCCGCCCGTTTGCGCTCGGTGATGTCGCGGACGACGCCGGTGAAGAAGCGCCGGCCATCCCGGGTGAACTCGCCGAAGGAGATTTCGAGCGGGACTTCGTGCCCGGCCCGGTGGAGGCCGGGCACTTCCACCCCCTGCCACGGGATGTGTTTTTCGCCCGTCGCCACGTAGCGCGCGAGGCTCGCCTTGTGGACGTGGCGCAGGTATTCGGGCATGAGCATGGTCAGAGGCTGGCCGAGCAGGTCCCGCGTCGCGTGGCCGAAGATCTGCTCCGCGGCGCGATTGATGAACAGGATCCGGCTCTCTTCATCAATCGTGATGATCGCGTCTGAGGCGGTCTCCGCCACGGTCCGGTAACGCTCCTCGCTCTCACGCAGGTCGGCGTCGCGCGCATGGATCTGAGCCAGCATGCCGTTGAAGGCGTCGGTCAGCAGGCCGATCTCGTCGTGGCTGTATTTTTCGGCCCGGACCGCGTAGTCCTTCCGCTCGGAAATCATCCGGGCGGTATCGGCGAGGGCCAGAATCGGTTGGGAAATCCGCCTCTGCAGGATGGTGGAAAGGGCGATGGCGACGAGCAGCGACCCCGCCGCGACCAGAGTGATGATTGTGCCGTAGAGCCGGAAACGTTCGTCTATCTCCCCCAGGTCTGATTTGAGATAGAGCGTCCCCTGCCTCTTGCCGGCCTCGACGACCGGCTGGAAAACGATCAGGTACTCCCTGTCGAAATGCCAGCCCCCGCTTTCGGACGGGCTGGGAAAGGCGGCGGGCGGCTCGGAATCCGGATACCTGGCAAACAGCTTTCCGTCCTTGTCGTAAAGACCGGCTGCCAAAACGTGAGGCTTGACCTTCAGGGCTGAGAGAATGTCCCGCGCGTCGGACTCGTTGCCGAAAGCGAGCGAGGCAGTGCTGTTGGTCGCGATGACTTCCCCGAGCGCGGAGAGGTTGCGGGCCATGGCCTGCCGGAAGGTAATCATGTCGTAAGCAATAAATGAGGCGGAGGTGAGCAGCAGCGCGGTGCCGCTGGTCAGCAGGATGACCAGCCTCAGTTTTCGCTGGATGGGATAATCCTTGAACGACATGGCTTCTATTCGGTCTCGGCCACACGCAGTAATTTGGAGCTGATCGTCAGCTCAGCCGCCCGCGCCGCCGCGAGGTTGATGCGCAGCCGGATTTTGTTCTTCTCGGTCACGAAGCCGATCACGCCGCCGCGCTGGGTAAAGTCCGGGGTCTCGCCGACGGTCAGGATGCTCCGGCCCTTGAGGTTCGAGAGAATCCGGTCGAGCTGTCCGGCTTCGGACTGGCTGATGAACAGGACGTGACAGGTTTTGATCTCTTCGACGCGCGAGTAATGCTCGACGACCAGCCGGCGGTTGCGGACCGTTTCTCCCTGGACCGTTTCGACCAGACTCCTGCCGAACGGGTCTGCACCCAGCACGCCGATGATGATCGGGGCCGAACTGTTCGGGAACGCCTTCGAGGGCCATTCGACGAACTGCGTGAAGTTGTAAAGGAAGACCGCTTTCAGGTCGTATTCCCGTGACCCCTGGCCGCTCGCCCCGGTCGCGAGCAGACTGATGAAGCAGATCATTGTGAAAACTGCCTTC
>Ga0070741_10004553_pt1 | contig 32241 bp, 35 predicted proteins | sample Coa_R1_4_FD_66440 | JGI IMG/M metagenome (GOLD analysis project Ga0070741, IMG submission 66440) | Surface soil microbial communities from Centralia Pennsylvania, which are recovering from an underground coalmine fire - Coalmine... | ecosystem: Environmental > Terrestrial > Soil > Unclassified ... | reverse complement strand
TCTCGAAGCGTCGCTATCGGATCGCCAAGGCGATGTCGCTATTGAAAAGAAAGAGCAGGTAGCTTAGAGTTGCAGTCATCGAACCGCTACCTGACCTTCTACTGAGTTCGGGGCAACTTCTAGTCGCAAGTGGTTATCCACTTCATTCCTTCACAAGATCAACATATGTCCGCGTCCCTTTAATCAAAAGCGAATCATCGTCATCAATCGTAATGGAGCCGGAACCCGCCAACACATCAGCCGGTAAGCGTCGACCATAAGCGTCAAATACGTAGGTCTGAGCCCTTAATCTCCATCGATGTCTTCCTGCTGTAAGTTGTTTCACTGTTATGCTGGTTTGGCCCATATTGGACACTTTGCCAATGTATTTGTCATCAATATAAATACTCACTTCCGCCCCGAGAGCACCGATCCGTATAGCCTCAATCTCCACAGTGAAAGTTATGGATTCTCGATCTTGCCGTCCCTCGCCATCTTTAAGATCTACACCGGCGGCATCAGCAATATTACGAGCGCGCGCTGGGCCATCGCTGTGTGCGTCTCCATGTGCAACCTTTGGTGTCTGCGCGAGAAACCGAGCGATCGCTTTAATGTCATAATCATGTCGCCCGAGAAATTCGCCAGCATACCGATCTGCCGCGTCTTCGTCTGAGGTTGGAAGTGGCCGATAACGCCAAGGCTCTCCATACGGATGATAGAAATTCGGCTGATGTCCGAGGGCCTCATGTCCCCACTCGTGAGCCATCACGAACGCCACAACATCTGCTGATTTCACCGCGATTGAGCGATCAAAGATAATAACTCCGCCAGCATGGGATTGCCCCCAATTATAGGTTTGTCCCAGCAAAACTGTAAATCGCATCCCGCTATCTTCTACCAGTTGCTGATAAATTCTCCATAGATTTCCAGCGCTCTCGCGACTTAGAACGGTACCTCTTACGGCATCCACCATTTCTCGGAACTCATATTCAGACATGCTTGGTCGCTGAACCGCTGATACCGCTGGTGGTTGAGACCAGAAGGCCATTGAGAGAATGAGCAAAAGGATCACTATTTGTTTCATGTCGTACCTCCTAATGGAACGCTTAAAACTGAAACATCAGGGCCGAAACAGAAATAGGAAGCGGACGCACATGCTCGGTATCGGACTGATTAATTCACCCTACCGTGCGAAGAATCAGACGAAATGGTCTATTTTGAACCGTACTTGTCCTTTCAATAAAGACCAGCGCTTGCCTCCACTAATCGAATCAGGTATTCAAACATCCGATAAATCGCCCTACAAGAATATGAGAAATCGCACCGATACATTTCGGGAAAGCGTTATAACGCTAACGATTCCATATTTTGCTTTCGGTCGTCTTGCTCCGTGAATACTTTCCGTAATTTGGCGGCTGCGTTCGTGAATTGGAAGCGGAACTCGCAACTATTAGCAGAGCCGCTAAAAATCCGACCTGCTCGCAGACGCCTAGGTACGGCCTGGACTGAATCGACTGAAGCAGCAGATTAAGACGCTCGGCCCAGTGACTCAGGTCGAAGTTCTGTGGATCGTCGTGAGTTCCAACTCCAAGATCGATGACAGCGTGGAAAGCTGGAATAAGCCATTGACCACGACGCACGCTTGCGGCTACGTAAACTAACGCTAATCGATCAAGCTGGGGATCCGAGAAACCTGGCATTGGGGCTTCCGAATCAATTCCTTTACTGTCTTTGCGCCTGGGTTGAACGCTTTCAACCGCAAGGAACAAACCTTTGCGCTGATCTGCTTTTGATTCGTATTTTGTGGAGCGCCAAGCGATTTTGAAATCGTGGCCGGTGACCGACTCGCCGAGTCTGTTAATAAAAACGTGCGCCACGGGACTTCCTTTAAGGTAGCGACTGAGATTATTTCCCGGCCAAGTTGCGGCGTCCATATTTTCCGGCGGAAATGAATCAGTTCGCTCAAGCGTAGGGTCGCTCGTATCATGAATAATAAAATACGTAGCCAGCTTTCCGTCGCTGGTTCTGGATACCGGGTCTGAAAGTGAACCGCCTATATCCTGTTCTTTGATTTGGTGCACGACCAAATATTTTCTCAACAAATCTTTGTTAGTGGTTTGTTCTGTCGGCTGTCCTATCAGATGGTCGAGGGGACTGGGCAGGGCGCCGAGCTGCTGGCCCGCTTCGCCATATTTTGCAACAGGACGCAGCAAACATTGGGCTTGTGCTGCAGGTGTTCCGGTGAAAGAACAGGGCGATGAATCCCGACCATCGGTGGTTAAGCGGCCAGCAGCGAGAAACGCAACCATTGCCATCAGGATCAACCCGATCGTGCGAGCGTTATATAGCCCAAGACCCAAAGCCTTCATTACAAAAACTCCTTTTCTGAGAGTTAATCATCTTCTTGGTGGCACCATTGATCATCTCTAAGCGAGCAGTATTGCTGAAAAATCATTTGATCTTATAACCAATAACGAATATAAAACTACCGGCCCAGTTGCGCTGAACTGGCAGCGGGTCCTGCAGAGTCGGAGGATTCTTTTCATACTCCAAAATATCTAAGAAGTCCGGTGTTCTATAAAATTGACCATATTTGATCTTGGCGAAAAACCCAACATCAATATAAACACCTTACGGGAAGCTTTCCGTCGCAAGCTAGCTCTTCCGGATTCTTGCGCCGACGCAACTTTCACCCACAAGAAGTGATCCGGTTTGGATTAGGTCAGTGAACATAGATCACCTGTTCAAATTGAATATAAGAACAGACAGGAAAACCTTCCGTTCACTGTCACATTCGGGCTTTCACGTCTTATCGAAACCCAATCACTTCAGCGTCATTTCCACTGACAAACACAGTCTCGTGAAAAACAATCCGTTTACCAGCAGCTAACTGTGTGGCAATTATGTCCGCAGCGTTCTGACCGGCCTCAACGGCGATAAGTATCAGTTGGGGGACTGGAGCGCCAAGAGGCAACTTATCGAACGTCGCGCTATTTGGTTTTGCGTCCGGATTGGCCGGATCGGCCTGCTTTGTATACGTCAGAAGTTTAAATGGTCCTGCCAGCTCAAGGAATCTCAAAGTGTTCTGTTGATCGGTTAATGAGGTAGTTCCGTCGATAGGAAATTTCTCCATTGCTATTCTCCTTTACTGCTCTAATATTCCCGCCTTACGAAATGCATCAGTGAGCTTCTTTAAATAGGCATCTCTGTCTACCGACGGAACTGCCGTGGCGTCTGTTAACTTTGTTATTTGATCGTTTAAAAGCTGAAGCAGGGCTGCATCAGTCGCTGTCGATGGAATCGTAACTTGGAGTTCCTTAAGAGCCGCCTTTACCTTATCCACAAATGGTTTAGCCGCCGTTTGATTGCCCTGAACTTTTGACCAATCGGAATAAAGCTTTGAAAATGAGGCGCGCAACGTGGTAAGCGTTGCCACTTGTTCGGCCGATGCAGTGCGAAAGTAATCGATTTCCTGTTTCTTTGCCTTTTGGTCAGCCGCCTGTTTGCCAGTATCCGCGGCAAGACTTACAAGCGCTCCTTGCAGGGTGCCTGCATCAAAGAGATCTACCAAATCAACGAGTGCTTCCTCAAAAGTATATTTGTCCGCCTGAAGCTTAGACATCTTATCGTTGATTCGATTTCCAACCTCAGTTCTATCAGCCTCCATTTTCAAGATCAGTGTTTCGGTTGTCTTCTCACGAAAGTAATTTTGATCGAATGAAAGTCGATCTCCTTTGAAGGCTGTTAGCACTGCACCTAACACTGTCTTTGCACCGGCCCCCGTCGTTACTGTTGTCGCTAGCCCGAGCCCTATTTCGAAGAAATCGGCGGCAACGTTGAAACCTGCCCGATTTAGAAACAATACTCTTTTGTACTCCATGAAATTTCGTTCAATATCGAATTCAATTCGCTTGATCATTCGATCACGCAGCAAGGTTGCTGCCACGAGATCCGGCTTATCGTAATCCGTTTTGTAAACGGCATAATCGTCGTTAAAAGTTTTTACGGTGTATAATAACTCAGTATCGACCGATATTACCTTTGTCCGCTTTGGGGTCGTGAGTCGTGGCGTGCAAGATGAGATCGCCGCAATAACCACTATAATCAGACAGGCTTTTATTTTTTGCATTCCTTCGTCCTTATATCGATCTTCGTAGTCTGCCAATGTATGTTGGACCACTAACACACTCTTGCTTTGTTAAGGAAACCGAATGGCGAGTTGAACTAAAGACAGATAATTCTCGCGTTGATGACGTCGTTACGAGCACGGTCTCTGGCTTCACGGCAGGTCTGATCTGGTTTGGGCTAGAGCAGTGTGAACGTAGTCCGCGCTGAGTACGGACTCAATATAAGGCCGACATGATTCCGAACGCAACAAGAATTTCTATTTTCGGCTCTCAACCGATCTGACCTGCAAAACTATTAACCGAGAAGATAAGAACAACTGTTCCCTGCTTTTTTTGCAAAAAGTGATCAGTAGAGTGTTGCGTTGAAAACCAAATAGCTTTGCTTGGTCAACTGCTAGCTCAGAGTTGTTCCCGGAGGATAGATTATCACTTGCAATGTTGCGCCCCCGGAACTACCAATGTGAGCTTGATCCCCTGGTTGACCTAGTTCCACCTTCCAAACCCCTGCAATCACATGATCAGTATTCGCTGAAAGATTTTCTATGGCTTCAAGATGTATTGGTATATGTTCACCCCCGCCAGCTGCTTGATAAAGCCCGATGACCTGATTACCACCGTCAATTTGAATGCTAAACCAAGCTCGCATCCCAGGCCTGTCCACCCAGGTATCTCTTACGTTAAGGGCTAATACCCACGACCGATGCTTGGTTAACTCTTGCGGAAACTCGAAGCCCTGGAATTCCATCAAATGATGTGTTGCCAGTATCACGGTTTGCTTGCATTGCTGCCTGAATAATCTGCACGACTTTCTCCTAGTGTTTAATTCTGTACTGAATCTGAACAACGTCTGAGTTCAGATAGCATTTCCCATTCTGAAACTTAGAGTGAGAAATCCTCTTCCTTCAAATCTATATGATCGAGAATTCCAAAATATTTCAGAAAAAACTTATAGAATATTAATGGGCTCTTTAGATTGTTCTCTTGCAGCACTTCTTTTGGGCACCATTTCTAATGCACCTTGAACAATATTTCGATAAGCGTCATGAAACGTTTAGCCGCCAAGGTTTAACGCTTATATCTTTGGCCAAGGAAGGCCATGAAGGATGGTTTTATGGATAAATTATCAAATACACCCGGGATACTTCAGATCAGCGTTCAGCAGCAAATTCAAATCGGACAGCTCGTTGAACTGATATATTCCAAACTCGCCGATGATGACACGGTTGAATCAAAACAGATAAAGGAGATTCTTAGCGCTCTGAACGTGACGGGTTGATTCATTGGTGCCGATTGGCTTACGAGTCAATCGAAGCCTTTAAACGCGTACTAGTTTAACTGAGAGCAGTTTCAAAAACGGATTCTGCATGCAGCTTTTTCAACAGTCTTTGAGATCCGTAGCTCGATTACACAGCCATAGGTCGAGTTACAGTCGGTTTGACATTCAGGACCAGCCAAAGGCTGAGCGCATATTCCGGCCGCATGAGCACTCATTCCGGCGGCGTGAGCACCGATTCCGGTGACCGTGAGCATCCCCACCGACCCGCCTTTTTAACGCTGGAGACAAAGCTACAAGACACGATGTGTTTCACAGAATGTAACCAGAGGAAACACATCAATGTCTCAGGCAGAGTCTGCAAATACTCAATTTCGAGGTTTGATTTTACTGCTTTCTTTGTGCATTCTATTCGAGAACTCGCAAGGTTAAAGACTAGCCGGCAAGTGGCAAAGCGCTGCGGGAAATATGAATAGTAATTTCCTCAAAGGCGTTAAACTCGAATTGGCAGCAAACAGTCATATAGCGACGGTGCCCTGCATTGCTCACACCTGTTAACCTCTGAGGAGCGGGGATGGACTGCTGTGATTTTCTTCTTAAATTAGGAGTTACGCGTTGATACCGATTTATGGCTGATACCTTGGTTGTTGGAGTTATTAGATCTACCGATGCGGGTAAGAAGTGTACTTGACTGACGCACCCTATCATATTTTCATTTTCTCTGGAGTGATTCAAGATGTCGGAACCTTCGGAACTACATAAATTGGAGAATGAGAAGCGATCTTACAGTCTTGAAGTGAGCGTCGATCGCGACGGTTTCTTTCGGCGTACTTGTCCATCATGTGGACGCGATTTCAAGACGCTGGCCAGCGATGCGGATTTCACCTCTATCTTGAATCCACAAATAGAGCGTCTCGGCTCGCAATTTGGACTTCCATTATCAATCGAAGGTGCGAATATCGAAAAGACCTACTTGCGGTGTCCTTACTGCGGTGACACAGCGGAGTCGGGGAAGACGCTAACCGAAGAAATGATCACATATGCAAAACGCTTTGTAATGAGAGAATTCGTCTGGCCAATGATTAATCAGATGTTTGGTGATCTTGAGGACTCTTTTCGAGGTAATAGATCTTCAGGAGGTTTTCTCTCGATCTCTGTCGAGTTTCAACATTCGCGAGGGGTTTTGGCAATACGCCCCATGAATGGACCAGAGCCCGCGGATATGAAGATTATAACTTTATTGTGCTGCGATAAGAAAATAAAGATATCGGAACAGTGGACCGGCTTCGAAGCTTGTCCTTATTGTGAATCTGACATAGTGATTCTGTAAGAAAGGAGACATCAAAGTGCCTTCCAAAGAAGAAGTCTTAAAATCGCTTCGCCTGTTTAAGAGTCGAAGAGATAATTTGCTGCACGAAGATGTTGATACGTTCGAACATCATCTTCAGCAGTTCGTCGAGATGTGTAACACCGACCCTTTGGTTAAGAGTATTCTTGACCCACTAAAAGACCGCTATAGCCCAGACATAGATGCCTGGTGGAACGAGCGCTTACAAAGTGAAAGCAAACTGTCTTTTCCATCTGATCCAGAAGAGGATCTTGTTTTTCGATATTTCTTATTAGAAAGCGTCGAAAAGAATGACAGTTATTTGATTAATTTCGGAATCTCTCTTGGGAAACGGAAGAGGGATGAATGGATTGAATTGTTCAGATCTTTGGTAGCTAGGCCATTTCTCGAAGAGTTGAAAGTTCGTCTGAGCGCGGCTGCCGATCTTGCAACACCAGAAGCTAGGGACCTGCAGGCCGTTCCTTTAAGTCGCATCCCGGGTAAACACGAAGTTAAGATTTTTCTGAGCCATAAATCAGTTGATAAACCGATCGTTCGGCGGTATCAAAAAGTTCTTAAGCAACTCGGCTTTGATCCCTGGCTTGATGAAGATGTTATGGCCGCCGGTACGAATCTTGAGCGTGGTATTTTGCAGGGATTCGAAGAGTCCTGTGCTGCAGTGTTCTTCATCACAAAAAACTTTAAAGATGAAAAGTACCTGGGTTCTGAAGTTGACTATGCGATGCTTCAAAAACGAACCAAAGATAAGAAATTTGCCATCATTACATTGCGCTATCCAGAGGCATCTGAGGTTCCTGGATTATTAAGGCCGTATATTTTCGTGGACGTCGAAAATGATCTCGAAGGTTTCAATGAAGTGATACGCGCTCTTCCGATTGAACTCGGCCCCGTACGCTGGAAAAAGAACGTTGTTGATTAGCAGCCAAACTTGAGGGCTGCCTTAACCATTACGTCATCTGGGCATCGCTTTTTTTAGGACTCATTCCGCCACGGAGCCTGTGGAACTCTTATGGTGCTGGACATAAGGGTTAATATCAGCTTCTAATCGTCACGGCTTGGGAGTTGGCAATGAGGGATGGATCAGAGATCCAAAAATTGCTCAATTCAATTGAAAACCTGTCTCGTGCCGTCCAAGCCAACAAGGGAAACTGGAGGGACGTGTGGGATGAGATCAAGAACACCGGCCAAGCATTCAAAGAGTCTCGATTTCCATCGCCCGCAGAACGACAAGAGGCGTGGAATAGGTTCCAATCGCTTATCGATAAAGTCAAAGAATGTCAGGAGCAGGCGAAGAATGAGGCAGAGAAACGATTTCGCGACGCTGAACGCCACCTTGACCAAATCCGATCATTTGCTTACAAAGCGACTCCGTCATCTGAATCGAGCGAGGTAATTCTGGCTTTGCTAACAGGTGGTTTGTCTGTCGCGATTAAGGCAGGTGTTGAAGCTATACTTGGGCCATGTGCGTATTCCGGCCAAAATGAGCATCAATTCCGGAATCGTGAGCACTGATTCCGGCCAGCGTGAGCAGCACCGCCTCGCTGGAGAAATAACTTTCTATCTTTTCATCAAATCAACGTCAAGTTTTATCCAATTTTCTCTTCCGGATCAGTGTTGCATTTAGGCCACAGCCAAGCTCCAAAAGCAAAGATTTCCGCCGCTTCAGCTCTTAAAAGGCAGTCCGAATGCGCAAGAAAGAAGCCAGTCAAGCGGAAAGTTCCAAAGTCGGGAGCAGAGCGGAGACAGAAAGAAGACGCGAAGCAACATCGTGAACTTTGCGCTTGACTGGCAAGCTCTGAGCATATAAGTGAAAAGAACTGAAGCGGCTTTGGCTTCGTTGATGCAACCTCTCCGCAGTAATCGCCATGGTGTCTGTGATTTTAGCTGTGTGTGCTCAACGCCTTTCGGCATCAAAGGTTCTCTCACAAGAAACACGTTGACATTGGCCCCAGCGTCCTAGCCAGTGCTCAACGCCTTTCGGCATCAAAGGTTCTCTCACTCACCCTGTAAGTACTTTAATAGCCGGTCGTACTCTATTAGTGCTCAACGCCTTTCGGCATCAAAGGTTCTCTCACGTAAAGCAGTCTGATACGATTGAGGTTGTCTTTAGTGCTCAACGCCTTTCGGCATCAAAGGTTCTCTCACTTCAACGTCGACGGTCGGCGTTCCAGCCAGAGAGCGGCGTGCTCAACGCCTTTCGGCATCAAAGGTTCTCTCACAATCGTTGCCGCGGCGATCTGCAAATCCGGCCCCGAGTGCTCAACGCCTTTCGGCATCAAAGGTTCTCTCACAAGGTAATTTTATTCACTGCACCCACTAGCTCCAGTGCTCAACGCCTTTCGGCATCAAAGGTTCTCTCACGGCACTAATTGCTACTCCCAGGCTGACAAAGTTAGTGCTCAACGCCTTTCGGCATCAAAGGTTCTCTCACGCGGCGAAAGCTTGCACCACTACAAGAGGCATGTGAGTGCTCAACGCCTTTCGGCATCAAAGGTTCTCTCACATCAGTAAATGCAACACCTATCGCAACACCGATTAGTGCTCAACGCCTTTCGGCATCAAAGGTTCTCTCACTCCCGCTCTGATCGTCAGGCTTTTATTTTTCTTTGCGTGCTCAACGCCTTTCGGCATCAAAGGTTCTCTCACTTGCGCTTCACGGTTTATAGACTCCCACAATTCCGTGCTCAACGCCTTTCGGCATCAAAGGTTCTCTCACCAAAGTGTCCGGCCAATGAGTGTTATTGAGTGTCGGTGCTCAACGCCTTTCGGCATCAAAGGTTCTCTCACTTCAGAAGCTTCACAACTGCATTTTGCGAAAACTTGTGCTCAACGCCTTTCGGCATCAAAGGTTCTCTCACCATTCTATGCTCGTTGCTCTAATAAGAACAATCTGGTGCTCAACGCCTTTCGGCATCAAAGGTTCTCTCACTCCACTATGCGAGATCGGAAGCCGAATCACCTAAGACGGGGTGCTCAACGCCTTTCGGCATCAAAGGTTCTCTCACTTAGATGACTGCATGCCATTGTCAAATCCATCCCTTGTGCTCAACGCCTTTCGGCATCAAAGGTTCTCTCACACCTCAGACAGCATGCTCTCAACCTTGAGGAACTCAGGTGCTCAACGCCTTTCGGCATCAAAGGTTCTCTCACTGGCAGCGACCTGAGTCTCAATTCCAAGCAGCTTTAGTGCTCAACGCCTTTCGGCATCAAAGGTTCTCTCACCAGGTATGGACGCTTACGGCCGTCGCGAAGATCAAGGTGCTCAACGCCTTTCGGCATCAAAGGTTCTCTCACGCAGGGTCGCGCAGATGCCCGATGATGTTGAGCGGAGTGCTCAACGCCTTTCGGCATCAAAGGTTCTCTCACCGGCAAACCCCATCTGTCCGCCTTCTTCAAGCGCAAAGTGCTCAACGCCTTTCGGCATCAAAGGTTCTCTCACGCTAGTTTCCCCGCAGTCTTCTCGCTTCCTGCGCGTGCTCAACGCCTTTCGGCATCAAAGGTTCTCTCACTTCGGTTGCGGTCGTGCTGGGAGCATTGCCCTCCAGGACGTGCTCAACGCCTTTCGGCATCAAAGGTTCTCTCACCAAGGCGGTCCGCGAACATATCTGTCCGCTCAACATGTGCTCAACGCCTTTCGGCATCAAAGGTTCTCTCACACCGAAAGGGAGGGGATGATGCTAATCGTATTGCTGTGCTCAACGCCTTTCGGCATCAAAGGTTCTCTCACAAGTGGACCAAGCTGCCCATTGGGGCAAGTGGAAGTGCTCAACGCCTTTCGGCATCAAAGGTTCTCTCACCCTCAGCCGCTTTAATTGCTGAAAGAATAGGCAGAGGTGCTCAACGCCTTTCGGCATCAAAGGTTCTCTCACGCTTTCTTTGTAGCAGGCTTACGCCCTTCAAAAAGTGCTCAACGCCTTTCGGCATCAAAGGTTCTCTCACTCTGCCATCGTAAACGCTTTAATAATTGCGCTTATGGCAAGACCATTCAAGTATCTATTCTTCCAGACACGATCCACGGCAATTTGACAAAACAAATGCTTATCGCCAGATGACAATCCCTTGGTGGTACAATCATTTACCGACCCAATATTGATATTCAAGCTGGAATCTTTTTGAAGCATGCAGCTAAACCTTTCTTTCAACATTGGATTGTTATCGATTACCTCCTTTCAGTTACAAACACGCTGACGTGCTTGCTTAGCGAAAAGGTCTAAAATTTTTTAGACCACGCAGAAACCGCTATCGTTCTCCTGCTCCCATACGCCTTCCCGGTTGCGCGAACTGATCCTGTCCACACATCCAGAACATAACCCGATGAACATTATAGCGTCTTCCGAATCCAGGACCTTCTCTAGTTCCCAGCGCAGGCGCTCAACTTCCGCAGGCCCCAGCTTGCAGCGAAAGACCGAGTACTGAAGCGGCTTGCCATAACCACGCAATACTCTATACGCGCGCCGCCAGCGTTTCTGGTCTCTAATATCGTAGCTAATCAAATACCACAACGTTGTCTGTGCCATATTCTTTTACCTCAATCGCATCCGAGCAAATAATCCGGGTTCGCCCGTCCATTCTTTCTCCAGCAGACGAACCTCTAATTCCATCAGCCTGGCATAACTCAGCGAATACCCGAGCGCCGGATGTTTCCATTCATCCGATTTGCGACGCTCGTACAATTCAATTAGCTTTTTCCGGCCGCTATCCGACAGCCATACTTGTTCACCCGTCACGTTGAAATCGTCAACCGGATCCCACTGCCGCCGGTTAATCGACGCGACGATCGGCATATCGACCATCGAAACGCGGAACAATTCAATTAGGTCAAGCCCCAGAGGATGCGCCTGACTCCGCGGCCGGTGATAAAACCCCAGAGACGGATCCAGTCCAACAACCAGAATCGCCGACATCACATTCCTCAACAACATGGAATAGCCAAACCCGATCAGCGCGTTGAACCGATCTCGCGGAGGTCGCCGACTCCGGCCATCAGGCACCAGCCTTCTGTCTACATCTTCATCGATAAGCGAGGGCAATGCTTCAAAATAAAGAGCGCCTGCTTTCCCCTCGACGCCTCTGATCTCATCGGCGCCGCCGGCTCTTTTCAGCGCAGGTATTAATTTGCGGATGCCATTTATTTGCTCTTCTATCCCCAGGGCTGATCGATCCCGGTCCCTGCTTGCGCGCAGCAGGAATCTGAGTTGAGAGAGAATCTTCGCTTCCGCCAGGCGGCGTGTCAGTTCCAGGCAAAAGGCCTGGTCGCGCAGCGCTTCGTACTGACGAATGCGCCGCTGCACCGAGCCTGCTCCGGACGTAAATGAGCCAATATAGCTCCCCGTTTGCGTTACCCAGTGAACTGCGATTTCTTTGTCCGCGCAGAGCCGTAAAGCTTGAGTGCTGATCTGCGACAAGCCGTGCAATACAACTTGTCCGATTTCTCGCACAGGATGTCGTTGTTTGAGACCGCCAGGTATTGAAACTTCTATTTCGTGGCCAGCGCATCCAACTCGCGCGCCGGCCGTAATGACATGCAAAGCGCGTCGCGTATCGTCGGCAGGGAAAAGCCTTATTGTCTGCTTTGACGACGAGTCACTTTTACGCGGAGCAAACCCATTCGATTTGAAAAGCGAAGCGAGCTCGGCAATCTGTTCAGCTTCAGAATCGGCATCAGGTGAATCCACACTCTCGTCTGTATTAGATTCCAGTTCAACAGAAGAAGGCTCGTCGAATTGAATTTGAACCAGCTCATTGGCGCGCCGAGCTTCTTCAGGCAGACAGGCCGGCGCAAGTGAGCATTTAACGCAAAGCCTTTCATTGGTTGTAACGGGCGGCCGCTGAATTGAAGAGGCGAGTTCGCGGGCGCGCTCTATTGCTTGCATCACTTCTTCACGAGCAGCAGAATCGACTGGGACGCGAACAGTGATGCTGTCCTGATGATAACGGACGCGAGCTTCTGTGATGGTTTCGCCGGTATTCTCTTCAATCAGCATTGCGTAGGCGACGACTTGAATTCTGTCGCTTGGCCATACGTCTGCATTGGCTGACTTTGAAGAAGAGGAATCCAAGTTGTGAGTGTGTCTGCCGTCGCGAGCCGAGCGTCCGCGTTTATGCTCGTAAGGAATGAAAGAGCCATCGCGCCGTCTGAGACAATCGATGCGACCGTGAAGTCCCAAACGTTCCGATTCCAGATCGAGCGTATGCCATTCGCCTTCTTCTTCCCGGGCGAGCTCTATGTGAAGTCTGCGACCGGCATAAACAGCGGCATCGGCAAGCCTGACATTTTCGACTTCTTCAAGGTAGAAAAGGCGCTCGCAGTAGTTAAGCGCATGAAGTGATTGGACACGAAGCGCAGGCTGGTTGCTAACTTCTATCATAAGAACTCCTGAATGAGATATGAGTTAAGGTTGCCGTTTAAGAAGGGACCCAAGTCCACACATTCTCTGGTGGAGTCGTCGTTTGCACATCCAGTGGAGCGTATATAGCACTCGACGTTTTGCTGTTGTCTGCCCGATTAATTCCTATTGTCAAACGATAAGAGCCTTTTCGAGGCGGGTCGTCCGGGCGCATACGACTATACCAGGAAGTGTTGGTCGGTGGCGTGTCGAGAATATCTATCCTGTCTATCAGAAAATTATTGTCTCCCGCAAATGGTAATCCATAGCGATGCTGTAGATTTTCACCGCTCAGGCCTTTCTTAATCTGTTCTATCAGCCCGCTATCGTCGGATTTCACACCAATGATTCCATCATAACCAACCAGTACCTCGCGCCTTACCGGAGCAATCCAGTACTTCGCACCAAAGCTTCTGGCTTTATGCTCCTGACCTGATGCGCCTACTGGATAGCTGTGGAGTTGCTGGTACAGCGAGCTTTTTTCTGAAACAGCTATTGTGCCGATAGCCAAACAAATCTTGGGCAAATCCGGTGAGATCAAAGTTATTGGAGCATTAGTTTGCGTTCGCATTTCAATCCCGGCCAGGTTCAGGATCAGTCCGAATGCAGTGGAAGGAGGCATCACAGGAGCGGTAGATCTATAGATACCGGCCTGAAAAACGCGGAAAGCAGCAAACGGCGCACGGACACGGATCCAAAACGGATTCATTTTGTATTCTCCTGACGCAGAAACTCTTCAGCAATTTCGCTCAAGAGTTTTTGTGGGTTCTCATACAATTTGACACCTTCGCCTTCCAGTCGCATACGTTCCTCTGCTTTCAGATTGCGAACAATATTGCCTCCAATCCAAAACTCGTCGCCCGGCAAGTCGTTTTTGTTTATGCGCGTTAATTCTGAAAAGTCACCGATGTCAGTAAACCCATACGTATCGTATCCGGCAACGAGATTAGGGGTTAACCTGGCAAAGATGCTTGCAGGAGCTAATTCGTAATAACTACGTGCATGGCCGCCTGCAACATTTGTAAGCTGACCAATTGCCTGCAACAAGGCCCTAGTCCATTTAGGTCCGTTACCGACCATACAATCGTTACTGGCAAGCGCAAACGGGTATTGATAAGCAGTATGTGTAACCTCGCGATGAAGCAACGCCGATGTTGAGGAATTCTTCCACGGACTCTTACCAGCGTTCAAGGGAGATTGATTTAAAAGCGCGTCAAAACGGTAAGGAGTTAACGACACGGCCATATTCATTCTTAAAACGCTGTCTCGCTTTGCTGGTTTACCTGTATTTTTCTTAATCGCATCTTTATCTGCCACAAGGAAGCCGAACAAAAAATCGTCGGCATACTCTTGTGCATTGGGAAAACTCTCAAATTCGACCGCGAGTTGATCTTCATTATGCAGACGCGTGCGATTGTGCGGTAATCCGGCTTCCGCGATCATGTCACGGAGAGCATTCCTGATTGACTCAGGACTAATAACACTAAATTCCTTTCCCCCTTTTGTGATCTTCTGAAGTACGGTTCGGTTTTCCTCGCTTTCACCGCGATAGTTCGAGCTGGGTGCGGGATATGTCAAGACAGTTGCAAATAAATTCCTAGGTTTCATTGTAGTCTCCTTTATGTAGTATTGTTTAAATTATGCGCGCGCTGACAACGCTAGCATTGTGATTGTGCGAATTTTTTCCGGATCGTTGTAAAGAGCTTGCGTCAACGCAACGAAGCTATCTTCGTCCAAGAATTGCGCGACAGAGCATAAAGTCGAGGCAAAGTAATTGATGAAATCGTCACCTGTCCGACTCCTAATGGCCAAAAAAGCTTCTTTGGCGATTTTTTCTCTCTTTTCTCCATACTCTTTTGTCTTCGCTGCATCTTTTTGAGCGTCGGGCCACTTTATGCCATATTTCAAATCCAGTTTTTTGCTCAGATATGACCCTACTATTCTATAAACCAACGATTCACAACTTGGTGTTCCAGTTTCTTTATCAATTGATTCATTCGATTCCTGGTTCATGTTCTCATCTCCATTAAGAAATTCTCTGAGGGACTCCTTTGCATCGTGTCGAAATGATTTTGATCCTATACTGTGTTCATAAGGTGAACACCCGAACAAACTATCAAAACCCGTATACCAATGTGTTCCGGCATTAGTGCTCACCAGATTCAGCAACCGTTGTCGACGAAAGGTAGGATTCCAAAAAAGGCTGCGTATGCGAGCATACTCGTCAATCATTGGAATGTCGGGATCAACTCGCGTCGCACCTAGTAATCTTATGTTGTTGCCTTGCTTTTCAACGTGGATCACGTCGATACCCAACACCAAATCGGATGTTTTACGCCCACCTTCTTTGATTTCAATACGGTCGCGAAGGCGCTTTAACATATCGAGTGCGCTTTCCACTGCTATGTCAACAACGGCGTCTTTGGGACGATAACCGGAGACCTCAACTCCACGATCTTTCATTGCTCGGGGCAAATCTTCGCAGAACCATTCAAGATTAGATACATCAGGTATCGCTATAGCGTATCCAACAAACTCACGATTACCTTCGTTATTCAGTACTGCTGGTACATAAATTTGAGCAACATACGGCCAAAAGTGAAGCAGGAATTGATAGCGCGCTCTATCAGTGAACGGGACATTTTCTGCGTTGCAGGCTTGGGCTCCTATAAAATAGGTACTTGGCAAATCAACCACATAATCCAGAGGCTTTACCAGGTCATTCCATACTTTTCTTGCATCATCGGGCTCGTTCCCATCGGCTCTGTCATCAAACGGTTTTCGTGTCGCAGGGACACCTCGGAAAATATTCCAAATCACGTCACGCCATAGTTTTATCCAAAGCCCACTATTGCCGTTTGCGCTGGAATCTAACTCCGTCAGAAAAGCACCTTTTGGAACCGTGACTTCATATACATAAATTGTCTTAGTTTTTGTTTTGCCAGTTTTGGAATCTGTGTCTTCTTTAACTTCCTCTCTGATTGGAGGGATTAATTCCTTGTTTTTATTTTTCAGCGGCTGCGGTCGTCCTTGCTCTTCCTTCGAGGCCGCATAGGTCTGGTCAAACAATTCTGCCAATCCTTGTTGATCCAAACGGAAGGTCGCTCCAAATTCATCGATTTTTGTAAGCTCGCAAATACCTCTGTTTCCTTGCCGCCTCAGCCAATCTACCATTAGAACCAGTCCAGCAAGACCAGCACGATGTTGCGAGGATGGAAGTTCAGCAAGCTTATACTCAAGCTCCAGTGTTTCCGGGTTATTTGTAGTTTTTTGCTTCGGCATTTCTCACCTTATCTTTGCGAAACCCGCGTTTATGGCAATAATTCTCTCCGTTTGCGATTCCAAGATACTTAAGAAGCCACTCAGGATGAGACTTGTCTTTTTTGAAATGCCCTCTTGGGACATTGATAACGAAGAGATCGATTGGTTTCTTCTGATCCAGAAGCTTCTTGACCGCATCCAAATCAGAATCCAGTACGCAAGGAGCGGCTAATTCATCAATGTCGCGAAAACAGCCGGGAGTTGCGAAATAGCCGCTTTCCAGAAATTTTGCGCTGACCTCGGTTTCGGGCTCTTTTAAAGAATGCTCTACAAGTTTATCTGCCATCGAACGCTGACTAATGTCCCCTGTTCCGAGTGCCTTTAGAAAAACTGAGGCAGCCGAGAGTTCTTCTCGACTATACGGGCGATTCTGGTTGCTATCCAAAGAGTAAACACAGAGCGTTGCTCGAAAATCTGGCCCATGTGCTAAATGTCTGTTTGCTCGACCGAACCGTTGAACAAGAGATGAAATTGGAGCAAGCTCTGTTATTAAAACATCAGCATCAAGGTCGAGGCTCATCTCGCAAACCTGGGTAGTTACAGCTATGGCCGGCCTCTCTTTTTGCTGAAATGCCTTAACTGTTTCCCCATGTATCGTGTGTCGGTCATAAAGACAAAACCTGCTATGGTAGGACAGAACGTCCAGTCCTAATTTCTCGGCCAATCTGTCGGCAATTTGTTGACAACGGTCAACTGTATTGACGACCCACAAAACCCGGTCTCCTGATTGGTATGAATTAACTGCTTTGTTGAAAGCCTCTTCTTCATCTTTCAGGGAAATTAGCTGATAGCGCGGATGGTCTTCAAGCGTCTCCTGATCTTTAAACTGTCCCGGGCGCGGATAAATCCGCAAACCGGCCTTTTCCAAATCTGCGCGCCTGGATGTCGGAAGCGTTGCAGTCATACAAAGAACGGGAATATCAAACGTGCGTAAAAAGCTAATTAATGCAGTGAACATTTTCTGATCGAAACTATGAACCTCGTCGAAAATAACCACGCTGTCGGCAAGCACCGGCAACAGACATATACCCATATAGCTATGTTCGATAAAACTGAGAAATTGATCTACTGTTGCGCTGAAATATTTGTGGGACCACAATCCTAGTGCAAACAAACGCTCTTCTTCTTCGCTTAGTTGAAGCTTTTTACCCTTGGTCGATTCACTGGGATTTGCGGCCATTGATTCCAGAACATAGCGCGAATCTCCGGCCAGATAAGAGCTTTCTCCCTCAGGCGCCCACCCAACATAATCCCGAAAACCCTCTAACGCAGTTGTTCTTGTAGGATATAGAAATATTACTTTGCCTACGGTACGCTCTTTTGATTGAGCTTCTGCCCACTTCCAGGCAGCCAGCGTTTTGCCGGCGGCGCAGGCTGCTATCAGCAATATTCTAGACCCCTCTAGTGTTATCTGATTCTGAAAGTCGTGCCACCGAAACGGGCCATTTTTCTTTATGATCTGATCTATTCGGGGGTTAATTATGGCATTCGCTATGGAATCTTCGGCTATTGATTCGGTATGAACATTTTCGTCTAGCCATCCAGTAATTGAAGTATCGCTTTGATCATAAACAAGCACAATCCCGGATGCGACAGAATCGGCCACTATCAATCCAGCTTTTGTAGCGAGCAGTAGCGAAAGTCGATTCTCATCTGATCGCAGTCCGCGTCTAAAGTTATTCGCAAATTGTTTACCTGATTTCCACGCCGACTGCCAGGGTTCATATTGACCCCACGATTTAGTCGGCAATTCCGGAGGATCCTCTAATCCAGCGAGCAATGCAATACGTTTAAGAATTGATTTAACTTCCTCGTGTTGAAGATAAAGTTTTAGAATCTTTGCCCCCTTCGGCTGACACCACTGCCAGTCTCCGACCTCTTCAGATACTTTGATGTGATGCGATAAGACAGCTGCAGTAATTACATCGATATCGAGTTGTGGGTTCTTCGAAATCCACATACGTATTTCAGGCAGACATAAGATCAACCCGCTAATATGTTCGTGCCTGACGGTTTGTGGAATAAATCCAGGACCGGCTACAGCGTTGTAAAACTCTAGATTCGCCTTGCCAATGTCGTGAAAAAGAGATGCAACATAGAGGTTTAATAGAAATCGTTCCTGGTTTTCCTTCTCGTTGATTCGAAAAAAGCGGCACCAGTTTTGGCCCCATCGCCCATCGAGTCTAAATGCCTCACGTGCGGCCATTTCTGTATCCAGAAGATGACTTTCTAGGGTAATTTCTCGATTATTGCGTTTACTCTTAGCAAGTAATTTTTCAGGAGCGGAATTGTTTTCCATAAACCGACCTTTTCCGAATTTAACGCGATTGCCTGAGAGCCAATGGGCCGACGGGAACAAACACCCCACACCCCATCCTGTGTTTGCCGCCGAGACCCCGCTCCTGTAGTTTCAATGAATCTTCATCGCCTAGGCCGGCGACGCGCATTGCATAGCCTACGATAATCTGGTCCTTGATATGAATCACACGCCGAGCAAGGTCATGCCCGCGTTCGTTGCGACGGTCATCTATCGAGATTTCTCCATTGATACCGCGTTCGCGCAATTGGGTTTGAGCAGACGCAACGAAGGTTTCTTTGTCAGGATGCGTTTTGTTCTTTGTCGATTCACTGAGTTTGATAATTACGCAACGCGAATGAAGCACACTGGCCGGCCTTAATTCAAAAACCTCAGGTATTCCTAAACTGATCCTGAATTCGCTGCCATTTGCACTCAAAACGATTCGTTTTCCTGCCAAGGGAAGCACAAAAGGAAGTCGTTCGGGCGGCAGTCGCAGTTGCAAACGAGCTTCGGTGGACAATCTCAGTGTTCTGTCGCCTGCTGGAAAGCCATTGATTGGGTGGATTGACAGCCATTCTGCTTCATGAAGATTAGGCAATAGACGTGACAATGTGCTATAGAGTGAGTACCCATGATCGGATGGCACTTTAACACCGGATATTCGAAAAGAAACATCTATCATTAGCCCTCCTTAAGTTAAATCATCAAAAATAATTCTTATCAGGTTTGACATTCTAACAAATTATGATAGTTTTGGTAAAGCTTTAAGGCAAATCCGAAACTTTTCTAGAGAGTTTCCGATACATCCGGCGCGCGAGGCGTTCTCCAACGGCCGGAGTCACGCTGTCCGATATGGGACGGTGGCTGCTTTGTGGCCGCAATGATTGCCGTAAGGCGTTGAGCAAATAGTCTTGGTAAAGCGAAGACATAAAAAACTTTCCGTTCAGTGATGCCGTAAGGCGATTGAATTCCATCTTAAAAATAAATTCTGCGTATTAGCCTAATCTCCTCTCGAATCGCATCCCGAAGCTCGATCGGGGCCGCAACTTTCACATGCGAGCCATACTGCAGAACAAATCGCTTTACGCCATCTAAAGCCCCAACTGTCATCCGTACCTTAAGACTGCCGTCTGGCTGCTCTTCCATTTTTGCCGTCGGGTGAATCGGACCACGTTCGCGAATCCAACGCGCCTGGTATTCATCAAAGAGGATCTCTACTTCCATAGGTTGGCGGCCTCGAATCATTCCAAAACCGCTGGTAAGGTATTCGTCTTTGTTGAAATCCGCAGGGCGCTCAAATCGTTCGTCGGTAACTTTCAATTCGCTGATTCGGCCGGCGTGAAAATCGCGGACTTGCTGGCGCTTGTGATCAAAAGCTATCAAATACCAGTCGCCCAAGTAATTGTGCAGGTGCAATGGATCGACGCGACGGCGAGTGAATTCACCCCGCGAAGCCGTGTAATACGTCATTTCCAAGCCGCAGCGACCTACGATAGATCGCTCAAGCTGTCTGAGCAGATCGAATTCAAGTTCGTTACAGGTTGCCGCCTCAAAAGAATGAGCTTCCTCCAGTGCGTTAACATCAACCGATATTTCATCGGTCATTGCGCCCATAACCCGGCCGATAACTCGCTCGACATGATGTCCGATGGCAGTTCCGCGATACTGACGCGCTAATTGGCTGGCCAGCAGCATCGCTACCAGTTCACCTTCAGGCACGTCGACCACCGACATCGGATAGGTGGCTTCAGTGTATTGCCAGCCTCGATCAGTGGCCGAATATTCAATCGGTTCATTCAACACGTCGCAGAGGTATTCGAATGTGCGCTGAGCGGTCTTTTCGGACACTTCGAATTTCTGAGCCACCTTCCTGGCATTGGGAAAGCGACCCGCCTTAAGCTGGACTTTGATCCAGGTGACGCGCTCGCGACGAGAAAGTCGCTCCCATGAATTTCGGTCATTACCAGTTTTCATACTTTAATAACATCATTGCATATGTGGTATGACATACAGTGTCCAGACAGCGCAGGTATCCTACCTATAAGGCCTTTATTAAGATTCCCTCTTTAAAAGAAGGACTTCGTTTAAGAATTCACGCAGGCAGGATGCCTGCACTCCCAGGAAAATTTAAATCGTATAATTTCGCCTGGAGGCCGCCGGTCGAATCTGAACCATGATCGGGTGAGGATATTGTCCAGAAACAACAACAATTGCCCGCCCACGACCTAGGCTCGGCACGTCATCCCAAAGAGCTTCATTAACGGTTCCGGCCGCGGCTTTGAGCACTCGCAGATTTTCTGATCCTGTCGTCTGGTGAATGATCTTATTATTTGCAAGCTCGAATAATTCTGACGGCAGATGCTGCGGCGATTGCGTAACAAAATGCAATGCAAGCCAACGCTTGCGGCCGCGTCGGGCAATACGCCTTAGCTGATCCAGCGTTTGTTCCATCCTGTCTTTTTTATCGCGAGAGACAAAACCGTGCGCCTCTTCAATAGTCAGGATAACTTTTCGTTCTGTGTTCTGTTCTTCAGTCAGTCCCATTTTGTAGTGATAAACCCGGGCAAGAAGATCTGCGATCACAATATTGACGACCTGCTGCTCGCGTGAATCAGACATGTCAATGACGGACAAATGTCCTGGTTGCGTCAGCTTGACCATATCCAGCATTGGCGCGTCCTTGCGATCAAAGAGCCGCATCATTTGTAATTCACGGAGCTTTTTCATCAGAGCTCCATAGGAAACAGCGTCATGCTGATCCTGAGTTAGCGGTTCTATTGCGTATTTGTGGCAATATATTTTCATCTCCGCCGGGCTTAGAGAATCGAACGGAACTGAGAATTCGATAGCGTCCGTCCGCTTGGATTCAGATCCGGGTGGACGATATACCGTGATGCTCTTTACCCCTTGTGGAGCTCGTTCAAATTTCTCTAAATCTTCTTCGACACTCGGCGATTCAGAAGGTCGATCCATAAAGATGTACTCACCTTCGGGATCGACCACAATCTGAGCATAATTCGCTTCGAGCGTTTCTTCAGTGAATACCTGGGTAGTATTCGATTTGCCGCTGCCGATCGTTCCAACGGTAAGCCAATTACGCGGTATAACGCCTTTGTTATTGCTGTCGATCTGGACGAAAACATCTTCATAGTTATCCAGCATTCCGATTCTGATGTCGCCATCCAGGTTCAACATGCTGGACATCATCGAAGCATCGTAGGGCAGGACTGGCGATGCCGGATGCGGACGCCGCACGGCACCTAACAACGTACCGCTGCGCTCTTCACCCAGAATCTCGACTCTTATCCAGCCATGATATTCGGGCACCGACAAGACCTTTCCCTTACCCTGGTTAAGGATTATGAACTGAATAGGAGTGGAATCGCGTTTGAGCGCGTCCGGATTGTAAAACGGTCCTTCCACGATGCGCCCGCTGTATCGACGCTGATCCTTGGTGCTAAAGATAAGTACGTAGAGACCTCGATGTATCTTAGTAAGGTCTCCGTGATGAACGAGGGCTTCGATAACACTGCTTCTGGCTGAACTCGGATCGAAATGTACGAACGCAATTGCGCCGGCAGCTTCTTCCGCACGGCGGAGTAGTTCTTCATCACCCGGTTCTTCTTCCAAACGTTTAATTGCATCGCCAACATTTGCCGCAACGGGACCGCTCGATTGGCTATTTGAATCGTATTCAGTAGACATCATTACCTCCTAATACTTCTCAGAACTATTAATCGCGTGAAGATCGTTCAGACTGGTACATACCGCTGCCGCCAGAGGCTTTCGCAAATTCCGCGTTCATGTGGCTCGTGTATTCACTGGCGCGGAATGCCCCCGAGCAATACTGATCGGCCAGATCAACCAGTAACGGGAAGCCCCGCGGGCCGGTATTCGCTGCGTCCGCCAGTAACATATGTACTGCTTCCTCCAATCGATCTTTGTTGCAGTAAAAAACATAAGGAGCGCTCATCGGATGGGCTCGAAGCACACCTTGAACGACTTTTGGTCCGTAGGTCTCTTGAAATTCTGTGAATAGATCAATCTGGCTTTGGCCGCCGTATTCAGGAATAGGCGTCGATGTATAATGCGCCCGACTACCACCCGAATCGCCGCCGGTCAGAAAGTTTTCTAATACTTGTGTACCGGTATTCACGACTATGTACTCGCCCGGATCGAGGGCTGAACCTAGGAAGACCAGCTCACGTTGTGCAGACTTTGAGACAATCGTCGCGTAATTTCCGTCATCGATTAATGCTCCAAGCAATTTCAAACACGGCAGCATTGTGTGCTGTGCCCCCGATCCGACCAGCATCTCATAGGGAAATATGGTGCCTTGTATCAGTTTGAATGTCCCGGGCGCAGAATCCAGTAGGACCTGTCGCTCTTTGTAAAGAGTAAGCGCGTACAAGAAGACATTCGACAATTTCTCCTTGATCTCTTTTCCGCGCGTTCGTATTGCCTGAACAATGTCGGCGGCAGTTGCTTTGCGGGGCAACTCCTTCCCCCAGTGCATTATGTTCGATACTATCTGACCGGTGTTACCCTGATAGCTAACTTTAGAGACCGCAATCTGAGCGCCGACCAAACTTAGCGTCTCGTATTTTGCGATAGTCGCATCGGCGGCGAACACCTGTCCGGTATAAAGCCGTTTACGCTGGAGCGTTTCAATATATTCAGGCACAGCTTTCGCCCAACACTGAATAGTTCCGGCCTTCAACAAAGCTGGTAATGATTCGTTGCGTAACTCTTGCCGCAATCGTACGTCAGACTCAACTACTGAGCTGACAGCGGCACGCACTGCGGAAGGCATGGTCTGGTAATATTCGCCCGGGGGACGCCAGCTGGCCGGATCGACAATCTTGTCAAAATCTAGGGAGGCGGCAAAAGTATCATCGATTTCTGAAGTTGAATCCGATATATCTGGTTCTTGCACGCGCATAATAGCGCTACTCCTTTCCAGGGAATCTGCTTTCACCACCGCCGTTCTTTTGTGTTCGTGTTGTTATACTTAGCCAGTAGCAGTTTTTCGCGCGCTGATGAAATTTATTACTGAGAATTTTTGTTTTCTGAAATCAGCAATGGTGCGAAAAGACGTTCGATAAAATCCGCTTTTGGTTCCAGCCATAGACGCAGTTCCAAATAATAACCCTTGGCGATTCTCTGCGGCAGTCCAAATTGCTCTCGCAGCAATTTGATAAAATCTGCTCCCGCATTTGCCCTGAAAAGATCGGAAACCAACTGCAACGGAGCCATAAATTCTCGCGCGAACAGATCTGCCTGAATCTCGCGCTCTGAAGTTCCCGGTGCCATCTCCTCACCTCTGGAGGTAATAGCCCGAGGGCGTGGAGGCAAACCTTTGATCAATACTTGCAGGTCGAGTAACGCATTAGCCTCCTGCCATTTGAACGCACGTTCAATGGCGTCTCTTTGTTCAGGAAACGTTTTCAACCAGAGATGTCGGACAGAAAATACGTCTATTAGAAAATGTCCTAATTCGTGCGCCAGCACATAGTTACGAATGTGCGCTGGCAAGTCTTCTCTAACAAAAATAATATTGCAGGGAGGACCGATGTGAAGAAGACCATATAAATTTCTATTATTAATCTCGTTGAATGCTTCGGTCTTGCCTCTAAGCGCACATAAATATCTGGATGCAGCGGCTAAAGTCAGGTCTTGTATTCTCACCACAGGAATTTCTAAACTATAGACGATCAAAGATTCCATATTGCGGGGAAAAGTACGTATGTCGAGTTCCATACCTTTACACAACACGTTTTGCAGTGCGCCAATTACCGAAAAAACTCGCTGCATTAAGGGACTGTCCTGCAAGATCATTGCTCCTCGTCTGGTGTATCCAGCTCGGAATCTTCATCGAACGCTGCCTGATAGAACTCCTCTTTCTCAGTTTGGGCCTCAGCGGCTTCAAGGTTTCGCCACAACATCATCGACTGAACAAATGCCAGGGGGTTTGCTAAACCGCAAGTCTGTGCGATACGGTGCGCATCATTGGCGAATGATTGAGACCGGGGTAGGGACATCGCCTGTAAACGAAGAAAGTTTTCATCGCCTACACCGAAGTCATTTTGCTGATGTTGCGATGTAATACCTCGCCGACCCCTGAGCAGCGCGAGCGCCGAGCCTACGAACCCAGGCTGGTTAGCCGCGAATCGATACCATTTATTTAATATCTGCTTGTCATCTATGCTTTCTTGCTTATCCACGGTTCTTTCACTCACCTATCAGATCATCTGTCTGGTAACCCAGTTCCTCGGCAATCGCTTTGATTTTGCGCTTTAGTCTTTCCTTCGTATTCTTGACTTCAGAGGCTGGATCGGTAACTGCTTGATAGAGCGACAGAATCGAAACATATATTGCGAGATCTTTTTCGCCCGAACGCATTTGCCGCAGGAACTCAAGTTCTGCGCCATCTAATTGAGCCGTTACAGCATCGAAAAACCGATCCTTGGCAATCTGCTTATGGATATCCGCCTCTGATTTGTTATACGGTACATTGGAACGATTTTCGTATTCAGATTCGTTAATTTCTTGATTTTTGCCAATACTCTTTATTAACTGATGAAGGCTGGCCAGACGCATCCTGAACAGGTGAATTACATATGTCGTGAATTTTGCTCGTTCAGGATCGTAACGCGAGTAGTTCAGGCAAATTTCAGCTAGAACCTGATGAAGCGTGCTCTGAACCTCGTCCTCAGGAAGATTCTGGTATGCGTTGCGAGCCCACCTGTACAGTTGTGGAAGCATTACGGACACGACTTCGTCTTTTGCAATAGGGTCGCCCTGCACAAAGGCTGAAAGCTGATCAGGAGTCGGTTGCTCAAAAACGCTGTCATCCATGAGGAAATTTTTCTATTGCCCTTGGGTGGGTATTCGTTTGAATATCAAAATATCTTCTTCAGGATAGACCTGAGTATCGCTATCTTGCGTAGATGAAAATCTGCCGGTCTTTTTATCTCTGGTGCTGACCAGCACGCGCACAGGAACTTTGCGAACTATTTTTCGCTCCAGTTCAAATCCAGATGAGGTTGCTATCTCGTGCAGGGCATCAGACGTCGGTATTTTTATTCCTCGTTTGATCGAATCACCAACTATGAGAACAAGATGTTTTCCGATACCTAAGACGCGTGCAAGCTCAGTTATGACATCTTTCATATCCCGGAAGTAATAGCGTAATGCTCGGATTTCCTGTTCAACGGCGCTGGCGATTTCGGCCTTAGCTTTTTGCGTTAGTTTCAACAAAGCTCTATCGGCCGAACTCGAACCGGTAGAAATCACATTCTTGGTTTCTTTGCGATTGGAGAACTTATTTCCGCCTATGCAAGCGTGGCGCAGATCTACGGGACCTAATATCCCGAATTTCTCAAACCACAATTGGGTTAACTGATGAAGTTCAAGGTACTGATAACACGTTGCGTAAGGCGGACTTGTTACGATCAGGTCCAATTGACCTCGGTTGAGGGGAAGCGACCGCGCATCTTGTAAATCTATTGAAAATCGTTCGGCTATTTCTGAGGGAGAAATATTTACCCTATCTAGGTCATCCCAGTAAAGCTTGTTGCGTTTGATCATATCACGCGCTTGGCGGCGGAAAGCATCAACTGGATCACTCAGTATTTTGTCGAGGTCCTTCTGTGGCTTGGTACTACCACTCAGCCATATCGAGCAGCTCCGCAGAATGTTAGAGAACGCACAAAGATAAAACGCTCGGATGTCTTTATTCCGCATTGCTCTGATGGGACGAAGCACTTTCTCCAGTATTGCAGAATGCGCTTTTGGGAACCAATAGACCAATCGCTCTTTGCTACCTGCCCGTGCTATGTCGATTGATAAAATTGTCTTTTTATCTCGTTGCGTTAGCTTGCGTCGCCCAATACGGTGTAGGCGCTCCAATTGTTTTTCTAACTTTTTCCACGATAAATTTAGTAACTGCGGGTCGATCGGCGCACATTTGGCCTGACTGATAAGTCTCGCAACAGGATTAATATCAGCACCCCAAAATCTTCGACCGGTTCGGAGTGCCTCGATTCCGGTTGTCGCGGAACCAACGAAGGGATCCCCTATAAATGAATCAATGGTCGAGTAATCTTCAATGAGTTGCCTCACCAATTGCGGAATGAATTTGGCTGGATAACGGTGATATCCGTGAGGCCCCCATAGTGTCTCCTTGCGCTTCAATTTTGAAAACGACCAATCTACTTCGATTGTTTTTTTTGCGTTGGATTGGTTATTAGAGTGAGTCTTCAGCGCTCTTGGCATTCTGATCCCTCGATTAATCATTTGAAAAGTTGATTCGCCGGCGAACACGGCTTATCAGTAATAAAGAACCCGCTGCTCAAAGCAAAAGTTCGCGTCCACCGTTCTACAGTGACATCTTGATCCGACTATAGACCCACGGCCTGTGTCTAATTCCTGCTTTTGACTACAGGAATTAAGGTCAATAAGGCCTATTTTAAAATCTCTTTTTTTGCACGGTCTCAGACTTCACGGCAGGAGCTGATCTGGCTTGGGCTTAAGGTCAGTGTGAACGTAGTCCGCGCTGAATCGAAAGTCAAATATAAGGCCGTAATAACGCGGAATTCAACAGAATTCTTTCGCTCATCGAACCGTAATCGCTTTCGGAACGTGAGTGTTGACAAGGTGTTTCCCCTTTTATCTGATCCAGTTTCTTCAGCTCATGAATTGTTATTTTGGGAGGCAGATTCTAGCATTGAACTCGCTTTCCGTCAGCCGATTTAAGAACATAAATCATTGCCAGTAGAGATCATGCAGAAGATGAGATACATCGGTAACACCCAGCGCTTCAGCCTGAAGGCTGCTCTGTCTGGTAAGATACCGATGTATGAACCAAGCTAACGCAGAGAAAAAATATCGCTGGTTGTTCTTAACCAGCACCCGGCTTCCCAGCCGCATCTACAGGATTCCGCCTGCCCTCATGACTCGTGAACAGCGCACCCGGATCATCAGCCAATTGGTTGGTCTCTCTCCTGGAGCCCGGCTTCGCCTTGACTGGATGCTCCACTATGCCCGCCGCCAGAATGTGTCACTCACCTGCCGGCACTTCGGCATCTCCCGCAAAGCCTTCTACAAATGGCTGCGAAGGTTTAACTCAACAGATCTGCATTCTCTGGAAGAACGATCCCGGGCACCCAAGAAGCGGCGCATCAGAGAATACACGGTTAAGCAATATACACGGGTTGTGGCGCTCAGGCGAACTCGCATTCGCTACGGCAAGGGCAAGCTCTTAGCCATCTACCAAACGCTCTACCCTGATGATCCAGACATTTCCCTGTGGAAAGTCCAGATGATCATTGAACGGGCCGGTATTTACTACAACCCCCACAAACAGGCCAGAATCAACGCAAAACGGCAACGGGCAAGCCAGAAGAAGCGCATCACGCAATTGGAACGAGTTCACCGCAGAGGGGTTCCTGCTCTGCCTCGACACAGTTGTTGTATACTGGAAAGGGACGAGGCGCTACATCAGGACCGCCATTGACCGTTACTCCAAAGTCGCTTTTGCCCGGACGTACACCACCAACTCCTCGGCCTCTGCTGCTGACTTCCTGTCGAGGCTTCATTACCTCTTGGACGGCAAGATTGAGAACATCCAGACCGACAACGGCTCAGAATTCCAAAAGCACTTTGATCAACTCTGCTCAAAGCTCAGGATTGACCATTACTTCTCTCGGGTACGCACCCCGAAGGACAATGCAGTCAACGAGCGATTCAATCGCACCATTCAGGAAGAGTTCTTAGCACTCGGGAATATGACTATTGATACCGATGAGGTGAACCGACGGATGACGGAATGGCTCATTGAGTACAACTTCAGACGGCCCCATTATGCCTTGAAAAATATGCCCCCCATGAACTTCAGTTTCAAATACCACAAAGTGTTACCGATGTACCCTTCTTCTACAGATCATTGACAGTTCAGTCCTGCATGTTAGAATTCAAGTACTTACCAGTAACCCTAACCATTCTATGAAACTCTCACAATTAAGCGCAAAGCAGCTTAAAAAATACGAAAACCATTACATTGCCGTAACCATTCCTGACAAAGAAATCATTGCCGATGGCACCGATGCGAAAACGGCCATGAGAGCAGCCAAAGCCAATGGTTATCCTGATGCGTTTGTGTTAAGAATCTTTCCTCTTGACTCATTCTACGTCGGCTATGGTGTGTAAATTTGAATACACCAAATTTGCAACCGTTGATTCTGCCCGCCCGTGGATAGCTCGATCAATGGTACCGATTCGCTTATTTGCCAAATCCCGTTTTGCCCAAGTCTTAGCGCTGGTCGATTCAGGCGCGGACTATTCACTCTTTCATACCGACTACGCTGAGGCTTTAGTGTTAACTACCGATATTGGAGACCATGCCAAGATTCGCGGTATTGCGGGTAAAGACATAATCGCGCAATTCCATACAGTGGAACTGCAAGTGATCGGATTTCCTGAGCGGATTAAAACAAGAGTCGGATTTACCGAATCGCCAGGCGTTGATGCGATCCTTGGCCAAACAGATTTTTTCATGCGCTATAACATTAAGTTTGAACGTTCTAAAGGACAATTTGAAATCAGAACGGCAAAGATTTGACTAGCCGAGGAAGTACGCGATCAGGCAGCGATCAGTTGAGGCTCAGCGAAATAAACAATAAGTTCGCTTACCAAAGCCAAAACAGTTCGACCTCTCGCTCGATGTGGTCCACCACAGGAGACGCCTCCGCGCTCCGCAACCATTTTAAAGGGATAATTCAGCTTAATTGAGAGGGATTTTCCTTCCGCCGTAAAGTTCGAGGTAACGATTTTGATCAATTCGCGCTTTTCTTCTGGCGTCGCCAATTCATAGCTTAAACAAGCGTTATTTACGAGTTCGACAAATTCCTCAACTTTTGTCAGCGCTTGCTGTGCGCCGGCATCAACATGCTTTAATTTTTCCTTTGTTTCCTGCTCCTGCTCAATCAGAACAGCCTTTTTATTAAGATACGTTTCCTTTTCAACCATCCCATCGATGTAAGACGAAGGCGCGATCATTTTGATCAATACGGCCGGCCGCAACATCACGAGGGGTATTGCCGAACTGCTTCAAGGCTTGGTGCTGAGTGACGTAAAGCAAAGCATCTTTCGCCGGTCAAATCCTGATCAGCCATTCCTCTGGTTATTGGACGAGGCGCAAAACCTCTACAAGACCAGCGCCAATAAAGAACACATGGTCGATTTGTTCACGATGGCGCGCTCATTCAATTCGCACTTAGTTCTGCTGACACAGTCATTAACATCTGCTGTTCGTGATGCTGATATTCTCAATTCAATTATTGGCAACGCGTCCTGGGTAATGCTCTTGCGTTCGACGCTCCGGGATGCCGAACTGATTAGTCCGGCAATTCCAGTCACCGGTCAAGTTCCGAAGCCACAGCATAATCCGTTTGAACTGGCCCAGTATCTTACTGACCGGGAAGAATTGAAACGGCGGCTCAATGAAATTACGAAGCTGCCCAATCGCAACGCCTACTGCTGGCTGAAAGCCCAATTAAACAGAGCAGTAAAGGTTACGACGCCATTGGTAGCCGCTCCGCATCAGCTCGCTGGTTGTAGCCAGGGAGCGCTTGAAGCGTTCATAGCAGCACATCAGCTTGGTCAAGGAGTGACTAAAGCAGAAATTGCCAAAGCGGCGAGTGAGCGGGAAAAACGGTTGGATGAGCTCCTGCATCCCCCAAAGATTGAAGTTGAAGCAGGCGAACCCAAACAAAAGCAAACAGCCAAATCTAAAAAGAAATCCGTACTCGACCGCCTGGAGGAAGAATATGCCAGGAAAGCACAGCGGAAGTGAATTAGTTCCGAAGCATTGGAGGTGGGCTCTTAAGCTGGCAGCTTACATTCTCTCGCTGCCGTTTCTGGTAATTTGGGGAATAACTAAAGCAGTGCGCTACCTGCACCTGCTACAGCTTGCGGTGACATCTTCCGTTGATTGTTCCAACTGCGGAAATCCAGTATCGCTGACTGGAAACTGGCGATGTGAATGTGGCTTTACCTACAGCGGCCATCTGATGCGACCGTGTCCAGTTTGTCAGCGTGTTCCTAGAATTGTCCGTTGCTATAGGTGTCAGGCTACAACGCTCCTTCATTGACGAGTCGATTGTTATGAATGCAAAGAGAAGCAAAGCAGGAACAGACATTGAAATCACTGATCGTGACGTGGACCTTTTCCAAAAGCTCAATGCCGCAGGGTGGCTAACAACGCATCAGATTCTGCGGTATTTCTTTCCAGCCAAAAGCGCCAATGCGGTTTCTAAGCGACTTCGGAAATTGATCAATAGCGGTTTTCTGGCAATTGCCAGGACCAGTTCCACTGAACAAGCCCTCTACCGTCTAGCAGGCAAAGGCCGACTGGCTTTGGTGGAACAATCAAGCCTTGATGAATCAGAGATCAGGATTCCAACGCAGCTTCCACGAAAACTTAAACACTTTGCGGCAATCAATGACCTGCGATTTTATTTTGAACAATTACACCACGACGAAACTGCACGACTATTGTTCTTTTTCAGTGAGCGAGAGTTGAACTTGCAGCCTCTCAATCTCCAGAGCTCGGAGGATCCAATAATTGTAGGACTACGGAAGCATCACCTGGTACCTGATGCGATTGCGAAGGCTCAGTTCTTTAATTGCAGCGGACCGCTGGATTTAACTTTGGCACTGGAAGTTGACATCGGTACAGAGCACGCCGTCTTCTTTGCGCGGACTAAAGTTGAGCAGTATGCGCAGCTATTTAATCAGATTGGTGGACATAGCGAGAGCTTCAGAGTCCTGACGTTTGTACCGAAGCTCAAGCGTTTAATTGCTCTCATGCGCGAAACTGTTCGCTACTTGCCGCCCAAACACCTGTTCTATTTTGCCCTGCTCGAAAAGTTTGAACAGCCTGATTGGAACAGAGCAGCCATCTTCCTTGAACCGTACGATTTTTTTATGCCAGTACAAGAAAGTGGCCAGATTGAAGTTAAAGAACGCATCACTGATGACGCAGGCATTACTCAGTATGCGCTTTTGAATCTCCCCGCAACCTCTCCTTGCAGGTTCTCCTTACGCGAGGAGAGGCAGGAGGCAGTTAACTCGTGATATCACAAGGAGTTGAGCACAACGATGGTTACCCCATTATATGGGTAAAGGAAAAGGTAGAGATTTATAGAGGAATAATGAAGCGATTGATTTGATAAAGGCAGGAATTATGCAGAGGCATGAATTAATCGACAATGACAACTATGCCATCAGCAGGTTCGGTAAATCCGACGCCGAGCGCGAACCGCAGCTTGAAGAATTGCTTACGATCGAGGACCTATCGATTCTTTTGAAGGTTCCCAAAAGCTGGATTTACGAACATACGAGGAAAAGAGGAAGGGAGAAACTTCCTTACGTCAAGCTGGGGAAATACCTGCGCTTTGAAGCGAAGGCGGTGCCAGGGCAAACGCATCTTAAGTTGTTAAGACTTT
>Ga0070741_10004552_pt1 | contig 32244 bp, 28 predicted proteins | sample Coa_R1_4_FD_66440 | JGI IMG/M metagenome (GOLD analysis project Ga0070741, IMG submission 66440) | Surface soil microbial communities from Centralia Pennsylvania, which are recovering from an underground coalmine fire - Coalmine... | ecosystem: Environmental > Terrestrial > Soil > Unclassified ... | reverse complement strand
GTGCGCTGCAGGACATTTGCGTCGTGGTGCGCGGTTTTCTTCCCGCGAAGCTCCACGTTATGATGAGTCTTTTGTCTCCATTCAAGAATGATTAATGGCAAACGCATCGCGGTCGTTCTGCCCGCATACAACGCGGAGAAGACCTTGGAAGCTACTGTCCGGGAACTTCCCGACCTCGTCGACATTCGCATCCTGGTGGATGATTACAGCCACGACCGCACTGTGGACATCGCTCGCCGGCTTGGCCTGCGCGTGTTTGTCCACGACAGGAATTACGGCTATGGCCGCAACCAGCAGACCTGTTACCGCGAGGCCCTGGCCGAGGGCGCGGATATCGTCATCATGGTGCATCCCGACTACCAGTACACGCCCCTGCTGGTCACCGCCATGGCGAGCATGATCGCCTACGGAATCTACGATGTGGTGCTGGGCTCGCGCATTATCGGCGGCACCGCGCTGCGTGGAGGCATGCCGCGTTACAAGTACATGTTCAACCGCTTGCTCACCGCCTTCGAAAATCTGTTCCTCGGAGTCAAGCTTTCCGAGTACCACACCGGCTATCGGGCGTTCAGCCGCGCAGTGTTGACCGAGCTGCCATTGCTCGAAAACTCCGATGACTTCGTCTTCGATAACCAGATGCTGGCGCAGTGCGTCTTTTTTGGTTTCAGAATCGGAGAAGTTTCGTGCCCGACCAAATATTTCAAGGAAGCGTCATCTATCAACTTCCGCCGCAGCGTGACGTATGGACTGGGAGTGCTGGCGACCACTCTGGAGTTTGCGTTGCATAAGTGGGGAGTGCTGCGGTCGGCCCGCTTCAGCCCCCAAGGCCGGAAGCTCGACGCCGAGTCTTATGCGGGTGCCGTTGGCCGCAGCACACCGTAGAAAATCTCAGCGTGAGGGAGATTTCCCGCTAAGTTCACCGGTGGATGTTTTGTTGCGGCATGAGTACTGCCCAACCGGGTTTGCTGTAGCGCAAAGAAGGCAGGCCTGTCGGTTACAATCCCACTTCGAACGTTTCCCATGCGCAAGGCCGTGATTCTCTACAATCCCCTGTCCGGAGGACGCCGGGACCGCCGTCTGTCAGACGTGGACGCCGCATTAGCGGTGTTGCGCGCCTCGCATGTGGAAGCTGAGGCTGAAGAAACTCGTCCCAATGGCGCCGCCGCCGAACAGGCGCGAATGGCCATGGCCCGGGGATGCGACGCCATCCTGGCCTGCGGCGGGGATGGCACAGTGCATGATGTGTTGCAGGGCATGATGGGTAGCGAAGCCGCGCTGGGCATCATTCCGCTCGGCACGGCGAATGCGCTGGCGCACGACCTGCAAATTCCCCGGGATCCGGCTTCCGCGACGCTGGCGGCGGTCGAAGCTAAACCGCGGCGCATCACCGTGGGGCGAGTCGGCTATCTGGACTTTCACGGCAAATCCGTCACACGGCATTTCATCGTCGCCGCCGGAATCGGCGTCGACGCCCATCTTTTTTACAAGTTGAATGTTGGCGTGAAACAGCGGCTCGGGATGCTGTCGTATTACGCCAAAGCGACGCATCTCTGGCTCACGCATCCGCTGAAACGCTTTATCACCGAATACCAGGAGAGCGGCGGCAAGGAACCCAAGCGCGCCATTGTTTCGGAACTGCTGGCCGTGCGCATTCGCTACTTCGGCGGTATTCTGCAGGAGCTCGCGCCCGGGGCCTCACTGGACCGCCACGACATGCGGCTGGTGATCTTTCGCACTACAAGCCGGCTCGCCTACCTGCTGTATATCGTTCGCGGGCTGCTCGGTGAACGCTTTCCCGTACCCGGCATTGACCTGGTCAACGGCGAAAAGGTGACGTGCCACTATCTCTCTACCTCCACACCGAAGAACGGCAATCCGAAGTCGAACCCCAGGATTTACGTGGAAGTGGATGGTGAACTGGTGGGCACGCTTCCGGCAGAAATAACCATCGCGCCCGAAGCCGTGAACTTGCTCGTGCCGTCATCGCAAGCTGGGAAGCACACGACATCAGAACCCTGACTGCGAGGGACCGCGCACAACACACCGCGAATGCGGGCTTGCGGCCATCGCGCCCGGACGGAAACTGCAACTTGAGCCCTGCACCTTGCATCCATTTTGATTCGCTTTCGACTTCACCTCATCTATGCTCAAGTAAGGATCGCCGCAAGCTTTGGAGCCTATCACTCATTTTTTAACCGGCGCCTGCATGGGACGCGCCGGCCTGAACCGCAAGACCGCACTCGCCACCGCCACCGTCACGTTGGCCGCGGAAGCACCCGACATCGACGTGCTGGGCGAATTCCGCAACTCGGTATTTGGTTTTGAGCATCACCGGGGTTTTACGCATTCCTTTCTGGGCCTGGTGCCAGTCTGCGCGCTGGTGATTGGGATCATGTATGCCATATGGCGATTGCGTGGGCGCAAACTCAAGGATCCGAAGCTGCCGCCGCGCTGGGGACTGCTCTTCTTCTACGCCTACCTGGCGGGTCTCAGCCACATTCTCCTGGACTACACGAACAGCTACGGCGTGCGTCCGTTCTGGCCCTTTTACGAGCGCTGGTTTTCCTGGGACATCATGTTCATCATCGAGCCGGTACTCTATGCATTGCTGCTGGCGGGACTGCTGTTGCCCGGGTTGTCCTCGCTCATCAATGAAGAGATCGGAGCGCGACGCAAAGGCCCGCAAGGACGCCTGGCGGCAACCGTGGCGTTGATCGGAGTCGTGGCCTTCTGGGGCGTGCGCGATTACGAGCACCGTCGAGCGGTGAATGCGCTGCGCGCTCGCACCTATGAAGGGCAGGACCCGCTGCGGGTTTCGGCATATTCGGTATGGGGCAATCCGTTTGAATGGAACGGTGTGGTTGAAACGGCGGGATTTTTCGCGCTGATGCATGTCAACTCGGCGAGTCCCGAGGTCGACCCCGATGATCGCATGCAGATTCGCTACAAGCCGGCGGAAACGGCGGTCACGCTGGCCGCGAAGAAATCCAATCTTGGCCGCATTTACCTGGATTGGGCTGCGTACCCCGTCACCGAGTCACAACCGCTGGATTCCGCGGAAACTGGATATCGCGTGCGCTTCTACGATTTGCGCTACCAGGACGTGAGTCACAGCATTGGCCGGTCATTGGGAGCGAGCGTGATTCTCGATGACAAGCTCAACGTCGTGGCGGAGGGGTTTGGCACGCGCATATTCCGAGTTGGGCCGCGACAAAGCGCCACGTCCGGTGACGCCCCGCGGCTGCTCCCTGGACGCGCGGCTCGCTTGACGTTGCCGCGCTCACGCGCCACAATCATAAACGACTGAACGAGGTGATCATGCTGGCCTATATTCTCGTGCTATGCGCTGTTGCGGTACGGTTCCTTCCTCATCCGTGGTCCTTTACTCCCATTGTGGCGGCACTCCTGTTCTTCGGTGCGAGAGGCCCGCGCAAGCACTGGTGGGCGCCGCTAGTGCTGCTCGCAGTGGCTGACGTCATTCTCACCAAGTTCAACTACGCTTACATCATTACCTGGGACCAATTTGTCACCTGGGGCTGGTACGCGGCGGTGCTGTGGTTAGGTACGCGCCTGGGACGGCAGCCGAAAATGCTGTACGTGATCGTCTCCGCGTTGGCCAGCTCGGTTTCGTTTTTCCTAATCAGCAACTTCACAACATGGGCGGCGTGGACAGACATGTACCCGCGCACCTGGGCCGGGCTGATGACGTGTTACGCCGCGGGAATTCCCTTCTTCCGCCGCGCCCTGGAAGGCGATCTGGTATTTACGGTGGCCGCCTTCGCGGCGCCGCTGGCCATCCAGGCGGTTTCGCATGCGATGGAGAACACAGGGGACCACGGCGCAGCCGCGTAAGCGACGCACGCCTTACTCCTACAGCGGTATGTTCCCGTGCTTTTTCGGCGGGTTCTTGTCGCGCTTGGTTTCGAGCATTTCCAGCGCCTGGATCAGTTTCTTTCGGGTTTCCCGCGGCTGGATGACCGCGTCCACAAAGCCACGATCGGCGGCCACATACGGGTTCGCAAAACGTTCGCGGAACTCTTCGATTTTGCGCTGCCGTACTTCTTCTTTATTCGTGGCGCGCTCCAACTCCCGCTTGTAGACGATGTCGACCGCGCCCTCCGGCCCCATCACCGCAATTTCCGCTGTCGGCCAGGCGTAGTTCACGTCGGTGCGAATGTGTTTCGATGCCATTACACAGTACGCGCCGCCATAGGCTTTGCGTGTGATCACCGTCACTTTGGGTACGGTAGCTTCAGCGAAGGCGAATAGCAGCTTGGCGCCGTGCTTGATGATGCCGCCGTACTCCTGGTTGGTACCCGGCAAAAAGCCGGGCACATCTTCAAAGGTCACCAGCGGTATGTTGAAGCAGTCACAGAAGCGCACGAAACGCGCGCCTTTCACGGAAGCGTTGATGTCCAGCGTCCCGGCCAGCATCGCCGGCTGGTTTGCCACTATGCCCACGGAGCGGCCATTCAGACGCGCGAATCCCACGACAATGTTTTTGGAGAAGAATTCCTGCACTTCGAAGAAGTAGCCATCGTCGATCACCGCGTGGATGATGTCCTTCATGTCATAAGGCTGATTGGATTGCGCGGGAACGATGCTATCGAGCGCAGGATCGGCGCGATCTACGGGATCGCTGCAGGCGCGTCGCGGCGCATCTTCCAGATTGTTGGAAGGCACGAAGCTCAGCAACTCGCGCACCATCGAAAGACACTCCGCGTCATCGTGCGCCAGGAAATGCGCGACTCCGGAGACTTCGTTATGGGTGGCCGCGCCGCCCAGTTGTTCCTTGGTGACATCTTCATGGGTCACCGTCTTGATGACATCGGGGCCGGTGATGAACATGTAGGAGGTCTTGTCAACCATCAGGATGAAATCGGTGATGGCGGGCGAATACACTGCGCCCCCGGCGCACGGGCCCATGATGGCTGAGATCTGCGGTACCACTCCGCTGTACAGGGTATTGCGAAGGAAAATATCGGCGTAGCCGGCCAGCGACATCACCCCTTCCTGGATGCGTGCCCCGCCGGAGTCATTCAGCCCGATGACGGGCGCGCCCATCTTCGCAGCCAGATCCATGATCTTGACAATCTTTCCGGCGTTGGCTTCGGAGAGCGAGCCGCCGAACACGGTGAAGTCCTGGGCAAAAACGAAGACGAGGCGTCCCTCGATGCGGCCATAACCCGTGATGAAGCCGTCGCCATAGTATTTCTGGTCGGACATTCCGAAATCGTTGCAGCGATGGGTGACCAGTTTGTCGGTTTCCTCGAAGCTGCCTTCGTCGAGCAGGAACGCGACCCGTTCGCGGGCCGACATCTTGCCTTCCTTGTGCTGCCGCTCACGACGCTGTGGGCCTCCGCCGGATTCGGCAAGTTGATCGCGCTTCTTCAGTTCTTCCAGTTTTTGTTCGAGATTCATGACGGGGAGATTATAACTGCGCGCTTTTCGCGCGGCCGTGTCCCAAGTCGCACGCGGCGGTGCAGGCCGGGTTAGCAGTCACTGTCGTTCCGCATTTGAAATCGCTGTCACGCCGCCTGGCGAGACACGGCAGGTGGCTCCTAGCATTTGCACGCGCTCGGACTCCATCCGAAGCAGTTGAAGACGGTGCAGGAAGAAGGCACACGGGTTTTGCCGGGATTCCCGAGACGTAAGCCGCAACCGTTGTGTACCCTCCGAACACCGCGAGAAGGCAAGCCTCCCGCTTTTTTTGGGCAAATTCTGACACTACGGTGGAATTCCACGTTCGCTTCGCGTGACGAGCTTTGGCCTCACTTGAAAGAGTTCCAACCCTCAGGCTGAATTCTTACCAACGAAACGTATACTGTGGCTTCATCTCCCGGAGGTCGCATGCTCTCTCGCCGTGATTTCTCGAAGATCGGTGCGCTTGCCGTTGCCGCGGGCGCAGCGCCAAATGCTCTGGCCCGGACGTCCCCAGAGTGCGCAACGTTGCCCGCTCCCATCGCAAAACTGAAATCTCGCCAGGGCGAAGCTCGTCCGATCACCACCGCAGAACGCAGCGCCCGCCAGGAAAAAGCTCGCCAGCTGATGCAGGCAAGCAATCTCGACGCGATTCTCCTGATGGAGGGCACTTCGCTCAATTACTTCAGCGGAATTCGCTGGTGGGGCGGGGAGCGCCTCTTCGCGATGGTGCTTCCGGCAAAAGGTCAGGCGTTCTATGTCTGCCCTGCTTTTGAGGAGGGACGCGCCCGCGAGCAGATCGCAAAATCTCCGGACCAGCAGCCCGATGTGCGCGTGTGGCAGGAAGACGACAGTCCTTATGAGCGCGTTGCGCAAGGTCTAAAAGACCGCGGCATTTCCACCGGACAGATCGGCATCGAGGAGACCGTGCACTTTGTTTTTGGCGACGGCATCGCCAACGCCGCGCCGCAGGTGAAACTCCTGAGCGCAACTCCGGTCACCGCGGGCTGCCGCATGGTCAAAAGCGATCATGAAGTCGAGTTGATGCGGCTGGCGGCGAAAGTTACGCTGGCCGCGTACGAAGCCACGTATCACAGCCTGAAGGAAGGCATGACCCAGCATCAGATTGAGGACCTGATCGAGGCTGCCCACCGCCAGCTTGGCTTCGAAGGCGATGCCGACGTGCAGGTTGGCGCATTTTCCGCCTTCCCGCACGGCTCGGTTACGCCGCAAGTCATTCACGAGGGCACGATTATCCTGATCGACGGCGGCTGCAGGGTCGAAGGATATTGTTCCGACATCACTCGTACGTTCGTGCTGGGCAAGGCCAGCGACAGGATGAAGCAGGTCTTCGACGTCGTGCACCGCGCGCAGAGTGCGGCGCTTGCCGCCGCCCATCCCGGATTGGAATGCGGCGCTGTCGATGCCGCTGCGCGGAAGGTCATCACTGATGCCGGTTACGGTCCCGACTACAAGTATTTCGCCCATCGGCTTGGACATGGCATGGGCATGGACGGTCACGAGTGGCCCTACCTGGTTCGCGGCAATCCGACGAAAATGGCGGCCAACATGACTTTCAGCGACGAGCCTGGCATTTACATTCGCGGCGAGTTCGGCGTCCGTCTTGAAGACGACATGCACATCACCGAGAACGGCGCGGAACTGTTCACCCGGCAAAGCCCGTCCCTCGAGCAGCCTTTCGCCGAAGCTTGATCTGGCAGTCCAATTTCATGACTTATGCACGTGTGCAGGCTTTCGCCGTGTTCAATCCCGCGTAGAATGGTTGAGGTATCTTTATTTCGCCTCGCGGACACACCGAGGCAATCACATAACGGAGAGGTGTTCTCATGCAGTCCGGCAATTATGAAAGCTCAGATAGCAACGTCGGAACCGCCGTCACTTTCTTGCTGATCGGTTTAGGGATCGGTGCCGCGGTGGCATTACTGCTGGCGCCGAAAACCGGCAAGCAGTTGCGCAAAGACCTGCGCCGCGGTTACGCAGACGCCGTCGACCGTTTCGAAGACTTAAAAGACGAAGCCAAGGACCGCTTTGATGAGGTGCTGGAGCGCGGTTCTGAGATTGCCGACACTCTGCGTGATAAAGCCGCGCCGCTGGGGAAAGCACTGCGGAAATCGTAATTCGCGTTGTGGCTTCCGGCTGCGCTTGCAAGAACAATTTCCTTCCGAATCTTGTTCTCAGTACAGCCGGAAGCTCACTTCCACATTGATCTGCACGGCAACGGGATGCCCATCCTTTAGAGCCGGATCGAAACGCCATTGGCGGACCGCTTCCAGCGCCTTCTCATCCAGGCCGAGTCCCAGCGTGCGCACGATGCGCATGTCCCGCGGTCGGCCATCCGGGCCCACCACCATCCACAGCACGACGGTGCCTTGATATTTTGCCTTGCGGGCTTCCTCGGAATATTCCGGATCGGGCGTGAACAAAGGCCTGGGCGCGCTTACGCCTCCTCCGACCTTGTAAGCCCCGCCGCCGATCCCGCCGCCCCATCCCGGCCCGACCCCGGGACCCCGGCCCGAGCCCACGCCGCCGCCGCTGCCACTGCCGATGCCGCCGCCCGATCCGGTTCCGTTCGAGGCCGGGCCCAAGATCGTTGAAAACGGATCTCCCATTTGGCCGGTTTGCGGCAGTTGAAGCGATGGTGGGCCGACGACGGTGGGATCCGCGACAAGCTTGGGATCCGGATTGCGAACCACGATGGCAGGTGGAGTAATTTGCTCGGCGGCGAATTTCGGCGCTGCGCCTTTCGAGGCAGCGAACTTGTCGCGATCGCCGCCACCACCGCCGCCACCGGCTTGCGTCTTCGATGCCGGCAAGGTGTACGGGCTCACGTCGGTGACCAGAGCAACCACTTGTTTCTTGATTTCCTGGCGATGCTGCACAACCCAATTCCCGGACCAGACCACCACACCGACGATGACAAGGTCCAGCAGGTAAGAAAAGACGAAGATACTCGGGCGGGCTCTGTACGTCCCATCACCTTCGCCCATAAGGGTGGGCAAAAAAGTCGGTTCCGGGACCGCAGAACCGGGTGCCGCAGGCGGAGGAGTCTGCGCCACTGACATGGATTTCCGGCTCAGGTCAAAGTATATGCCTCGCGGCAACGCGGGGACACCTATTTTTGCTAGTGAAACAGCGCAGCGAAGAAGCCTTTGATGTGTCCAAAGAAACCGCGATGGGTCGGTCGCGCCGCTGTCTTTCGCGGAGGCAGGGCACGCGGTGCGGGCGCAGTCGGTGGAAGCACGACCGTGGGAAGCGAATAGTGCCACACCACGGTTCTTGCCGGGAGTAACTTTGCATCCTGCATCGGCGCCGACGGCGGTGCGGCATCGGAGGCGCGGAACACGAGCGGCGCTTCTACGCTGACATGGACATCGTTGCTGTTCGAAGGCGGCAGCGGAACACTGCTTTGCGGCAATACCGATATTTCCAGCGGGGAGCCCTGCCCGTCTGCTCCGGCAGGCAGGTTGGTGACGGAGCCTGCGGCCGGACCGGCTGTTTTCGCGGGCGAGATTGCAACTTCGTTCTGTGTCACCGTAGGAAGCGATTGGGCGGAGGCCGTCATCACTGCGGGCGCCGGAGCCGGCGCGGGACAACCGCAGTTGGACGGAATTTGTGAACTCACCTGTTGCAGCCGGCCTGCACTGAACATGACCTCGTCGTCGGCATTGACCAGGTAACTGCGATCTCCCATCAGCTCAGAAACAATCAGACCAGCGGCATTGCCCGGCAGACCGCGCACACACGTATTCCCTTTGGAGTCGGTGCTGACTGCAAAATCGAATTCACCGGGCCCCGGCATGAGCAGGCGGAAGTCGGGTGTCAGGATGGTGTCGGCAGCGCCCTCACCCAACCGGTAGTGAGTCTCCAGGGCGCCTGTATTCATGCCCAGTAGAAGGTTGCGGCCATTTTTCGACGCGGTAACGGAAACCGTGCTTCCGGGACAGACGTGGACTTCGCCCCCGCGAGCCACCCGTAAAACTGTTGTCTCCGCTCCCGCCGTGATTGACGATGTTGTGTTCGCGTGTGCGCCGACAACGATGGCCGAAGCGGTCGCAACCGGGATGACGGGCGTCACTGGCGCCGATGGCGCACTGGAGAATCCAATGCTGTTCTCCGGCTGCGCAGCGGGTTTCGCCTGAGCGGTGGAGGGACTCGCCGGGCTCGACGCTTTCAGGTGTACCACCACACGGTTCCCCACCGTTTCCCACGAGTACGTCACCGGTGCATTCAGATCGACCACCACACGGGTGACCGGGGGATCATTGACGAATTGATCGATGCGGAGGTTCTCAATCTGGAATTTGCCGACCGGGAGCTTTTTCTGCTTCACCGCGTTCCTGGTCCTGGGAAGATCAATAACGAGGCGCAGTGGTCGATCGACTTGCTGGATATCGGGCACGATCGGGCGAGTCATGACGATCTGAACCGCAGGCCCATTCTCGTCGTGCGCCACTCCCATCGCGGTTACGGAGGCATAGGCCGGCCTCTGTGCCAGCGGAGCGCTCGCCGTATTCCCTTGGGCCGCTGCCCACGGCGGCATTATCGAGCAACTCAAAATCAACAGCGCGTACGCGGCGAACCGCAAAACATCACCTGCAGGTAAGGATTATCGAGTAGAACCTTAATCATCGCAGAATACGCCGGAAAAGTGGTAAGCAATTGGACATGGCAGCCTCGGGCCAAGCTATCACCAAGCAGGCGCTCTAGTTACACCTTAGACGTGGAGCTTGCGCGCTAACCGCACCGTTAAATACGAGATTGTGGCTTCGATTGCCTTGGGCGGGAGTTGAGGCGGTCAGCGGTAAGCCGCAGTCGAGCGTACGTAATCAGGATTCGGACAGGAACTCGTACTCGTCAATCACGGCGGCGACCGCAACCTTACCATTCGGCGCCGCGGAATCCACTCGAACCACGCGGCCTTTGCAGCGCACGCGGATGCTTTCGGTCAACGTGATCTCAGGGGGCAAGGTCAAGGTGAACTCGATGGGTGCACCGGTGGCGATCGGCGCGTCGACATAGAAACAGATGCCGCGGGCACTGACGTCGCGCGTCTGGGCGGGCTGCCCCGAAGTGCCGCTTTCACTGTACACGACCGAAACTGGGAGCCGTAGGGCGAACCGTCGGGTGGCGCGCTTTTCCCGTTTTTCCTGCTCGGTTTCCGGCATGAAACCTCCCCGAAGGAATGTGTGTAAGCATCGCTTGGGACGGGCGGCGTGTCAAGAAAATCAATACTGAGCGCCTTAACGGCAAGCCAATCTCGGATTGTGAGTAACCCTACTAACCGCTGAGGTTTGCCGCGGCCACGGGCGAGGGGAATCACTGGGTTGCATTCTCGGCGGGCTGACGAAACAATAGCCAGGCAGCAGGCTGGCCGGCACTTGGGAGCGCTTACAGGTCAAGCTGGGACAGATACTGCGCCCCGCACCCAGCGCGTAACACATAGCAGATGTAACCGGCTACCGACATCACGAATAAGGAGTGGATGATGATTCTGATCACCGGAGCGAGCGGCAATGTTGGCAGTGAAGTGCTGAAGCAAGCGGTGGCCGCGGGACTGAAGATTCGCGCAGCTTACCAGACAGAGCAAAAAGCGGCCGAAGCCCCCGCGGGCGTCGAGACGGTCCTCATGGATTATGGCAAGCCGGCCACGATCCGCTCCGCGCTCGAAGGCATGGAAAGGGTTTTCCTGGTCGGACCACCCTCGCGCGACCTGCCGGCGATGGAAGCCAATTTCATTACCGCAGTGAAGAGCGAGGGCGGCAAACAGCACATCGTCAAACTGAGTGCGATGGGAGGGAAAGACGCGATCTTTCCGCGCCAGCATGCGGAATCCGAAGAAAACATCCGGGCTTCGGGCCTGCGCTATACATTCATTCGTCCCAACGGCTTCATGCAGAATTTCGTTAACTACAACTCGGGTACCATCAGCGCGCAGAACGCGTTTTACGGCTGCCAAAAGGATGGGCGAGTGAGTCACGTCGATGTGCGTGACATTGCGGCCGCTACTGTCAAGGTATTGAGCGGCCCAGGACACGAGGGCCGCGCTTATACGCTAACTGGCCCGGAGGCACTCAGCAGCGCCGAAATCGCGGAGAAGTTCTCGCGTCATCTCGGACGCAGAATTACGTACGTCGACTTACCGCCCGCGGAATTCAGGAAAGCGCTTTCATCGGTTGGCTCTCCAGAGTGGTCCGCCGATGCGCTGATCGATCTCATGCGGTACTATCGCGAAGGGAAAGCGGCTCTGATCGATTCGTCCTTGGAGAAGCTTACCGGGCGCAAGCCGCATGACTTCGACCGATTCATTGATGACTATGCTTCGGCATTCCAGGCGCGTACGGAAGCGGCGAGCTGAAAGTATCAGCCGGGCTGCGCTTTAGTCTGGCAGGCATGACACGGCGCATAAGCCCTGGCCTCGAACGTGCCTTGAGTAGATGATAGGCTGTGAGTATCGCCAAATGGCATCCGGACTTGCCACCCGGAATCCGCCGCCCAGAAAGCCGCGGAGCCCGAACTCTAGTCATGGTTTTTGTCCTCGACAACTACGATTCCTTCACCTACAACCTGGTGCAATATCTTGGCGAGCTGGGCGCCGAGGTGGAAGTGCGCCGCAATGATCAGATCACGGTTGACGAGCTTCGCGCTCTGCGCCCCGATCACATCCTGATCTCCCCGGGGCCATGCACGCCACAGGACGCCGGAATCAGCATAGAGGTGGTCCGAAAACTCGCGGGGGAAATTCCTTTACTGGGGGTTTGTCTGGGCCACCAGGCAATAGGCGCAGCTTTCGGCGGCAAGGTGGTGCGTGCAAAGAAGCTGATGCACGGCAAGACCAGCGAAGTTGGGCATGACGGCAAAACCATTTTTCAGGATTTGCCTTCCCCGATGACTGCGACTCGCTATCACTCGCTGGTGGTGGCCGAAGAGGATCTGCCGAAGGACTTAGAAGTAAGCGCGGAAACTGTCGAGCCCGACGGCTCCCGCGTGATCATGGGCCTGCGTCACCGCAAGTTCCCCGTCGAGGGCGTACAGTTCCATCCTGAGAGCGTGCTCACCGGGCACGGTAAGAAACTGATCGCGAACTTCCTGCGGCTGTAACGCCCGGCTTCACACCCGTAACCTTAAGCCGCCCGGCTTCAGGGCAAGTGGTCGAGGTAGCATTGGCCTGCGGTGTTCTGCGTTGGCACCTTCGCCGGCGGAACCTTCCACGGCTCATTCACAAAATCGAAAAACTCCGTCATATCCATCTGGGCCGCGTCCCGCGCCGTGAGCGGGTCTAAACCGAAGCGTTTTTCCACGAATCTGAGCATGGCGGTGCTGTCGGCCGTAGTGTGCGACACATAATTCTTTTGCGAAAAGGGCGATACCACCATCAAGGGCACGCGGTACCCGGTGTAGGTGAAGTCGCAAGTTGGACCGGTCACCACTGAGCACACGTCGTCAGGCTTAAAGTCCATCGGCTTGATTCCATCGGGACTGACCGTGCGCACGGGCGCAATGTGATCGTAAAATCCTCCGAATTCGTCGAACGTCAGAATGAACGCCGAATCTTTCCAGCTGGGCCCGGTCATCACCGCGTTAATTAACGACGACACATAATTCGCTCCCGCTTCGACGCTGCAGCACAAGGCGTTGTCATCATCCGCTGGATGTTCATCCAGTCCCACTGACGAAGCTGGTTCAATCCACGCTACTTGGGGCAGGGTGCCGTTCGTAGCATCAGTGATGAACTGGTCGGTGCTGACGATGTTTTGCGGGAAGTCGTTCAGCACCGTCTGCCCGTAGACGAAGTTCTGGATATAGCTGTACTTATAGAGACACTGCGCCGTGACGCATCCGGTGGAATCCGGGTGCACGTAAATCTTCCACGTGATTCCCGCATCCTGCAAGGCCTCGAAAATCGTCTTTGCCGTCAGCAGCGGCTCGTTTTGCAGCGGGTAGACATGGCCCTGCGAAGTAGCCGCTATCATGTACTCGCGGTTAGGATCGGTGCGCGTCATAACGGGCGAAAACCAGGCGTCGGAGGTGGCAAAGTTAGATGCCAGGAAGTAGTAATAATTCAAATCGTCGCCGGTGTAATAACCCATCGAGCGCAGTCCATCAGTGTCGTAGATGGTCTGCGTCTTCTGGAGATTGCGCGCGTCATGGGCCGCTGACCACACAAAGCCGTCCAGCATCGCGGTCGGGGAAACCGGGTTTGTGAGATTCCAGATTACGTGGCTTTCATTCCACGATGGACTGGTGTTCTCCTCGCACATAGTCATCAGGTGATACATCTCCACCGTGGGACTGTTCGCATCGATGGTGCAATCGTTAGGGGGCGGCAGGGTGGGATCGCAACCCAGATTGGTGGGTATCGGTCCCGGAGGATCGTTGAACTGGGGAAGACCTTCAAAGGGCTGCTGCCGAAAGCCGTTTTGCGACCAATACTGCTTCATGGCTCCAAAATACTGATCGAATGAGCGATTTTCCTGCGCCATGAGGATGATGTGGTTGATCGACTGCAATGAGGCGCTGAACGTAGCGGTTACTGACTGGCTTGACGACATCGTCACGTTACACGCGCCTGTTCCCGTGCAAGCGCCCGACCAGCCGGTGAAAGCGAAACCTGCGTCCGGCGTCGCGGTCAATGCCACCGTTGATCCTGAAGGAAAGCTCGCGCTGCAAGTGGAACCGCAATTGATTCCAGCGGGATTGCTGGTCACCGTGCCGGTGCCAATTCCGTTCTTGGTCACCGTCAGCTGTGTCGAGATGTCAAATTCGGCTACTACTGAAGCCGCGTCGCTCAGCGTCAGAGTGCATGCGCCGGTTCCGGTACATGCGCCGGACCAGCCGAAAAAGATGTTTCCGGCACTCGGGGTCGCCGTCAGCGTAACCACGGTTCCACCGTTGAAAGTGGCGGTGCACGATGAACCGCAGTTAATGCCCGCCGGACTGCTGGTTACGGTGCCCGTTCCGGTGCCGGTCTTCGTGACCGTCAACTGCACTGTGGCCGGGCTGAAGGTTGCTGTGACAGATTCTGCACTACTGACAACCACGGTGCACGCGCCGCTGCCGGTGCATGCTCCCGACCAGCCCACAAACACGCTGCCCGAGCCGGGAGTCGCTGTCAGAGTCACAGACGTGCCGGAGTCAAACTGCGCGCTGCACGTAGATCCACAGCTAATCCCCGATGGACTGCTGCTGACTGAGCCCGTCCCCCCGCCGCTCAGTACCACCGAAAGGGCAAAGTGGCCCTGTAATGTGAAAGTGGCCGTTACTGATTGCGCGCTGCTGACGGTGACCGTGCAGGAGCCTGTGCCCGAGCACGCGCCCGACCAACCCGAAAAAGTGCTGCCGGAGGCCGGAGTCGCGGAGAGCGTCACTACAGTGCCGTTGTCGAAATTTGCGGTGCAAGTCTGGCCGCAACTGATGCCGGCCGGTGAACTGGTCACGGTTCCAGTCCCATTGCCCGCGAGCGCGACTTTCAGTTGCGATTGACCCTCTCCCGGGCTAGGGTTCGAAGAAACAGCACCACATCCCCAAAGCGAAAACAGGGCCAACGTACACACGACGACGGTAAATAAGCGGGCGCGCATGCCAAGTACTCTCCTGCGAAGCGTTGTTAGGATGGGTACTCTGCTAAAAACGGTTGGTTGCTGAAATCCAGCAAGTCTGGCGTTTGCACGTTCTTGCAACTGATGTCACAAGTAGCGGAAGCGCTTCGGGCAGACAGTCGTGGCGCGTCTTTGTCCCCCATGCTCGTCGCGAGCCTTTGTCGTCCATCCGCGAGAAAAAGCGCACGCGGGAGTCGCCATTTCACCCAGACATCGGCCCGCGCGCGACAGCAAGGTGGCGCCCTTGTGATAACGTTGGTAGCCGCAAGCTCCTGAAAGCAAACGGAGGCGCTCAATATCGTTCGCGCGCATCAGGTATCCCGGAAATGGAACCGCGCGTGCGTTCATGACTGAGATAGGGGTGTCTTCCAGCCCCTCGATCCTATAGGAGAGACATAGATGAGAACGATTCTTCGAGCCTCACTGGTGTTTGTGGCGGTGGCATTTGCTTTCTCCACCTGGTCGGTGGCGGCCGATTCAGGGGGCGACATCTTTAAATCCAAATGCGCGGTGTGCCACGGCGCGATCGGCGCTGGTGACACCGGGATGGGCAAGACTCTCAAGCTTCGTGATCTTGGCTCCTCCGAAGTGCAGAGCCAATCTGACGCTGACCTGACTAACATCATCACCAATGGCAAGGGAAAGATGCCCAAGTATGAGGGCAAGCTGACAAACGATCAGATCAACGAAGTAGTGAAATACGTTCGCACGCTCAAGAAGTAACCCAGTCTTGAATTCATACCGCCGGCGGGAGCGCTCCCGCCGGCTTCTTTCCTAGCGCCAACTCTCGAAAATTTCTCACGCAACAGCAGCCAGACCCAGTCCAGTTGTATACTGCGTACCTGCTTCCTTTGCTATTCAACCGCGGCTGAAGCTGATTCAGCGCTGACGTATTCATTCCCGCCTCGTCCATTGAACAGTGCGACGAGCTTTCGACCTGCGGAGGTTTACGGATGTCAGAGGACGATCCAATCGGTAAAGGTTCAACCCCCAGCACAGACGAGCGATCAGGTGTTTCCCGCCGCGACTTTCTGAAGATCTCCAGCATTTCTGTCGCGGTTCCGCTCGTGGCCGGACCCAAGGTTGTGATGGCCGCCGGACAGGAAGTTCCGGTGCACGGTCCCGGCAAGGTGCCGATGCAATTCAACATCAATGGTAAGACCTACAAGGCGAACCTCGAGCCGCGCGTCGTTCTGCTCGACGCCTTGCGCGATCAGTTCCAACTTACCGGGGCCAAGCGTGTCTGCGACCGCGGCGAATGCGGCGCCTGCACCGTGCTTATCGACAACAAACCCGTCTATGCCTGCTCGGTATTGGCCATTGAAGCTCAAGCAAAACCGATCACCACGGTCGAGTCGCTGACGCAGAATGGGAAGTTGCATCCCGTACAGCAGGCCTTCGTGGAGGGCGATGCGTCGCAGTGCGGCTTCTGCACACCGGGTTTCGTCGTCGCCTCGAAAGCATTTCTCGATAAGAATCCGAACCCCACACCCGAAGACATCCGCCACGGCCTGAGCGGCAATCTGTGCCGCTGTGGCACTTACGACGGCATCAAGAAAGCGATCGCACAGGTCTCGCAGAAAGGAGCCAGCAATGCCTGATTACGCATGGCCCGATGCCGAACACCGCAGCTTGATCGGAAAGCGGGTGACCCGTGTCGATTCGCCTGTGAAAGTCTCAGGGCAGGCCAAATACACTTATGATGTCCACCGTCCCGGCTTGCTTTACGGCAAGGTCGTGCGCTGTCCCTACGCGCAGGCGAAAGTCGTGAACATTGATACCAGCGCGGCGGAGACGATGCCGGGGGTGAAGGCAGTCCATATCGTGCAGGGGCCGAATTCGCGCATCCACTGGGCGGGAGACGAAATCGTGGCCATCGCCGCCGTCGATGAGCCGACTGCCGAAGACGCCGCGCGCGCTATCAAGATCACCTACCAGAAAATGCCGCACCTGGTCAGCGATGCCGAGCCGCCCAAGGGGGCTGCCGAGCCCGCGGGACCGCTCTCCATGGACGATATTGGCGACATGCTCGACAACCAGGTTCCCGAACGGCAGATGGTTGAGCAGATCAGGCAGTACGGCATCACTTTCAAATCCGATCCTGCCATGGACAAGGAAATGAAGGAGGAGGGCGTTCCCGACTCCATCATCGCGGCCATTCAGAGCGCCCCTCAGCACCCGGAGAGTGCCAGTCGACCGAAATCGAATTATCAGAAAGCCGCCGCCCAGACCCAGGGCGACCCCGACAAGGCCTTCGCGGAAGCGGAGGTCACCTCCGAAGGCCTATACGGAATTCCTGTCATTGCCCATTGCTGTCTCGAAAGCCACGGTTCGATATCCGAGTGGACCGACAAGGATCACCTGTTTACTCACATTTCCACGCAGAACGTCTCGGGTATTCCAGGACAGATGGCAGAGCCGCTCAAGATTCCTGCCACCAACATCCGGGTTCACCAGGACCACATCGGCGGCGGATTTGGCAGCAAGTTTTCTCCTGACCGCTGGGGAATCTTCACTGCCGAGATTTCCCGCAAGGCCGGAGGCCAGCCAGTGCGCATCATGCTGGAGCGCGATGCCGAACTGGAAGTGGCGGGGGCGCGGCCTTCCGCTTACGCGCGCGTCAAGGTAGGCGCGCGAAAAGACGGCACCATCCTCGCCTGGCAATCCGAATCGTGGGGAACCGGCGGTCCCGGCGGAGGAGGGATGCCGCCGATCCCTTACGTGTTCAGCGTCCCCAATCAGCGCAAAGAGCACACCGCAATCCGGAACAACATCGGCCCGGCGCGCGCCTGGCGTGCTCCCAACCATCCACAGGCCGCGGTCATCACCATGTGCGCGCTCGACGATCTTGCCGCCAAACTCAACATGGATCCCGTTGAATTCTTCGGGAAAAATCTTGACATGGCGAAGCCGCGCCAGGATATCTACCGCGAGGAGCTCGGCATCGCCGCGGATTTAATGGGTTGGAAACAGAAATGGCATCCTCGACCTCAGAATGCCTCAGGCACCGCACTGCGTGGAGTGGGTCTTTCCATGCACACCTGGGGCGGGCGCGGCCATGCCAGCGATTGCGATTTGACAATCCAGCCCGACGGCTCGGTGGGCATCAAGATGGGCTCGCAGGACCTGGGCACCGGCACGCGCACCTGCATCCAGGTGGTCGCCGCCGATACGCTGGGACTTCCCATTGATGCCATAAATCTGCAGATCGGCGACACCACCTATCCGCCCTCGGGCGGCTCAGGCGGATCTACCACCATTGGTGGGGTAAGCTCCTCAACCCGCCGTGCTGCCGTCGATGCCCGCGATGCGCTGTTTGCCAAGGTCGCGCCCTCGCTGGGCGTACAGCCCGATCAATTGGAAGCAGTGAATGGCACCGTGCGCGTGAAGGGCGACAGCGGCAAATCTCTAAGCTGGAAAGAAGCCTGCGCCAAGATGGGCGCGATGCCGATCACCGTGCGCGGCAAGAATCCCGACCGCACCAAGCCCCCCGATCTGACCAATAGCGGCGTAGGCGGGGTGCAGATGGCGGAGGTGGAAGTTGATCCCGAAACCGGCATCGTCAAAGTCAGGAAGATGGTGGCGGTGCAGGACTGCGGTCTGGTCATCGATCTGAAAACTGCGGAGAGCCAGTGCCTGGGCGCGCTCATCATGGGCATCAGCTACTCGCTATTCGAAGAGAAGGTGATGGACCCAACCACCGGCCGCATGCTCAATCCCAACATGGAGTTCTACCGGCTCGCCGGCATTAGTGATATTCCCGAACTGGTGGTCCATATGATGACCGGTAAAGGCTATGACGAGCGCGGGGTCATTGGCCTGGGCGAGCCGCCGGTGATTTCTCCGGGCGCGGCAATCTCGAATGCGGTGGCCAACGCGATCGGCGTGCGGGTGCCCTTCCTCCCGCTCACTCCGGATCGCGTGCTGAATGCGCTGGCAAAGCAGAGCGCGCAGCTTTCTTCCGAAAAGGCAGGTGCCTGATGCGAGCCTTCGACTACGTCACTCCGGCAACTTCGAAGCAAGCCGTCACTCTTCTCGGTGCAACCTGGGGAAACACGGAAATCCTCGCCGGGGGAACCGATCTGCTGTCGCTGATGAAAGACGATGTGGTTCGTCCCCGGCGGCTGGTGAACATCAAGGAAGTGAAAGAACTGCAGGGCGTGGCCGCAACGGCGCAAGGACTCCGCATCGGTGCCTTGAGTACATTAAGCGACCTGGCGGAGAACGGCGACATTCGTCGGAACTTTCCCGCGTTATCAGAAGCGCTGATCGAAGCCGCCAGCCCGCAGATTCGAAATATGGCGACCATCGGCGGCAACCTCTGCCAGCGGCCGCGCTGCTGGTATTTCCGCAACGGCCTGGGGCTGCTGCCGAAGGACGAATCGGGCAAAGACCTGGTTACCGCGGGTGAGAACCGCTATCACGCGATTCTCGGCAATGATGGTGCGGCAAAGTTCATAAGTCCGTCGACCATTGTTCCGATCCTCATCGCCTATGGCGCCACCATCCGCCTCGAGGGCCCCAAAGGGAAACGCGAGCTGCCGCTGGAAAAATTCTTCGTGATTCCGAAGACCGAGGCGGAGCGCGAACACGACTTGCGGCCGAACGAGATCGTGACCGACATCGTGCTCCCGCACGCCGGCGAGGTGAAAGCGGCGCACTACGAAATTCGCCAGAAAGAAGCCTTTGACTGGCCGCTCGCGGTTTCAGCCGTGGCTCTGAAAATGAACGCCGGGACGGTTCAGTCCGCGCGCGTTGTTCTGGGCTACGTCGCGCCCGTGCCCTGGCCCTCGCCCGAGGCGGAGCAGGCCCTGGCGGGTCAATCCATCAATGAGCAAACCGCGAATAAAGCCGCACGAGCTGCGCTGGCCAATGCCAAGCCGCTTAGCCAGAACGCTTACAAAACGCAACTGGCGCGGGTTTGCCTCAAACGCGCAATCTTGAAGGCCGCCGGAGGTGCCGCATGATTTCTGAATCCGATCGCTTCAACACCGCTCATCCTCACCTCTGTACGGCGCTGCGCTGGAAAGGACAGTTCATTTCCGCGGAGCACGATCCCACCGTGCCTGCCTGCAACGACGGCCTGTTCTGGTGCTTGCATACTCAAACCTGCATCGGCCCCGATGGTGAACTGGCCGAACCGGGAAATTGTTCCGCAAAAAACCGGGTCTGCCATGGCACGGGAAAGTGCGGCTGAATCTTAGGACACGAACTCAGACAACTGGGCAGAGCTGAAATCCCGGCTCTGCCCTTGCAAGTAGATGCCCAGTTCTCTGTTGCCTCACTGGTCGGGCTTCCCTCCAAGGATTAAAATTTGTGTAAGGCTATCCCCCGATGAAACTCCGGTTCATTCTTTTGTCGTGTTTTCTCTGCAGTTGTCTTACCGCACAAAATTCCACGTCCGCTCCGCAAAGCGCAGCCCCCGCCACGAACCCTGCTGTGAGCGGGAACACCACCGCGGCTCTCGCCCCCAACGGCGTTGAGATCGACGTGCCGTCGTCTGAGCCGTGGACCGATGCCAAGCTCGACCTTCACCCCGGCGATGTCGTCAGTCTCACAGCCGCACTGGGACGAGGCGGCTGCAATCCAGATGGCAAGAAAGAAGCCGCAAGCAATCTCCCCGTGTCCGGGGGCGCGGCCGGCGCCTTGATCGCGAAGTTGAGCTCGGACAGCACTACTCCCCTACTGATCGGATCCAACAAACAGATTAAAGTTGATCAGGCTGGGCATCTGTATCTTGGCCTCAACCAGAGCGGTACAGCCGCCTGCCATGGCAGTGTAAAGGTGACATTACGCCTCACGCCCGCCCCCAGCATTCAGTCGAAAGTTTCAGCTGCGGCACAGACCTGGCTCGGCGGTCAATTCGGTACGGGAACACCAGCGGTCTCTCCTGCGTCTCCCGGAATTGGATCCACGGCGACTTCGGCCGCCATTAAGCCATCTGCCCCCACGCAGGCTCCCGCCGTCGTGCTTAGAATTTCGAGCACCAAGCTCGACTCGACGCTGAGCAAGGACATTGACGACCTTCCGCGGCGCGTCAACGATCAGTTCCACAATCTCGGCGACATGGTGAATTTCGTGATTGTGGGAACTGAAGGCCAACTGCAGGCTGCGCTTACCGACGCTAACTGGCGTCTGGCTGATCAGAACACGCAGGAAGCTGTGGTCAAAGCCATCATCCAGACCTACGAGAAGAAAGATTACCTGCAGATGCCCATGAGCGTTCTTTACCTGTTTAACCGGCCGCAGGATTTCGGCTATGAACAAGCCGAGGCGTACTCTGTGGTGGCCAGCCGCCATCACTTCCGCGTCTGGAAAGCGCCCTTCACCTTTGACGGGAAAACTGTCTGGGTCGGCGCCGGGACCCACGACATCGGATTCGAGAAGGATGTGCGCAACGGACAGGTCACCCACAAGATCGATCCCAACGTTGATGGCGAGCGCGACCATATTGGCGAGAGCCTGGAGAAAATTGGCAAGGTGCAAACAGCCAGCTACTACCTTCCTTCCAACCCGGTGCAGGAAGCCAGGAACGCCACGGGCGGAACGTACCGCTCCGATGGCCGGATCCTGGTCATGTTCCTGAAATAGTTCGCGAACTTTTGAGTTTGCAAGTTTCTTCATCTTGACACCGTTTCGCGCCGGAGCAACAATCGTCCGCGCTCGCGAGAATTCAGAGTTCGCGCGCATCCACACGCTTACGGGCTCCCTTGCTCGCTCACATTCGTAAACATCAGGCGCAGTCTCAACCAACAGTATTTGAGCTGTAGAACAATTCACAAGGAGTGTGCCATGCATCGACGTCCCCGCTCGATCTCCCTCGCACTGACACTCGCATTTACCCTAACCCTTGCTCCGTGCCTGTTTGGCCGCAGTTTCCGCGCCGCAGGACATTATTCGGTCGGCAGTCACCCGGCCGCCATCGTTGCCGGAGATTTTTTCTCCACCGGCCACATCGACCTGGCTATTCGTAATGGCGACAACACGGTCAGCGTGTTGCGCGGTAATGGCGACGGCTCCTTTCAGCCGCGGGTCGACTACCCGTTAGCCGCGGCTCCCGCCGCGGTGCTCGCGCTACTGAACTCGTCCCAACCGCATTACGCGTCTGGGTCGGGTCTCTCCTCCGTCGTGAGGGCTGATTTCAATCGCGACGGCCTGATGGACCAGGCGGTGATTAGTTCCTCTCGCGATCGCGTCAGCATTCTTCTCGGCACCAACTCACCTACACCGGTGGAGCCGACCTTGAAGAACCTTATTTCCAACGCCGGTTTTGAGACTGGCTCGTTGTTTCCCTGGTTTCAGGGCCGCAACTTCTGCAGCCCGCCCTGCAAGCCTTGGGCTGTGTTGAGCCTGCAGCCCCGGGCTGGAAAATTCGACGCGGCGGATATCGGCAACATTGAGCTTCGCCAGAACTTTACTGCAACCGATACCAGTTCCATCACCCAGGTATCGTTTTGGATACGCCATCCCACGGGAAACGGTCTGCCGACCGCCTACGATTTCTTCTACACCGACGGCACCGACGATGAGTTTGTCGTCGATACCTCTGACACGAACTGGGATTTCTTCGACGTTACCTCTGATCTCGAGCCCAACAAGTCGCTGTCCGGACTTTCTGTATTCGGCTTCAGCGGAGGCGGGGTTGAGCCGGGAACTATGCTCGACGCCGTGCGGGTTGCAGCCCAGTAGGAATATTCAACCTTAACCGTACGTGTTCATTCGCAGCGGAGGTCTCACGGGCCTCCGCTGCTCTTTCGAGGTCACGTGACGCATCGATATCGCAGTGCGGTTCTGCCCCGGCTTGCCGTCATACTGCTCAGTTTCTCGAGCTGTCTATTCGCCGGAAACTTTGCCACTCCAGTGAACTACGCCGTGAATCCGTATCCCACGGGCATCGTCATGGGTGATTTCAACCGCGACGGCATTAACGACCTCGCGTTCACCGTGTGTGGCGACCAGAATTGCCTTTCCACCGGGTCTGTACAAGTTTTGTTTGGCCATGGAGATGGCACCTTCAGCCTGGGCGGAGTCTACACCGCGGGTCCTGCCGGCAGCACCGCCGACACGATGGCATCAGGCGATTTCAACCGCGACGGAACTCCCGACGTTGTTGTCGTCAATAACGCCATCAACCAGTTTGGCAATGTCAGCATTCTGTTGGGCGATGGCAAGGGCGGCTTTCTGCCGCCGGTTACTTACAACGTCGAGGGTTCTACTCCGGTGTGGGTAGCCGTGGGCGATTTCAATGGGGATCACAAACTGGATCTGGCCGTCTCTGTCACCACCACGGATTCCGTTTCCATTCTGCTCGGCAATGGCGACGGCACTTTTCAGGCGGCAGTAAGCTATCCCGTCGAATCCGCACCCCAGGGCATCACCCTGGGTGACGTGAACAGTGACGGCGTGCTTGACATCATTGCCGCCAATCAATGCGGCGAGGATCCGACCTGCAGGCAAGGCACGGTTTCTGTTCTGCTCGGCAATGGCAACGGCACATTCCAGGCTCCCCTGAGCTTCGCGGGCGGTTATTCCCCGTTGTCGGTTGCGGTCGCGGATTTCAATGGCGACGGGAAGCTGGATGTCGCGGTCGCGGATGCCTGCGGCGTGGATCCCACTTGCGTTTCCAACGGCAGCGTCGGCATTTTGCTCGGTAATGGCGACGGGACTTTGCAGGCAATGTCGAGTTACATTGCCACCGGCTCAGACACGGCGAGGTTGACCGTAGGCGACTTCAATGGCGACCGTTCTCCCGATGTGGTTGCGATGGATGCGCGCGTCAACGATTTCACCGTATTCCTTGGCAAGGGGGACGGCACGCTGCAAGCAGGGGTTGACTACGTAGTGGGCGCGGTTCCGATCTGGGCTGTGGTCGGTGATTTCAACCGCGATCACTCCCTCGACCTGGCAATCGCGGATGAAATCGGTTACGAAGTCAGCGTGCTTTTGAATAGCGGCGGCACACGCATCACTCTGGGCAGCAACCCCAATCCTTCACGGGCGCACCACTCAGTCATGTTTAACGCCATGATAAGGCCCAGCCTGCCTGGTTTCGGTGTTCCCACCGGCAGCGTGACGTTTACCGCGGGCGGGAAGGTTCTGGGCATTGCCCCATTGCGATCAGGTTTAGCAAAGTTTCCTACGTCCGCGCTTCCTCCGGGCAGGCACTCAATTCAAGCCAACTATTCAGGGGATGCGCAATACAATTCGAACTTCTCTGCACCTTTAGTGCAGATAGTCATGCCTTGATCCGCGGTGGGCTGGCAGAGCGGGTGCAGCTTGGTGGCGAGCATCACAAGAATGTAATGACCGCGGGATGAATCTCCCAAAGCGTGGCCACCTGCGGGCTGCCACGCCCATGCTCGAAGTCTTCGAATGGTAATCCGGTCACGCTGATCAGAAGCGGCTGCACCAGGTCTCCGCCGTGCGTGGTGTCCATTTTGAATCCATGCTGGGCGAGCGTGTTCTGCAGTAGTTGACGGTTTGCGCAATACTCGCTTTCGATCGGCGTCTCGATAATCACGCGTGGCGCGTTCTTGTCAGCCGTTGCGGCAATTTCCATGTGGACGTCGCAGTCGCCGGGGTTTTCACTCGCGTTCACCAGATACGCTTGCTTCACTTCCACCAGTTCCAGCTCACGTCCGGAGCGGGGCGCGTCAGGCGGCAGAGCTGGCGTAGTCGGCCACGACAAAATGTCCTCCACGGTTACCGCGGTCGGTGTGCCGGTGGGAATGGCTACGTGCTTGGCATTGTGACGGTAGTCGGAAATGTCAGGAAGCAGAGCCTGGCAATTGCAGATGTTCTCGATCACGTTCAGGGTATTGCAGGAGATCGTGACGAAAACGACCAGCAGCACAGCCTGCAGCCGGGCCAGGTTTTTGCGGCGGAGTTCCACGCCCCTTGGATGCAGCTCTCCGGCCGAATGGTCGTATACAGATTGTTTCTGGAGGGACTTGCCCGGCGATTAGTAACCGGAGTCGGCAGTCTGAACCGGCTGAGAGTAGAAGCTCGCAGCGGCGCTGCTGGAGTTGTCCAGCACATTGATCGTCAGGTTCACAGTAATGGTGGCCATCGTTTCCACCGCATGCCCGTTCTGCAGGTAAGGCTTGAATTTCCATTCGCGGACGGCTTGCCTCGCCGCCGCGGAGAGGATTGCCGGACCGCTGACCACGCGCAGGTCGCGGATGATTCCATCTTCGCCCACCAGCGCCTGCAGCACCACCGACCCCTGTACTTTCATCTGCTTGGCCAGCAGCGGGTAGGGGCTGGGACCGTTGCTCAGCGCCGATTGCTTTTCAGTCGCGCCCGCGAGCGGAGCGGATTGGCCAGCCATCTGCACTGAGTTGGAGATGATCTGAGAGGACCCAGGCGCCACTTCTACCTTGAGACTATTGCTCTTTGCGCCCAGGTTGCGATGTGTGTCGCCGCTGACAACCTGAATGTCGAGAGCGGGAAGCGCTTTGCGTGCGGTGACCGTGGCCGTCGGCGTCGTAGCCGGCGTCGTGGCGGCTGGGGCGACGGTACTGTGTTTCCGAATTTTTGCAACCACTGGCGCCGTCGTCTGGACCGTGCTATTGGCAACTGCGCTGGTTGTCGCTTCTTCCGCCGTCGTAGTCTGGTCGGAACCGAACCAGAACTGGCGGTCCTTGATAAGCACAGACGTCAGCGCCGCTAAAAGAAGGATAAGCGTCAGGAGCATCTTGCGCTGCTGCTGCGCCTGATAAGCCGCGGTCTCGTCGCCGATTCCGCCCGCCACCCGTCTTGTTCCGTATTCCAGCATGTTGTTTCTACTTCGTATTTCTTAACGCCAACATGCTGAGCCTAGTCGCGGTTACAGACAATGGCACGAATCGGACAAGGGAATGGCACGAGCAGAGGGGGCGATAGCACGAACGGGCCATGAAGGAACGGTAAGGTCTGAGTGTGGATTCAGACCGCTGGCGTGGCGGCGGCCGGGCATCAGGCCGACGGCAGCCAAGTCGTTGGAAACACACTGCAATACTGCTGGGTGGACGGTCCAGGGAAGGTGCCTGACAGATAACCGCGAGCGCAAGGCCGGAACTCACTCGCTACTGCAGCTTCGCGTACTCCGCCTGGGCCTCTTTCAGGAGGGGAACGTCCGGGTCTGCATCCTTCCAAAGGGCGAGAAAATCCTGGTACGCGATGCGGGCGTGGGCGGTGTCACCTTGCAGAACGTAGGCGCGGCCCAGTCCAAGATGGGCGACCGCGAGCAACGGGTCCGCCATGTGCTCGTTCCTGCTCCCGAGTAAACGCTGGAACGCTTCGACTGCTTCGGCGCCTTTCTTTTCCTGCAGGTAGGCGACGGCCCGCGCATAAAGAATTCCCGAATCCGAGCGAGCGTAGACCGTGGCTCCATCCAGCAGGTCGATCGCCTTGTCCGGATGATTTTCGTTCAGCTCAACCGCCGCCTTGATCCCCGGAACCTGCACGTACTGCACGATGGTGCTGTAGGGTTCGCGGGCGGCGATGTCGGCAGCCAACTTGAGCGCCTGGTCCGTCTGGCCCCCCAGCGCCAGCGCCACTGCCGCATTGCTCACCACGGCGTCGGAGGTGGACTGCTTCAGCGCTTCATTGGCATCTTGAACGCCCAGCGCTCGAAACCCGAACAACTCCATGTACGCCCCCAGCATGGCTCGGCCTCTTGCCGCGGTTTCCGCAAAGTTCATCTGCCGCACCATGGCTTCTGCCTTGTCTTCCATCTGCCGCGCCTGTTTCAGCTGTCCGTGGTACTCAGCTAATCCAATGCGCATGCCGAGGACAAGAAATTCACCTTCCCGGCCGAGAGATTGGGTGATCTGTAATTCCTTTTCCATCCCCGCGAGGTCATTCATGGCCCACAGAATTCCCGCCATGCTCAGGTGCAGAGAATCATTTTTAGGAAAGTGTTGCAGCGCGGTCTGCAGGGTCGCCTTGGCTTCGTCCATGCGGTTAAGACCTGCATAGGCAGCCATCAGGTTGGTGTATCCCGTGATGCCATCCGGGTCAATTTGCACGGACTGCCGCGCATTCTCCAGCGCATTGTCGAATTGGCCCAGTCCAATGTAAATCGCCGCCAGGTTGGTATATGGAATGGGGTCGCGTGGGTAGGTCCTTTTATAGAGTTCCAGCGCATCGATTCCCTTGTCCAACTGCCCCGAGTCGGCGTAGTAATGCGAGGTGATGTACAGCTTTTCGCGTTCACTGGCGCGGTCGCGCAGCTCGAAAGCTTTCTTCCGGTACTCCTCGGAAATCTGGTTCTGTCCCAGGTTGTTGTACACCGCGCCCAGGCGCGCGTAAGCCATGGCGAAATTAGGGTCAAGTTCCACCGCGCGCTTGTAGTCCGGCAGGGCCTCCAACTCCTGTCCGCCGTTGTGTTTCATGTCGCCCATGCTCAAGGCCTTCAGCGCATCGAGCGACGACGTTGTAGCCTCCGACAGCGGCTTGTCGTACCTCTGGACGGAATTCAAGGATTCGCCCAATTTTCGGCGCAGCCGCGAGCTGGCCTTGTGCAGCGCGTTGAGAACTTCTTCTTTACTCCCCGCCTCCTCCTGCTCCCGGGCCAGCGAATCTCCACTCGCGGAATTCACCGCGTCCAGCGTGATCACGTACTGGTTACCGAGATTGGCGATCGCGCCGGTAAGCATGGCCTTGATCCCATCCCGCAGGCAGATCTCGTGTCCGACTTCGGTTGTCACTCGATCGTCAGGTGAGTGCCCCATGAACTGCAATGTCTGCCGAACTTTCTGCTCGGGAAACACGTTGAGGTACGGCGACTGTGCCAGGTCCACCGCGATGGCTTTTTTCAGCGTGCCGTCGAAAACCGGGTCAGCCGTCGTATTCACAAAATCCGTCACCAGGATCGAATCTTTTTCCGTCAGCGCCTGTTTGCGGTGCAGAAGCAGGAAACTCACCCCCGCCGCGAGCGCCGCCAGCAACACAATCAGGGCGAAAATCTTGCCCAGCTTTCCCGATGAACCCCGGCGCGAAGCTTGTTTCAGCGGACTTCGGCGCAGGGTCCCCGAGGAGGTGACCGCCACCAGAGTGCCTGAATCCGAATCCCGTTTCAGCCGCTTGAGATCGCTGCGCACCTCGGCCGCGCTCTGGTAACGCAGCTCGCGGTCCTTCTCCAGAAGTTTGTTAATGATTTCTTCCAGCTTCGGCGGTACGTCCGGATTCAGCCGAACCGGGGCTACCGGCGCGCGATTCAGAATGGCTTCAAAGATCACGGCCGAAGTGTCGCCGCGGAAGGGCAATTCTCCCGTGGCCATCTCGTAGAGCACGGCGCCAAAAGAAAACAAATCGGTGCGAGCGTCCAGGTCCTTGCCGCGCGCCTGCTCGGGCGACATGTAGGCCACCGTGCCGACCGTCGAACCGGGGCTGGTGAGCATGGCATCATCCACGGTTGCGGCACTGGCCAGCGACCCGCCTCCAAACACCGCTTGAGCCCGCATTGCGTGCTTGGCCAACCCGAAATCCAGGATCTTCGCCTGGTGCCGGCTGGTCACAAAAATATTGGCGGGCTTGATGTCGCGATGAATGATCCCCTTGGCGTGCGCCGCATCGAGCGCATCCGCGATCTGGATAGCCAGTTCGAGCAGCGGCTCTATCTCCAGCGGACTGCCCTCAATGCGGTGCTTGAGGGTTTCACCTTCCAGCAGCTCCATGGCGATGAAGTGCCGCCCATCCGACTGCGCAATTTCAAAAATCGTGCAAATGTTCGGATGATTGAGCGCTGAAGCGGCCCGCGCCTCTCGCTGGAATCGCTCCAGCGCGCCCGCATCTTTTTCCAGGTCGGGGGGAAGGAACTTTAGGGCCACGTGGCGGCCCAAACTCAAGTCTTCGGCTTCGTACACCACGCCCATCCCCCCGCCGCCAAGCTGCTGAAGGACGCGGTAGTGGGAGATACTCTGACCAATCACCGGATGGGAGCTCCTGGGGGATTCAAATCGATGGTAACTTTCACCCCTATGCAAGTCAACGCGAGTACCCACTGAATGTGAGAGTTCGGCGCTCTGCTCGCCACTCAAGAAGGTACGCATAACGGCGGCCAATGGTTCCCAAGGGGGGCAAAGGCCGACGGCGGGACCTGCCACATCTCAATCGGCAGCGGCGAACTTCCGATGGACGAGATCCGCAACCAACTGAAGCAGGGCTTCGGGATCGGGTTCGATGTGGTAGTCGGCACCGTCGACCAGCTGCTCGCCGGCATTGCGCCGCAGCGAGATAATCGGCGCAGGACAATGCTTCCGGAACTCGTCTACCAGCTTCTTCTTGTCGGAATACGGAAGCGAGTGCCCCAGCACGAAAACGTCGAAGTCACCTTCTTTGCAAAGTTGCAGGCTCGCTGCAAGTCCGATCGCAGAAACCACTTCATAGCCTTCACGCTCCAGCAGCATGTGACGGGTCCGCAAAAGCGGCTGGTCGGACGAAACCGACAGGATGCGCGCCGTCGGTTCCCGTGCCGCAAGCCTCGCCCGCAATGCAGCCAGAAAGGTTTCGGGAGCAACCGGTTTGATCAGGTAATCGTCAACCCCGGCGTGAATCCCCTCGACCGCGGTCTCCACATCGGGATAGCCGGTCAGGATGATGACTACGCACTTCCGATTGACCTGCCGTATCGCGCGTACCACGGTGTAGCCGTCGCGCGGCTCCTGGATTTTGAGATCGCAAATCAGCGCGTCGAAGTTCTGGCTGCTGATCTGCTCCAGGGCGGCCGCCACCGTGGTGGCGACCGTCACATCGTACCCGGCATGCCGCAACACCAGGGTCGCGGGTGAACGCAGCGAGGCCTCGTCGTCAACCACCAAAAGTCGCTTCGGCGATTTCACCGCGGATGACATGACGTGAGATGGAGTAACATCTCAAAATCTACCCTAAAAAGTCTGTTCTGAATCGGACAATATACCTACTGGTCGCGGGTCTCGCGCAATTGCCGCTCCTTCACTTCCGTGGCCGGAGAATATCATTTTCCGTACTCAGATTGCATCGCACGTGGTATATTTTTCCGCCTTAGGAGGCTGTTGAACAAGCCCATGGCAGACGAGGACGAGAAATCATCGCGCGCCTGGCAGGACATTGCCCGGGAAGCAGGCCAGGAAACCGACTCGCAGCGGCTCATTGAACTCTCGGAAGAGCTCGACGAGGCATTGATGAATCGCGACAAACGCTTGCAATCGTCCTCTCCTCACCCGCCGCTGCAAAACGATAAGTCCACAGATTCGAAGCTGATGCCTTCACCTGACAAGCATACGGGGGAAGAAGGCCGGCAATCGCCGCAGTAGTGTCACTTCGCTTGTCCTCAGCTTGTTAGCTGACGCCGAGTACCGTCCGCTACTATGTGTCCGGTTCGGCACAGATCAGCCTTTCCGCCGCGCAAACCCGCATCTGGGTGTACAATTCTGCACACGTGGGAAGTTGAGTAATCCATTCGCAAGATAAAGGTTCGGATACCGGTCTCCGGTATAGCTCGTAATGGCCCCGGCGTGGAGCAAGCGAGTTTGCAGGACCACCCATCGAACGACGCCATCGCGGTTTCCGTACTCATCACGACAAAATGGCTCGACCCACAACCATTCAGGATGGTCCATGCGAATTCTGCTTTACAACCCAGACAACGGTATCACCCGCAACTTCATGCCCCACCTCTGGATGTTCCTGCTGCAGGCGCTCACTCCCGCGGGACACGACGTACAGCTGATCGACGGCAATGCGCAGCCCATGGACGAAGCTCAGATCGCGCAATTCGTTCGCGAACAGAACATTGGACTGGTTGGAATTGGCGCCATGACCCGAATGGTCGCCAAGGCATACCGCATGGCAGACGCGATTCGCGCCGTGGGTCTGCCCGTGGTCATGGGCGGTCCGCACGTGACCGAGGAATTCAACGAAGCTCTGGGCCGGGACGGGGGCCCGCGCCACGCGGACGCCGTCGCACTGGGTGAGGCCGACGAGACCTGGCCGCAGATTGTGCACGATGCTGCGAATCAGCAGCTTAAAGAAATTTATGCCCCGCTCGACGACTCCGGTAAGGAGCGCAAGCCTTCCCTGAAGCCTTATCCGCGGATTCCCTGGGACAAGATCGATCTGAAGCAGTTCAACCTGGTGCCCAAGGCCATGCACCCGCTGCTCAAGCAAATCGGCGAAGGCTGGGGTAGCTTTCGCATCATTCCGGTGGAATCGGGACGGGGTTGTCCCTACGGTTGCGAGTTCTGCACCGTCACCGGTTTCTTTGGAGATTCCATTCGCTTCCGCAGCAACCAGAGCGTGGTGAATGAGCTGCTTCTGCTTAAGGCCCGTGCGCGCACGGAAAAAGGGCAAATTGCCGTCTTCTTTATCGACGACAATTTCGCCATCAACGTGAAACGTACCAAGTCGTTGCTGCGTGACATCATTGCCGCCAAGGCCCAGGTCCATTGGGTGGCGCAGATCAGCGCCAATCTCTTGCGCGATGAGGAACTGGTTGACCTGATCGCCGCTTCTGGCGGCAAGTGGGTCTTTATTGGAATGGAATCGATTGATCCCGCCAATCTCAAAGATATGAATAAGGGATTCAATAAACCGGGTGAGTACGCAGCCGTGCTCGAGCGCCTCGCAAAACGCAACGTGTACGCAATTACTTCGTTCATCTTCGGTATGGACAACGATACCGTAGGCGTTGGCGAGCGAACGCTTGAGCAGGTTCGCACCTGGCCTCCGGGTCTGCCTATCTTTGGCCTGCTGACACCCTTGCCCTCAACCCCGCTTTACAAGCGTCTGGAAGCAGCCGGCCGCCTCACCCGCCGCAAGCACTGGCGGGAATTCATTCCTTTCGCGATGGCGCACACGCCGCTCAAAATGACCATCGAAGAAGCGCATGCCGAAGTGAACTACGGCTGGTCGCACGCCTATAGCCCCGAGGCGCTGGCCCAGGCAGTCCAATCACTTGAGAATGAGCCCTTGGGTTATCGAGTCAACATCTTCCTAGCCCGTCTTTGTTTCCGTGGTATCTATTTCCCGATGCTGGGTAAACTGCGGTGGCTGAAGGTGATCGCCCAGAACCGGCGAACTATTTTGGCGCTGTTGAGAGAGGCCATGCTGGGACGCAGACGGCCGCCGACTAATCCCGCGGTGCAGGAGTCGTTAGAAATTACCCCATCGAATGCGATCGGCGAAGCACCCCCGTAAGAACAGCACGCCCGGATAATTCGAGGGCGAATTCGTAGGCAGAATG
>Ga0070741_10004551_pt1 | contig 32253 bp, 39 predicted proteins | sample Coa_R1_4_FD_66440 | JGI IMG/M metagenome (GOLD analysis project Ga0070741, IMG submission 66440) | Surface soil microbial communities from Centralia Pennsylvania, which are recovering from an underground coalmine fire - Coalmine... | ecosystem: Environmental > Terrestrial > Soil > Unclassified ... | reverse complement strand
ATCGCCGGGCTCGGCGCGGGCGGCGCAGCAGTCGGAGTCGCCGTCGGCGCCGCTCTCTTGTACTGCGGGTTCGTGGCTCCTGCCACGATTCCGCGCGGGTTTATTCACACCGTCTTCACGAAATCGCCATTAGGGTGACGGACGCATAGCCGCGCCGAGCGGTGCTTCCCCTGTGCGGCAGGGGAGTCTCCCGCCCGTTCGGCCTACGACGTGCAAACGACCTCAGGGAGGAAGATTGCGGCGATTACTCCTGGCGACGGCCATGCTGTTCCTGCTTTGCGTCTCTGCGGCCCTCGGCGCCCATGGGCGGGAGGCCGGCAAAGCTGCGGGGCGCCGCTCGAGCCGTCTGGGCGCGCTCCACTACCTCGAGGGCCGGCTCCGCCGGTACGAGCAGACGACCTGGTACTGGGAGCGGCTCACCGGGGCGCCGCTGACGGAGACGGCGGGCCGGACGCTCTCGGCGATGGACGTTCCCGATCTGCGGCGGACGGTGGCGCGGTGGGAACGCCGGGCCTTGAAGGCCCACCGCACGGCTCAGCATCCGCCCCACATGGCCCAGTGGATGTGCATCCACCACTACGAGGCCGCGTGGAACGACGTCGGCAGCCCGTACTGGGGCGGGCTCCAGATGAGCCTGACGTTTCAGGAGCGCTACGGCGGCTGGATCTACCGGATGAAAGGGACGGCCGACCACTGGACGCCGCTGGAGCAGATCTGGACCGCAGAGAAAGCGCTCAAGAGCAGGGGATTTTGGCCCTGGCCCAACACGGCCCGGCTCTGTGGTCTGATCTGACATCGATGTGACTTGACACTGACATCATTATGATGTCATACTGCCGTCATGCAGATCGACGGCTACGTCCAGGCACTCCGCGAAGACCTCGCGCGGATCGCGGCGGTCGGCGACGAGTCGACCGCCCGCGCCGCCGAGCTCCTCTCGGTCGCGCTCGAGTCCGCAGTCGGGCGGCGCCTCCTCGAGGCGCTGTCCGAAGCTGCGCTCGAGCTGAACAACCAGCTCGACGGCGGTCGGGTCGAGATCCGGTTCGCCGGCACCGACCCCGAGCTCGTCTACGTCCGCGACGAGGAGGCGGCCCCGGCGGCCGAGCCTGCCGACGAGGCGTTCACCGCCCGCATCACGCTGAGGCTGCCCGAGAGCCTGAAGACCCGGCTCGACGCAGCCGCCTCCCTCAACGGCGTGTCCGTGAACACGTGGCTCGTGCAAGTGCTCCAGCGCAGCCTCGAGCCGCGCACCCCGTCCGGCGGCAGCCGCCGCCGGCTGACCGGCTACGGCCGGAGCTGAAAGGAGCGACGATGATGATCCTCAGCCCTCCCCCGACCGTTCGCATCCACTGGATCTACGTCGATCCGTCCGGCGACCCCAGGTCCGCCGTCCGCAAGGCGGCCTGAGATGGCCGTCCACACGTTCCACACGCCGGAGCCGGTCGAGCTCGAGGTGAAGGTCCCCGCCGGCGACGTCGAGGTCGAGACCGTTGACGGCGACGAGTCGACGGTGACCATCGACGGCTCCGAGCGGCTCGTCGAGAACACGCGGGTCGAGCTCGTCGGCAACCGCCTCGTCGTCGAGCTCCGCACGAAAGGAGCGTTCGGAGTCACGATCTCGATCGGCGACTTCAGCTTCGGCGGGTCGCGGCTGCACATCCGCGCGCGCGTCCCTCATTCGAGTGCTGCGCAGCTGTCGACTGCGTCGGCCGACACGGAGCTGCGCGGCCGCTACGCCTCGGTCGCGTCGAAATCGGCCTCGGGCGACCTCCTGGTCGAGGGCGAGATCGCCGGCGACGCGGAGATCAAGACCGTCAGCGGCGACGCTCGCCTCCGTTCCGTCGGCGGCTCGCTCGTCGTCCAGACGGTGAGCGGCGACGTCAACGCAGCCTCGGTCGGCCGCGACGTCACCACCAAGTCGGTCTCCGGCGACGTGCGCGTCGAGTCGGCGCGCGAGGGCCGCGTCACCGCGCAGTCGGTGTCCGGCGACATCGAGATCGGTGTGGCGCAGGGGACGAACCTCGACGTCGACGCCGGCAGCGTCTCCGGCGATCTCAGCTCGGAGGTCGCGCTCGGCAGCGACGTCGGCGAGATCGGCGACGGGCCGACGCTCGTCGTCCGCGGCAAGACCGTGAGCGGCGACTTCAGGGTCTTCCGCGCGGCGTGAAGCAGATCCTGCAGCGGCGCGACGTCCGTCTGCTCGTCGGCGGCCAGTCGCTCTCGATGTTCGGCGACTGGGCGATGATCATCGCGCTCGGCATCTGGGCCCGCGTGCTCACCGGCTCGAACGCCGAGGCGGGAATCGTCTTCCTCTTCTTCGGCGTGACGGGGATGATCGCGCCGCTCGGCGGGCTCCTCGTCGACCGGCTCCCGAAGCGGCCGCTCATGATCGCGACGCATCTCGCGCTCGCCGGTGTCATGTGCCTGCTGCTCCTCGTGCAGACGCGGAACCAGCTATGGCTGCTCTACACGATCACCCTGTTGTACGGGCTCGGCGGCGACGTCTTCGCGGCTGCCCGCTCGTCGATGTTGAAGGCGATGCTCCCTGATGAGCAGCTCGGCGAGGCGAACGGGATCTTCCAGTCGGTGCGGGAAGGCTTCCGCATCATCGCGCCCGTCACCGGCGCCGGCCTCTTCGCGGCGTTCGGCGGCCACGTCGTTGCGCTCGTCGACGCCGCGACGTTCGTGGGCTCGGCTGCGACGCTCGTCGTGCTCCCGTTCTCGGAGCCGGCCCTGGCCCCGCGCGAGCACCACTTCCTCCGCGAGGCGTCTGCCGGCATCGTCCACATCGCGCGCACGAAGGTGCTGCGCGAGCTGACGATCGGGCTCTGCACCGCGCTGGCGGTCATCGGCTTCTGCGAGACGCTCGTCTTCGCGATCGTGATCGACGGGCTGCACCGTCACACCGCATTCGTCGGCGTGCTCGACACGTTCCAGGGTGTCGGCGCGATCGCGGGCGGAGTAACCGCCGCAGCCTTGATGCGCGCGATCGGCGACATCCACGTCGCGGGGCTCGGGCTCGCCGCGTTCGGCGTCGCGTGCTTCGGCTTCCTCGTTCCCAGCCTCGGAGGCGTCCTCCCCTCCATGGTCGTCTTCGGGGCTGGGGTCGCGTGGCTCGTGGTCGCGTGCTCGACCGCGTTCCAGCTCCGCAGCCCCCAGGTGATGCAGGGACGGGTCGCCGCGGCCTCCAACATGCTGTTCAGCGTGCCGCAGACGACGTCGATCGCCCTGGGCGCCGCGCTCATCACCATCATCGACTACCGCATCGAGATCGTCATCATGGCCGTCGTGACGCTCATGGCAGCCGCGTACCTCCTCACGCGGTCGGAGACCAGAGGTCTGGTCGCTGATACCGCTAAGACGTAACCGCGACTTTCTCCTGCTCCAGTCCGGGCAGGTGCTGTCGACGATCGGGTCCGAGTCGACGGCGATCGCATATCCGCTGCTCGTGCTCGCGGTGACGCACTCACCCGCGAAGGCGGGGGTCGTCGGGTTCATGCGAGTCCTGCCCTGGGCGCTTTTCGGCTTCGCCGCCGGCATCGTGACGGATCGCCTGCCGCGGAAGCGCGTGATGCTGACGGGCGACGTCGTGCGCGTGGCCCTGATGGCGAGCCTCGTCGCCGCGATCGCGATCGGCCGCATCACGTTCGCCCAGATCGTCCTCGTGGCGTTCGTCGAGGGAGCGATGTACGTCTTCTTCAACATCGCCGAGATCGGCGCGCTGCGGTCCGTCGTCCCGACGCAGCAGCTCCCGACAGCCGCTGCGGCCGAGCAGGCCCGCTACTCGACGGTCACGCTCGTCGCCCCGACCCTCGGCGGCGCGCTCTTCGGCATCGGTCGCATGTTCCCGTTCCTGGCCGGCTCGATCTCCCCCGCGTTCTCGCTCGGCACGCTGCTCGCCATCCGGACGCCGTTCCAGCAGGAGCGCGATCCCGACGAGTCAGGCTGGCGGGCGCAGCTCGCGGAGGGCTTTCGCTTCCTCTGGGCGCGGCCGTTCCTTCGATCCTGCGCGCTCGTCTTCACGTGGACGAACCTCGCATTCGAGGGGATCGTTCTCGCATTCATCGTCATCGCGAAACGGCAGGGTCTCTCGAGCACGGAGATCGGCCTGCTCATCGCCGGCTTCGGCGCGTTCTCGCTGCTCGGCTCGGCGGCGTCGCCGTGGATCCAGAAGCGTCTGTCGATGCGCACGATCGTCATCGCGTCGCTGTGGATCCAGACGCTGACCGCGGGATTCGTGATCGACCCGAGCGTCTACGTGCTGCTCGCCTGCACGGGACCGATGGCGTTCTTCTTCCCAACCGTGAACGCCGTCGTGATCGGCTACCGCGTTGCCGTCACGCCGGAGCGGCTGACCGGCCGCGTCAACTCCGTCGCGCGCACCATCGCGCTGTGCGGGGCGCCACTCGGGCCGCTCGCGGCGGGAGTCATGCTCGGCTCGCTCTCCGAGCGCGACACGGTCGGGGTGCTGACCGCGCTGCTCGCGCTCCTTGCCGTCGTCACGTCGCTCCTCCCGTCGATCCGGAACGCACCGAGCCTCGACGAGCTCGCGGCCGTCCCCGCTAGCGAGCCAGTCGTTCCCGAAGTAGTCGGTTGACGACCTTCGGGTCGGCCTTGCCGCCCGTCTCCTTCATCACCTGGCCGACGAAGAACCCGAGGATGCCTTCCTTGCCGCCGCGATAGGTCTCGACCTGGCCGGGGTTCGCCGCGAGCACGGCCTCGACGATTGGCACGAGTGCGTCCTCGTCGCCGACCGCCGCCTCGGCGAGGTAGTCGGTCGCATCGATGCGTGCGTCCGCGGCTGCGGCGAACGCGCGGTCGAGCGCTTCGCGGGTGACGTTCGCCTGCAGGATCGCGGCCAGCGCGGCTGCGTTCTCCGGCAGGAAGTCGCCGCGGTTGCGAGCGACGTTGGCCGCACTCGACCAGTCGAGCCCACCGTCCACGAGGAGCACTGCACGCGCATCGGTCTCGGTCGTCACGAGCTCCGATGCGACCGCAAAGTCGAGGTGCTGGGCGAGCCGCCGGATGCGCGCGGCCGGCAGCTCCGGCAGCTCGCCGCGCAGGCGTCCGACGAGCTCGGCCGGCGGCTTCACCGGAACGAGATCGGGCTCCGGGAAGTAGCGGTAGTCGTCGGCCTCCTCCTTCGAGCGGTGCACGGTCAGCCTGTCGGTGTCGGCGTCGTAGTCGTACGTCGATTGGAGGACCTCCTCCCCGGCCTCGTGCGCCGCGACCTGCTGGCGCACAGCCGCCTCGATCGCCCGCCCGATGAACGTGAACGAGTTCATGTTCTTGATCTCCCAGCGCGGCCGAAAGCCCTCGCCCGGAAGGCGCACGGAGACGTTCACGTCCGCGCGGAGCGTCCCCTTCTCCATCTCCGCGTCGGAGATGCCGAGCTCGACGATTGTCTGGCGAAGAAGCCGCAGGAAACGGAGCGCCTCGTCGGCCGAGCGCATGTCGGGCTCGGTGACGATCTCGAGGAGCGGCGTGCCGCCGCGGTTGAAGTCGACGAGCGACGCGGTCGCACCGACCGAGCGGCCCGTCGCACCGCCCGCGTGCACGGTCTTCGCCGCGTCCTCTTCCAGGTGTGCGCGCACGATGCCGACGACCTCCTCCCCGTCCTCGGTCGGGACGGCGAGCCGTCCGCGCCCGCACAGCGGCTCCTCGTACTGGCTGATCTGGTAGCCCTTCGGCAGGTCGGGATAGAAGTAGTTCTTCCGCGCGAAGACCGCACGCTCGGCGATCTCGCAGTCGAGCGCGAGCCCGAGCTTGATCGTGTGCTCGATCGCGCGCTCGTTCGCGACCGGTAGCGCGCCCGGATGCGCGAGGCATACAGGGCACGTGCGGGAGTTCTCCGAGGCGCCGTACTCGAGCTCGCACCGGCAGAACATCTTCGTGCGCGTCTTCAGGTGCGCGTGCACCTCGAGGCCGATGACGGCTTCCCACTCAGCCACGCAGGCGGTCCTTCGCTTCGCGTAACGCGTCCTCGATGTCCTCGCGCACCTCGACCATGCCGAGACGGTGCTCGAGCACACCGTGCGTCTCGATCAGCCACAGCTCGCGCTCGCCGGCCTCGAGCTGGAGCTTCACCTCGCCGACGAGAACGGCGCGCGACCCGTCGAGCACGCGCGGCGGCACGCCGAACACCCGCTCGACCGCAGGGATGAACTCCGCCGCGGGGTCTTCGAATCTCACCGCAGCCGCTCCGGGACGACGTCGAAGCCGATCGCCTGCTCGAGCGCATGGCCGACGCGGAAGAGGGTGTTCTCGGAGAATTGCGGCCCGATCAGCTGCAGGCCCACGGGCAGCCCTTCGGATAGGCCGCACGGCACGTTCAGCCCCGGCAGGCCGGCCATGCACGACGGGATCGTCAGCAGGTCGGAGGCGTACATCGCGAGCGGGTCTGCGGTGCGCCCGCCGAGCTCGAACGCGACCGAAGGCGACGTCGGTGTGACGAGGACGTCGAAGCGCTCGAACGCCTGCGCGTGCTCGAGCGCGATCACGGTCCGCACCTTCTGGGCCTGGCCGTAGTACGCGTCGTAGTAGCCGGCGGAGAGCGCGTACGTCCCGACGAGGATCCGCCGCTTCGGCTCGTCGCCGAAGCCCTCGTCGCGCGTGTTCTTGTACATCGCAAGGCGGTCCTCCGAGCGCGGCGAGCGGTAGCCGTAGCGCACGCCGTCGTAACGCGCGAGGTTCGACGACGCCTCCGCGGGAGCGATGAGGTAGTAGCACGGCAGCCCGAAGTCGACCGAGCGCGGAAGCGAGCACTCCCCCACCTCGGCGCCGAGCTGCCGGCAGAGCTCGACCGCGTGCTCGACCGCGTGGCGCACGCCCGGCTCGATCGCCTCGTGGGCGTTCAGCTCGACGGGCACGCCGACGCGCAGGCCCCTCAGGTTCTCGCCCTCCGGGATCGTCACCGGCGGCGTGTCGACGGTCGTCGAGTCGCACGGGTCGCGCCCCGCGATGACGGAGTAGAGGAAGGCGCAGTCGCGCACGGTCTTCGCGACAGGGCCGACCTGGTCGAGGCTCGACGCGAACGCGACGATCCCGTAGCGCGACACCGTCCCGTACGTCGGCCGCAGTCCGACATTGCCGCACAGAGCCGACGGCTGCTTGATCGAGCCGCCCGTGTCGGAGCCGAGCGCCCACGGAGCGAGTCCCGCCGACACCGCCGCCGCCGAGCCGCCGCCGGACCCGCCGGGTACGCGGTCCGGGTTCCACGGGTTGTGGGTCGGCCCGTACGCCGAGTTCTCCGTCGAGGAGCCCATCGCGAACTCGTCGGTGTTCGTCTTGCCGAGCAGCCGCAGCCCGTGCTCCTTGCAGCGTGCCGCGACGGTGGAGTCGTAGACGGGGACGTATCCCTCCAGGATCTTCGAGCCGGCCGTCGTCGGTACGCCCTTCGTCCCGATCACGTCCTTGAGCGCGATCGGGATGCCTTCGCCGCCGGGGTCGTCGCACACGTGCAGGTAGCAATGGAGCTCGGGATCGCGCTCGCCGATCGCCTCGAGATACGCGGCGAAGAGCTCCGGCCCGGAGACCTCCCTCGCGTCGAGGAGCTTCTTCGCGCCCTCCGCCGTGAGGCGCAGCGTGTCGATCACGAGCTGCCCCCCGGCGGCACGCGGAAGAAGTCACCGTCCCGGTCCGGCGCGTTCGCGAGCGCATCCTCGACCGAGAGGCAGGGACGAGGCTCGTCCGCCCCCCACACGTTGACGACGTCGAGCGGATGCGACGTCGGCGAAACGTCGTCGAGGTCGAGCTCGGCCACCTTCGAGACGGCGGCGAGGATGTCGTTCAGCTGCACCTCGAGGCGCGCGAGCTCGTCCTCGCGCAGCTCGAGCCGCGCCAGGTGGGCGACGTGGAGGAGCAGCTCGCGCGATATCTCCGGCATGCCGATTGATCCTAAGAAACGAGGAGGGCCCCTGCCGGGGCCCTCTCACACTGAGTCCGACAGGTTCTAGATCGCCTGGACGTTCGCGGCCTGCGCGCCCTTGGGGCCCTGCACAACCTCGAACGACACGCGCTGGCCTTCGGTCAGCGACTTGTAGCCGTCCATCGCGATCGCCGAGAAGTGCACGAAGACATCGTCGCCGCCTTCGCGCTCGATGAAGCCGTAGCCCTTCTCGTTCGAGAACCACTTCACGGTGCCCTCAGCCAACTGTTCCTCCTGACACACAACACAACGACGACTCGGGGCCGCCGACCGACGAATTGCGGGCCGAGTCTAGCTCAGTGAGCGGGATTCGCAAGCCCCCGGGCCCTGCGCGCCCGGGCCGCGGTGACCGTGTTCTGGAGCACCATCGCGATCGTCATCGGCCCGACGCCGCCGGGGACGGGTGTGAGGTACCCGGCGACGTCGACGACGGCGGGATCGACGTCGCCGAGCAGGCCGTCGTCGGTCCGGGTCAGCCCCACGTCGATCACGGCCGCGCCCGGACGAATCATCTCCGGCTTCACCATGTGCGGTTGACCAACGGCAGCGACGAGCACGTCGGCCTCGAGCGTGTGCGCGGCGAGGTCGCGTGTGCGCGAGTGACATGTCGTCACGGTCGCGTGCGCCGCGAGGAGAAGCTGCGCCATCGGCTTGCCGACGATGGCCGACCGGCCGATGACGACCGCGTTCGCGCCGCGCAGCGCGATGTCGTACTCCTCGAGCATGCGCATGACGCCGAGCGGCGTGCCCGGGACGAGCGTCGGGCGGCCGAGGTAGAGGCGGCCCGCGTTGTATGGATGGATGCCGTCGATGTCCTTCGCCGGGTCGATCGCCTCGATCACCGTCGCCTCGTCGATGTGATCGGGCAGCGGCAGCTGCACGAGCAGGCCGTCGACCGCGTCGTCCGCGTTCAGCTCCGCGATCGTCGCGAGCACGTCGTCCTGGCTCGTGTCGGCCGGGAGCTTCACGTCGCGCGCTTCCAAGCCGGCGGCGGTCGCCGCCTTCTGCTTGAGATTGATGTAGACGTGCGAGGCGGGGTCGTCGCCGACGAGGACGGTGGCGATGCCGACGTGGTCGAGCCGGGCGACGTCGGCGGCGATCTCCTCGCGTACCTTCGCCGCGAGCGTCTTCCCGTCGATGAGAGTGGCGGTCATGGGGTGACGTTATAACGTCCCTCCGTGCGACTTCCCCGGAAGAACGACGCCGCCTCGATCGCGGCGCGCCGTGAGGCCCTGGGCCTGAACGGCGAGGTCGACCTGGGGGCGTACGAGAACGCGGCGGAGTCGGTGACGGGCCTCGCGGTCCTGCCCGTCTCGGTCGCGCAGCTGCAGATCGCGCTCGGCCGGTACGAGCTCTCCGACGACGGCGAGGTGGTCGAGAAGGGTCGCAAGCTCGAGGACGTCGTTGTCCCGCTAGCGCACACCGAGGGAGGCCTGACCGCGTCGCTCCAACGCGGGGCGCGTGCAGTGGAGGAATCCGGCGGCTTTCGCACGTACGTCGTCGCCGATCGGATCACGCGCGCGTCGTGCTTCGTCTGCCGCGACGCCGGCGACGCGCTGACACTCGCGACCTGGATCGGAGAGCGCGTCGACGACATGCGCGAGTGGCTGCGCGGTTCGGACATGCCGGAGCTGTCACGGTATGCCGTCCTGCGCGAGGCGAAGACCCACGTCGTCGGGCCGATGTGCCACGTCCTGTGGCGCTTCACGACCGGCGACGCCGTCGGCGCGAACATGATGACGCGCAACGCGTACGCGCTGAACATGGGGTATGTCAATCCGCAGGCGCCGGTGCCGATCGAGCGGTCGCTGCTCGAGGCGAACATGGGCGGGGACAAGAAGCCGTCGTACGAGTACTTCCAGACCGGCCACGGAAAGACGGTGATCGCGGAGGCGACGTTGACCGACGACGCCATCCGGCGTGTGCTCCGAACGACGGCGGACGATCTCGCGCAGCTCGCGTGGGCGGGAACGGCAGGTGCCGTTGCATCCGGGATGCAGTCGGTCGCGTTCACGCCGGCGTCGGCGATCGCGGCGGTGTTCGCGGCGACGGGCCAGGACCTCGGCATGGTCGGGACGAGCTCGATGGCGCACGGGACGGAGCGGGCGGTCGACGGCGGCCTGCACGTCGCGATCCGCTTCCCCGGGATCGAGGTCGGGACGATCGGCGGCGGGACGACGCTGCCGACGCCGCGCGAGTGGCTGGGCGTGATGGGCTGCGCCGGCGCCGGAAAGGTCTACCGCTTCGCGCAGATCGTCGCCGCAGCCGCCCTCGCGTTGGAGATCTCAGCCTCCGCTGCGATGGCGACCGCCGGCTCCGAGAACTTCTTCCGCGCCCACTTCGAGCGCGGCGGGATCCGCTAGCCCCGCACCCTCTGGCGACCTTCGCGTGAGCCTCAGAACGGCAGCGCGACCTCGCTGACGTCGAGCCCGAGGCTGTTCGCGAGCCGGACGCCGTGGTTCAGCTCCATCTTCAGGCGCTCGCGGTCGCGGGCCTCCATCAGCTGCCCGATCATCTCCCGCGCCTTCGGCCGCCAGAGCGCGTGCGCGGCGAACTCGGGCAGCATCCGATTCGCAGCCGCGACCAACGTGCCGCGAATGGACGCCGGGGCCCGCGCGAGCAGGATCCGCTCGTACGCCATTCCCGAGCCGTGGTGGATGCCGTCGTCGATCGCGAGCCGGTTGCAGATGTCCTCGAGGATCGTGCCCCGCGACGACCGCGCGATCAGCCGGAAGCGCGGGATGATCAGCCGCTCGAAGAAGACCTGCATGAGGAACACCTTCTCCTCCAGCGTGTCCGCCTCGAGGAACATGTGCCCGAGCGTGTCGAGATGCGGGTCGCGCTCGCCCTCGCCGCCGACCTGGTTGATGAGCTTGAGCCAGGCCTCGGTGTGCCGCGACTCGTCCTGCACCATCGTCGAGTAGTACAGGCGCGCCTCAGGATCCGGCGCCGCGTTCAGCAGCTGCGCCGCCATCTCGCACGCGATGACGTCCGCCTGCAGCTGCTGCATCACGACGGAGCGCCAGACGTCGCGACGCCGCGCCTGCGCCTGCGGGGAGCCGCGCCGCTCCGGGATCGGCGGGAGCTCGCTCCACGGCACGTCCTTGACCTGCCACTCCTGGTGCTTCGCGAGCTCGTAGAAGCGAAGAACGCCCGCGTACGCGGCGCGGTCATCGGTCTCCGGTATCGGCTCGGCGCTCACGCCCGGACCCTATCCTCTCTCGGCGTGATCGCCCTGGTCTTCAGCTACGAGGTGCGCGACCCGGAAGCCTTCGAGCGCGCGTACGGCCCCGACGGCGAGTGGTCGCACTTCTTCCGCCTCGGCCGCGGGTACATCGGCACCGAGCTGCTCCGCGACGTCGAGACGCCGGGGCGCTACCTCGTCGTCGACCGCTGGGAGACTTCCGACGCCTACAACACCTTCGCCGCCGAGCATCGCGAGGAGTACATGCGCCGGGTCGACGACACGCGCTTCTACTACGACCAGGAGCTTCGCTTCGGGACGTTCGAGTCCGTCTGGGAAGCCCCGGGCGAGGGATAACGGCGCTCCGCCCCGCCGCCGACAACCTGCGTGAGACCCGATCTGCGGCAGGGAGCAAGCCGCATGTTCACGAGGATCGCTTTGGTCGCCGCTCTCATCGTCGCCGGAATGGCGGCAGTCAAGGACGGCCGCGTCCTGCGCCTCGCCGGGCTGACAGGTACCTGCTCCATCGTCCAGACGATGCCGGGTGGGGACAAGATCGAGGCGTGCAGCAGGGGCAAGCTCGAGGGCGCCCCCGACCTCTCCCGTAGCGGGTGCACGGACGACGGGCTGTACGCGGGGCGCGTCTATTGGCGCTGCCCGGCCGCGCTCTCCTCGGCGCCGGCGCCGTAAACAAAATCGTCCGCTGGCAGTCTCAGTAGCCAAGAGTAGGCTTCTGGACGGAGGTTGCTTGTGGCTTCTGATGACCTTGTCGCGGCAAATGAGATCGCCGAGCGCCTGCTCGACAACATCGAGACGGTCGTCCATGGGAAGCGGGACCAGATCAAGCTCGTGGTCGCCGCCCTCATGTGCAGCGGCCACGCGCTTCTGGAGGACGTCCCCGGCACGGCGAAGACCGTCCTCGCGCGCGCGATCGCCGGCTCGATCCAAGGGGCGCACTCGACGCGTATCCAATGCACGCCGGATCTCCAGCCGACCGACGTCACCGGGCTCTCGATCTTCAATCAGCGCGAGCGCGACTTCGAGTTCCGGCCTGGGCCGGTGTTCGCGAACGTCGTGCTCGTCGACGAGATCAACCGCGCGATGCCGAAGACGCAGTCCGCCCTTCTCGAGGCGATGGCCGAGCAGCAGGTCACGGTCGACGGCGAGACCCGCCGGCTCGGCGATCCGTTCCTCGTCATGGCGACGCAGAACCCGATCGAGTACGAGGGGACGTTCCCTCTCCCTGAGGCGCAGCTCGACCGATTCTTCGTCAAGACGACGCTCGGGTATCCCGACGCCGACTTCGAGGCGCGCATCGTCGACGAGCAGCTCGGCGGGCATCCGCTCGGGCGGCTCCATGCCGTCGTCGACCTCGGCGAGGTCGCCACGCTGCGTGCGTCGGTCGCCGGCATCTTCCTGCACGAGGCGGTCGCGCGCTGGATCGTCGACCTCGTGCGGGCGACGCGCGAGCTCGAGGTCGTCGCAATCGGCAGCTCGGTGCGCGGGACGCTCGCCCTCAACCGCGCGGCGCGGGCGTGGGCCGTGCTCCACGCACGGCGGTACGTCACGCCGGACGACGTCGAGCGTCTGTTCGTGCCCATCCTCATGCACCGGTTGCTGTTCCGTCCGAGCTTCCTCGCCGAGATTCGCGATCGCGGCTGGGAGGCGGCAAGCGCGGACGTCCGTCGGCGTTGCATCGAGATCGCTCCGAAGCCCGGCTTCGACATCGATCTCGACGTGCCGGCGGCCGTGACGGCGTGACCGCCGCCGTCTTCCCGCTCATTCCGCGGCGACGCGTGATCGGGCTCGCTTTCGGCGGCGTCCGGAGCGTGCGGCGCGGCATCGGCTCCGACGTCGCGAGCACGCGCGAGTACCGACCGGGCGACGACGTCGCTTGGATGGACTGGGCGGCGTCCGCGAAGCTGTCCGCCGCCCGCGGCGACGACGAGTTCATCGTGCGCGAGCGGTACGCCGACGAGGCACCGCGGGTGGTCGTGCTCTGCGACCGCCGCCCGTCGATGGGCATCACGGCGTCCGCGTTCCGGACGCTCGACAAGCCGATGGCGATTCTCACCTCGCTGGACCTCATCGGGATGAGCGCACACGCCGCGCGGAGCCTCACCGGCTACGTCGACTACGCAGACGGCGACGCGTACTGGCGTCCACCGCGCAGTGAGCGGCTCGCCGAGCCGGGGACGTTCGAGCGGTCGTTCCACGCCCCGGCCGACACGGTGTCCCTCGGCCTTGCGTTCCTCGGCGAGCACCGGCGCGACCTGCCGACGCAGGCGTTCGTCTTCGTCCTCTCGGACTTCGTCGTCCCGCCCGACATGGACGTGTGGCAGCGCGCGCTCGAGCACCAGTGGGAGATCGTCCCCGTCGTCGTACAGGACCCGGTTTGGGAGCGGACCTTCCCCGAAGTCGGTGGCATCACCATCCCGTACGCGGAGCCGGGCACCGGTCGCGTCGCGCCCGTGTACGTGACCGCCAAGGAGGCGGCGCGGCTGCGCGAGGCGCACGAGGCCCGCTGGAACGCACTCGTCCGCGACTTCCGCTCGCTCGGCATCGAGCCGGTGGAGGCGTGCTCGCACGAAGCCGGCGACCTGCTCTCGTCATTCCTGCGCTGGGCCGACCTTCGGCAGATGTGGCGTGGAGCTGTGGCATGAGAGGCGTCCTCGCAGCGCTCGCCGCGGCGCTCGTCCTCGCCGGGACGGCGGCAGCTGCAAGTGGTCCGCCGAAGTCGACGCACCCGAGCCTGCCCTTCCATTCCTCAGGGTCGGTGATCGGCGAGGGGCAGCCGCTCAAGGCCTACGCGAACATCGCCCCGACCGTCCACCTGTTCGGCGACACGGTGCTCGCAAAGCTCGCGGTCGTCGCCGACACCCGCTGGGTCGACCCGGCTCGGCTGCGCGTGCGGGCCGTCTTCGCGCCGTACACGCCGACGGGTGCACCGACGCTGCTGCGCCTGCACGTCGGCCGGTTCGAGCAGATGACATGGACGTGGAAGCTGCGGTGCCTCACCGCACGCTGCGTGCCCGTCTTGCCGCCGAGTGAGAAGTTCCACGTCTTCCACTTCCCGAGCGCACATGTCGACTACCTCGGGCCGAATGGGAAGCGCGCGTTCGAGATCGACGCGACCTGGCCGTCGGTGGAGGTGCTGTCGCAGGTGAGCCCGGGCGTGCAGACGGCGCTCGTCAACGCCCGCAAGTACAACTGGCAGTACGAGCTGACGCCGGTCGCCGCGCCGACGTTCCGCATATCGCCCACGCTCCTCTACTGGCTCGCGCTCGGCCTCGCAGGCCTGCTCGTGCTCGGCGCTCTCACGGCGTCCGCGCGCTGGTACCGCGTGCTGCGCCCGCGCGCCGGCTCCGGGCCTGCACAGCAGGGGTCGGCGCTCGAACGCGCGCTCGCGCTGCTGGCCTGGGCACACGAGCAAGGTGACGAGACGCTGCAGCGGAAGGCGTTCGAACGCATCGCGAGCGAGCTCGGCGTCGTGCCCGAGGTCGACGAGCTGTCGGAGGCAGCGCACGAGATGGCCTGGTCCCCGCAGCTCCCGGAGGACGAGGAGGTCGCGACGTTCAGCGAGCAGGCACGCGAGCAGGGGAAGGGAACGTGAGGCTTCCGACCTTTCATCGAAGTGACGCCGTCGAGCTCGCCGACCTCCACGAGCTGCGGAAGCCGCTTCTCCGCACGTCCTTCGGCCGTGTTGCTCTCGCCGGCGCGCTCGCGGCCACGCTCGCGGGTATCGTCCTGCTCGCGCGTTCCGCCGGCGCCGGGCGCGCCGCGGTGCTCCCTGCGGGGGCGACGACCGGCTGCGTGGTCCTCGACATGTCGGCGAGCATCTCCGGGCCGATCTACGAGCGCGTGGCGACGACGATCCGCGGGATCGTCAACGCGAACCAGTCGATCTGCCTCGTCATGTTCTCCGACACGGCGTACGAGCTGCTGCCGCCGAACTCGCCGCCGGGAGCGCTCCTCCAGTTCATCCCCTTCTTCGTCCCGGTGCGCTTCTACGGCGGCAACCCCGTGTTCGCGCAGTCGCCGTGGGACCAGTTCAGTGGCGGGACACGGATCTCGACCGGCCTCCTCACCGGCGAGCGGGCCCTCGCTCGCGCGCACGTCAAGCACGGGGCGCTGCTTCTCCTCAGCGACCTCGACGACTCCGTCGCCGACCAGCCGCAGCTCAATGCCGTTGCGCTGCAGCTGCACCAGAAGCACATCCCCGTCCGGATCGTGCCCGAGTTCGCGGAGGCGGCGAACAAGAGCTACTTCGCAGCGCTCTTCGGGCAAAACGCGTTCGTCGCCCCGTCCGCCTTCCGGCACAGCGCGCACAGGCGCACGCAGCCGGTCGCGGCAGCGGCGCCGTGGGCACTGCTCGCGCTCGGCGTGGTCCTCGTTCTCCTGTTGGCGGGCAACGAGCGCTGGAACACGCGGCTGGCGGTGAGCCCGACATGAACGCCCTCCGCCGTCACCGCCTCGGCATCACGGCGTTCGTCCTCGTCGCGCTCGCGGCGCTGCTCGTCCTCTTCGCGTTCGACACGCGCGCGTGGCAGTCGTCCGTGAATCGCGACGACATCCGTTTCCGCGCCATCCTCGATCACGGGGGCCTGTGGCAGCCGAAGACGATCCTTCCAGGCGATCCCGCCGGCGAGGCGCTCGGGACGAAGGACACGATCGCGTGGCGCCGCGCCCTCCAGTCGTTCTGGTCCACGCACATCGGCGCGAACCCGCAGTCTCAGGAGGACCTGCCGAAGCTGCGCGCACAAGCGCAGTCGCAGCTGCTCGACCTGACGTCGTCCGGGAAGACCGCCGCGGAGCGCTCGGGTGCCGCGAACCTCCTTGGCGTGCTCGTCATCACGACGCCGGTCTCGGCCGGGAGCCAGTCGGAGCAGCTCCAAGTCCTGAAGCAGTCGATCGACTACTTCCAGCGCGCGATCGAGCTCGACCCGGGGGACACGGCGGCGAAGGAGAACCTCGAGCTCGTGCTGCGCGCGACACGGCCGGGCAAAGGTCGCCTGGGGCGGGACGCGCATGCCGGCTTCGGGTTCGGCCGGGGCCACGGCACGACGATCGTCGGGAACGGGTACTGATGCTCCTGGCGCTCTTCGGGGTGACGTTCCTCACGCCCGGGGACGCCGTGTTCGTCCTCGCCGCAGCCGTGCCGCTGGCGGCGCTCGTCGTGACGGAACGGCGATCGCGGCGCATCCGGGACCTGCTCGGCCTGAAGGGCTCGGGCCGGCGCGCGATCGTGCAGGCCGCGCTCGCCCTCGTCCTTCTTCCGGCGCTCGTGGCGATCGCTGCCGCTCAGCCCGTCGTTGTCCGCCAGCAGTCGGTGAAGGAGCGCGGCGACGCGCAGGCGTTCATCGTCTTCGACACCTCGGACTCGATGCGGGCGTCGTCCGGCCCGCTCGCCCCCACGCGCCTCGCCCGCTCGAAGAAGATCGCGCTCCGGCTGCAGCATGCGCTCGGGGACGTTCCCGTCGGGATCGCGACGATGACCGACCGCGTCCTCCCCGACCTCATGCCCACCACCGATCCCGCGCTCTTCGACCGGACGCTGGCACAGTCGGTCGGCATCGACGAGCCGCCGCCGTCGCAGCAATATCAACACAACCGCGCGACGAACCTCCAGGCCCTCGTCCCCGTCGTCAACTCGCATTTCTTCTCCGAAGCCGCGAAGCGGCGCCTGCTCGTCGTCTTCACTGACGGCGAGGCCTCGCGCGACCTGCAGCTCTACGCCCTCGGAATGGGACGTCAGATGAGGCCCGTGTTCGTGCACATGTGGGCGACGGGCGAGCGGATCTACCGTCACGGGAAGCCGGATCCCTTCTACGTCGCCGACCCGAGCAGCGCCGACCTGTTGAAGCGCGCGGCCGACCTATCGAACGGAAAGGTCTTCGACGAGAGCCAGGTCGGCCCGCTCCTCAGCTGGGCGAAGCACCTCGTCGGCCACGGCTCGACGAAGGCGCACGTCAACGCGTACGCGCGCATTGCGCTCGCACCGTGGTTCGCGCTCGCCGGCGTCTTCCCGCTCGGCTTCCTCTTCTACAGGCGCAACCTCTAGCGTCAATCGGCGTCGGCGAGGCGCTCATAGAGACGCCACCGTTCGTCGACGTCGTGCTGCTCCTCGGCCTCGAGCTCGTCGGCCTCGAGCGGGTTCGTCCGCGAAAGGAGGTTGAAGCGGTTCTCCTTGTGCGTGAACTCGGCGACCGGGATCTTCGGCGGACGCGAGTCGAGCTGGAACGGATGCTCGAGCCGCGGGTCGTACCGATACAGCGGCCAGTAGCCGGAGTCGGCGGCCTCCTTCTGGTGCGCCATGGCCGTAGCCATCTCGATCCCGTGGGCGATGCAGTGGCTGTACGCGATGACGAGCGACGGGCCCTCGTAGGACTCCGCCTCGACGAGGGCCTTCACCGTCTGCGGGTTGTCGGCGCCGAGCGCGACCTGGGCGACGTAGACGTTGCCGTAGGCGGCCGCGATCATCCCGAGGTCCTTCTTCGCGGTGTGCTTGCCTCCGGCCGCGAACTTCGCCACCGCCCCGCGCGGCGTCGACTTCGACGCCTGCCCGCCCGTGTTCGAATAGACCTCGGTGTCGAGGACGAGCACGTTCACGTTGCGCCCGGAGGCAAGGACGTGGTCCAGGCCGCCGAAGCCGATGTCGTACGCCCAGCCGTCGCCTCCGACGATCCAGACCGACGTGTGAACGAGGGAATCGGCGAGTGTCGCGAGCCGCAGCGCGCTCAGGTCGTCGCTCTCCCGAAGCGCGACCTTCAGCGCGGCGACGCGCTTGCGTTGCGCGATCACGCCCGCCTCGTCGCTCTGGTCGGCGGCCAGAATGGCGTCGCGCAGGTCGGTCTCGACGTCGAGCTCGCGCAGGAGCCGCCTCGCCTGCGCCTCCTGCTGATCGAGCGCGAGGCGCATGCCGAAGCCGAACTCGGCGTTGTCCTCGAAGAGGGAGTTCGCCCAGGCAGGGCCGCGCCCGTCGGCGTTCGTCGTCCACGGCGTCGTCGGCAGGTTGCCGCCGTAGATGGACGAGCAGCCGGTCGCGTTCGCGACCAGCATGCGGTCGCCGAAGAGTTGCGTGAGGAGCTTGAGGTAAGGCGTCTCGCCGCAGCCTGAGCAGGCGCCGGAGAACTCGAACAGCGGCTGCAGCATCTGCGAGCCCTTCACCGTCGCCAACTGCACCCTCGTGCGGTCCATCTCCGGGAGCGCGAGGAAGAACCTCCAACGCTCGCGCTCAGCCGCGACGTGCTCGGCCTTCGGGAGCGAGTCGAGCGACTTGTGCTCGGGGTGCTGCTTGTCCTTCGCCGGGCACGTCTCGACGCAGATGCGGCAGCCGGTGCAGTCGTCGGGCGAGACCTGGATCGTCATCAGCATCCCGGGTAGGTCCTTCGCGCGCCACTCCTTCGACTTGAAGCCCGCCGGCGCGCCCTCGAGTGCAGCGGGCTCGTACACCTTCATGCGGATGGCCGCATGCGGGCAGACGAGCGCGCACTTGGCGCAGTCGATGCAGATCGACTCGTCCCAGATCGGGAGCTCGTCGGCGAGATTGCGTTTCTCGAAACGCGCCGTCCCGAGGGGGAACGTCCCGTCGGAGGGGAGCGAGCTGACCGGGAGCGCATCGCCGCGGCCGGCCACGATCTCGCGCACGAGCTCCGGGACCCCGTTCGTCGCGGGCGCAGCGATCGCGGTGTCCGACACCGGTCCGAGCGAGACTTCGTGCAGCGCGTCGAGGGCGAGATCGACGGCGTGGAAGTTGCGCTGGACGATCTCCTCGCCGCGCTTCGCGTAGGTCTTCGCGATCGCCTCCTTGATCGCTCCGATCGCGCGTCTCGGCGGCAGGACGCCCGACAGGGCGAAGAAGCACGCCTGCAGCACGGTGTTCACACGGCCGGGCAGGTGCGCCTCGCGGGCGACGTGACTTGCGTCGACGACGAAGAACCGGAGATGCTTGTCGACGATTTGCTCCTGCACCTCGCGCGGCAGCTTCTCCCAGACGGCGTCGGGGGCGTACGGCGCGTTGAGGAGGAACGTCGCGCCGTCGGCCGCCACGCCGAGGACGTCCATCCGGTGGAGGAGGTCGAACTGATGGCACGCGACGAACTGCGCTCGCCCGATCAAGTAGGAGGAGCGGATCGGCCGCGGGCCGAAACGAAGATGTGAGACCGTCGTCGAGCCGGACTTCTTCGAGTCGATGACGAAATAGCCCTGTGAGTAGAGCGGCGTCTGCGTCGCGATGATCTTCGCGGAGTTCTTGTTCGCGCCGACGGTGCCGTCGCTGCCGAGGCCGTAGAAGACGCAGCGCACCACGTCGTCCGGCTCCGTCTGGAGCTCCGCATCGTACTCGAGGCTCGAGTGCGAGACGTCGTCGTCGATGCCGACCGTGAAGTGGAGCCGCGGCTCGTCGGCGGCGAGCTCGGCGAAGACGGCGGCGGCCATCGCCGGCGTGAACTCCTTCGAGCCGAGGCCGTACCGGCCGCCGAGGAGACGCCGCGGAAGGCATCCCTGCTCGGCGAGCGCGGTGATGACGTCCTCGTACAGAGGCTCGCCGAGTGCAGCGGGGTCCTTGCTGCGATCGAGGACGGCGATCGACGTGACCGTCTCCGGAAGAGCAGCCGCGAGAGCGGCGCCGTCGAACGGGCGGTACAACCGCACCTTGACGAGGCCGAGGCCCTGTCCGAGCGCCTCCTCGACGGCCCCGACGCCGGAGCCCATCATCACGATCACGCGCTCCGCTTCGGGATCGCCGACGTAGTCGAACGCGTGGTACTCGCGGCCCGACAGCTCGGCGAGCCGCGCGAACACCTCGGCGACGTGCGGTGCGGTCGCGGCGTAGTAGGGGCTCGCCGCCTCGCGCGACTGGAAGAAGACGTCGGGGTTCTGCGCCGACCCGCGGATGACCGGGTGATCGGGGCTGAGCGCCCGCTCGCGGTGGGCTCGTACCTGCTCCTCGTCGATCAGGGCGCGCAGGTCTTCATCGCTCAGCCCCTCGATCACGTTCACCTCGTGCGAGGTGCGGAACCCGTCGAAGAAATGGAGGAAGGGGACGCGGGCGCGCAGCGTCGCCGCAGTGGCCACGGCGGCGAAGTCGTGCGCCTCTTGGACGTCGGACGCGCAGAGCATCGCGAAACCCGTCCCCCGCGCCGCCATGACGTCGCTGTGGTCGCCGAAGATCGAGAGGGCGTTCGTCGCGATCGCGCGGGCGGCGACGTGCATGACGAAGGGCGTCAGCTCGCCCGCGATCTTGAACATGTCGGGCAGCATCAGCAGGAGGCCCTGCGACGCTGTGAACGTCGTCGTCAGCGAGCCTGCCTGGAGCGCCCCGTGGACAGCGCCGGCGGCTCCGCCCTCGGACTGCATCTCGATGACCGCCGGGACGTCGCCCCAGAGGTTCGTCCGGCCCTTCGCCGACCATTCGTCCGCGAGCTCGCCCATCGCCGAGGCGGGGGTGATCGGGTAGATGGCGATCACCTCGCTCGTCTTGTGCGCGACGACCGCGGCGGCCTCGTTTCCGTCCAGGACGAGCCTCATGCCTCCACCCTGGCTGCGGCGTCGCGGATGCGCATCGTGGCTTCCTGCCTCGGATCTGCGGGTTAGTACGGGCTAGTCTGAGATCCGTGCTGTACGCCCCTCCCCCGCCCGTGCTCCTGAAGCCCGGGGCGCTGCACGCGAAGTCGCCGGCGACGTTCGAGGCCGAGTTCACGACGACGAAGGGGACGTTCGTCGTCACCGTCCACCGCGCCTGGGCCCCGCGCGGCGCCGACCGCTTCTACAACCTCGTGCAGGCCGGGTTCTTCGACGGCGAGGAGTTCTTCCGCGTGGTCAAGGGTTTCGTCGTCCAGTTCGGGATCAGCGGCTACCCATCGGTGTCGAAGGCTTGGCAGAGTGCGGACATCCCGGACGACCCGGTGAAGGCCTCGAACACGGTCGGGACGATCACGTACGCCGATGCCGGGCCGAACACGCGCTCGACGCAGGTCTTCATCAACCTCGGGAACAACGCCGCCAACCTCGACGGGCAGGGCTTCGCGCCGTTCGGGAAGGTGACGAGTGGAATGAAGGTCGTGCAGAAGCTCTACGGCGGCTACGGCGAAGCAGTGACGAACCTGCAGCCGCAAATCGCCTCAGAGGGGAACGCATTCCTGAAGAAGCGTTTCCCGAAGCTCGACTCGGTCATCCGCGCCCGCATCGTGAAGACGAAGTAGCTTCGAAGAAACGAAGAGCCAGAGGTGAGCCGCCGCTGACTCGCCCCTGGCTCTTGGTGCTGCAAGCGCGCACTCCCTTGGACAGAGCTCCTTCCGCATTGGAGCTCGGGGCGGCGCGCACCTGCACTCTCGATTACGCCACCGACCGAGAGGAGAACGGGAGCGGCCGGGTGAGAGTTCGGTATGAGAGCTACAGCAGGATCCGAACCGCAGTCGCGCGCGGGCAGCCCTGAGCGAGGAGCCGCTCTGCGAGCCGGACGTCGACCTCCTTGCACAACGCGAGGGTCCGCGCTTGGTCGGGGAGGTAACCCGCCTCCATCAGAACGGTGAAGCGCCACTCGAACAGGACCGACTCCTCGGTTTCGTCGTCCCGGCGCTGCTCGGCGGTGGCCATGAGCCCACTGTGCGCCGCGCGGACGATCCTTACACCCAAGTATCAGATAGGTCGGCCTGGACGTTCGAACTGACCTGCGAGCGTCGCCGCCAAAGCCCGATCTGCCGCGACGAACGGGTGCGGGAGGCGACGGGATACCGCCGCCTCCTAGCGCACCGGAGGGCTGAACGTGTGTGCGGTGAGTCCGGTTGCGCCTCGCTGAGACGGTGGGCCGGAACGCAGCCGCTCGCTGTGACCCGCATCGTCCCCCCGAGCGCGGCCTTGCGCGCTGGCCACTCGACCGGACTTCATCGCCCCTTCGTCGTGCCTCGTTCGGGGGATATCACTCGATCGAGTTAGGTCCCGACTTAAGTTCGTCCGCGTGCAGTGCGATACCTGTTGTGCAAGCGCGAGTAGGGAGACCGGGTGCCGCAGCCTGCCTTCCGAGCCTCGTGCAGGGGGCGCACCGCACCGGTGCGCCCTCTTCTTTTTGCGCACGTCGTTCGAACACACCGGACGGGAAGCCGGTCAACCGGCCTGGTGAACCACCCGGCGAGCGATACGTGAAGTTGACTGAAGGCGCCGATGAACCATCCACGCTGGAGCTCCGATGCGGCGGGAGCTCCAGCTCACCGAAACCCCCTCTCGGTGGCACGTTGGCGGATGGCTCAAGAGGAGAAATGCGGCGGCGCTTCGCCTCTTGAGCCTCATCCCAAGCTCGAGACTGGAGACGACTTGGCTACTGCGGCCTACGACCATCAGCGGAACCAGCGCACCAGCCGGCGACCGTCGCTGCTTCGCGAGTACTACAGCGACCCCTACCGCCATGTGTTCGACGCGGCGGTTCTTGCCGGCTTCGAAGCAGCGGAGCAGCTCTCCGACGTCGAGCTCGCCGGGTTGGAGAGCTACTCGGGCATCGTCGGGCTCGTCGCCCAGCAGGTGCTGCGCAGCCGAAAAATCGCCGGGACGCGGTAACGCGATGGCCCACTTCGTGACTGCGCTGAGCGCAACCGTCGTGATGTATGCCACCGTCACCCGCGGCGGCCTCGCCGTCGCACGCGGCATCGAGTTCGTCGTCCGCAGAGCGCGCTAGCGCGTCGCCGGGCCACCGCCGGTTTGCACCGGCCCCTGCGGGGAAGCCCTGCCGTATGCCCAGGCTGCAACCGTCCGACGGCCTCGCGTGCGACAACACGAACGCGGCACCGTTCCGGTCGCTCAACCGGGTGGCCCTCGTGATCGTCCTCGTCGCCGCCGTCGTCATCGGCATCGCGTTCGCGATCTCTGCCGTCCTCGGCGGCCGGACGCACGGCAGCACGGCGCCCGCGCCCATCACGGCGTACCGATAGCCGCGGCAGCGGAGTGAGAAAAAACCTGGCGGCGCGATCATCAGACTGACGCCCGGCTCAGGAGGAGCTCCCATGCATCGGTTCAGGCCATCTCCAGCTTTGCTGATCTCACTGACAGCGCTGTTCTTCGCCCTCGGCGGCACCGCGTTCGCCGTCGGATCGAAGTCGACGCCCCAGCCGCGATGTGCGACCGGCGCGATCCGCGGCATCGCGGTCGTGACCGGCGACTCGGTTCAAGGGGTCGGCAACATGGGCTCGACGTACTCGAGCGACCCCGGTTTGTTCGGCTACCGGTGGAGCTGCACCGGAGGCGCGATCCAGGTCCGGCAGTCCAATCGCACGCAAGGCTTCGACATCCAGTTCGTCGGAAACCCCGCAACCGTCGCGATCGTCTCCTCGGACGCCTACGGCCAGCCTTTCTCGGGATCTGTCGACCGCACGCCGGACGGCTCCTTCCACATCACCATGGGCGGCTCCAACGAGGGTGTGGCCGGCCCGTGGCAGTACCAGCTCAACGTCCCGTTCACCATCGTGCTGATGTAGGGAGGCGCGAGGAAGCTCGTGGTTTTCGCTGCAGTGGCTAGTCTCTCCCCATGGCCGACGACCTTTGGGTGATTCGGGTCGTTCTCTCCAACGGCGACACACGGCAGGTCGCGATGGCGGGCCGGAGAGCCGAAGCTATCGAGGACACAGCCAAAGACTTCATGGCGGCCCGCGGTGAGTTTCAGGGCGACTGGCTCAAGACCTCGGAAGGAGGTGTGATCGCTCGAGCCCACATCGTCGAGGTCCAATCCGTCGTGCTCAAGTCCTAGGGTGGCGCCACGGCTCCGAAGACAACAGGGCAAACAGGCGCCCTGTGTCGTCGTTCTTTGAGAGGCGCCTACCGGAGTCGAACCGGTGTACCAGGTTTTGCAGACCTGTGCCTAACCACTCGGCCAAGGCGCCCGGCCGCGGAATCGTAGCCGTCTCCGACGAAAGCTCAGTCGTCGCGCGTTGGAGTCATGCGGGACCACGCGCGGGAGACCCGCGCGTTGCGATGGTCGGCGTCGCAAGCGACGCCTAGGCCGCCGGCACCACCTCTTCGAGGAACGCGACGGCGCGCTCGAACGAGTCGATGCGGTTCGAGAGCTTCGCGATCGAGTGGCCCTCGTCCGGATAGACGACGAGCTCGCAGCGGACACCCTTGTCGCGCAGCACGCGGGCGATCTCCTCCGACTCCGACAGCGGCACGCGGGGATCGTTCGCACCGTGCTGGATGAAGAGGGGCGCGCGCATCGCGTCCACGTGCGTGATCGGGGACGCTTCCACCAGGAACTCGCGATCGCGCTCGAGCGAGCCGTATTCCCGCTCGCGGGCCGCGCGTCGGTACGGCGACGTGTTCTCGAGGAACGTGACGAAGGACGAGATCCCGACCGACTCGATCCCGGCCGCCCAAAGCTCCGGCTGGAACGCGAGCGCGGCGAGCACCATGTAGCCGCCGTAGGACCGTCCGTACACGACGGCGCGCGAGCCGTCGATCTCCGGCCGGGCCGCGAGCCACGCGTGCAGCGCCGCGAGATCTCGCACCGAGTCGAGCCGCAGCCGCACGTCGTCGAGGTGCTCGTAGCGCTTCCCGTAGCCGGTCGAGCCGCGCACGTTCGGCACGGCCACCGCGTATCCGCGCGAGACGAGATGCTGCGCGAGCGGGATGTAGTTCACGTGCCATTCCGGCACCCATTGCGCCTCCGGGCCGCCGTGCACCATCACCAGGACAGGAAACGGCCCAGCCCCCTCCGGAGTGAACAGGAACACGGGGACGGACTCGCCGTCGAAGCTCTCGAGGCGGTGCAGCTCCGGCTCGACGAGCCTCTGCGGCTGCTCCAGCGTCGTCACCCGCCGCAGCTCGCCGTTCTCGTAGAGGTAGACGTTCTTCGCCTGAGTCGGCGACGAGAATGCGAACGCCAGCTTCGTCCCGTCCGGGGAGAACACCGGCGACTCGACGACGCCTCGGCCGGGCAGCGGCAGATCGACCCCGTCGATCGTCAGCCGTGAGTAGCCGTCCTCGTTGGCGACGACGAGGAGAGAGGCGCCGCCTGCGAAGCACGTGAGGTCCCATAGCGACCCGACGCCCGCCACGGCGAACGTCTCGCGGCCCTCGTTCGTCGCCCAAAGGAGCTCGTCGCCGTGAAAGCACGGCGTGACGTACTCCGCCGGCTCGTCGTGCGGCGTCAGATGCGTCACCTCACCGCTGTCGAGGTCGCAGAGAAACAGGTCGTTGTCACCGCTGCGCTCGCCTATCCGGTCGGCGACGATCCGTCGCCCGTTCGGCGAGATCGCCGCGACCGACGTGTAGCCCCCGATCTCGAAGACGCGCTCCTCCCCGCTCTCGAGATCGCGCGCGACGACGTCGAAGTCGACGCCGTTCCGCCGGTTCGTCGCGTACGCGAGCGTCCGCCCAGCGGCGTGCGGCGTGTCGTGCTTGTACCGTTCGTCGACGACGAGCGGATCGTCGCCGATGTACAGCTGCGTGCGCTCGTTGCCGCCCGAGTCGCGCTCGACGAGGATCCGTCCGTCCGGCAGGAACCGGCCGCTCACCGCCTCCTCGCCGAACGTCACCTGCCGCATGCCGGGCCACAGGAAGAGCTGATCGCTCCCCGGGATGTCCGAGGAGACCAGCAGCTCCGAGCCGTCGGGCGAGAACGAGAGCGGCACCGCGTGCCGCACCTCGAGTAACGCGTGCAGCGCTACGCCGCGACTCCCGCGAACGACGGGATGACGTCGTCGCCGTACGCCTTCAACGTCTCCTCCTGGCCGTGCGTCATGAGGTAGATGTTGAACTGGTCGACGCCGACGGCCTCGAGCGACTTCAGCTTCGCCTTGATCTGCTCGACGTTGCCGATGACGCAGAATCGGTCGCAGATCTCGTCGGTGACGAATTCGCCGTGCTTCGCGCCGACGCGCGAGTGCTCGTCGTAGTCGTAGAACTTGCGCGCCTGTACGTAGTCGGTGAGCGCCTTGGGGACGGAGCTGCCGTCGGTGCCGTACCGCTCGATGAGATCCATCACGTGGTTCGAGACCATCGCCGGGAACCAGCGCACCTGGTCGCGTGCGTCCGCGAGATCGTCGGTGACGTGCGAGGGCGCGCCGACGATGCACTTCAGCCGCGACGGGTCGCGTCCGGCCTCCTCGGCCGCGCGCCGCGCCGTGTCCATGATCCACGTGATGATCTCGGGGTCGGCGAGCTGGATGATGACGCCGTCGCCGATGCGGCCGGCGACGCCGAGCGCCCTCGGCCCGTAGCCCGCGACCCACATCGGGATCTGAGGGAGCTCCGGCCGCACCCACTTGAGCTGCAGGTCCTTGCCGTTCCAGTTGACCTCGCGCCCGTTCATGAACTCGTGGATCATCGCGAGCGCCTGCTCGAAGTCGGCGACCTTCATCGGCTGGCGGCCGATGTAGCGCACGGCGGAGTCGCCGCGGCCGACGCCCATGACCATGCGCCCGTCGGAGAGGTCGTGCAGCGTCGCGTACGAGCTCGCGAGCACCGTCGGGTCGCGTGTCGCCGGATTCGTGACGAAGTGCCCGAGCTTGATCTTCGAGGTCTCGCGCGCCGCGACCGCGAGCGTCGGGATCGACTCCTGCCACAGGACGTGCGAGTCGTACGTCCAGGCGTACTCGAATCCGTGGCTCTCGGCGAGCTGGATGAGCTCGAGCCAGCGCGTCCACGGCGGATCGGGCAGAACGGTGACGCCGAAGCTGATCATGGCTTCGGAACATAGCGCGGCGTCGCGAATGAGGCGAGTGCCGCGAGGACGCCGACGACGACGAAGCCGATGCGGCCGTCGCCGGGCAGCGAGAACGTGAGGCCGACGAGCGGTGTGCCGGCGACGATCGTCAGAGCAGCCCACGCGTTGACGAAGCCGACTGCGGCGCCCGGCGAGGCCGGCCGCACAGCCGCCGCCCCGGTGAACGCCATCGCGAACGGGACCCCGGCTGCGAGCCCGACGATCGCCGCGGCCGCGAACAGGGCGGCAATCGGGAGCGGCAGGGCGAGCACGACAGCGCCGATCCCGCCGACGGCGAGGCTGCCGGCGACCCAGCGCCACGCGTCCGATCGCCGCAGGAGCCACCCGCCGCCCACTCGTGTGAAGAAGCCGAGCAGCAGCGTCAGCGATCCGGCCGCGGCTGCAGTGCCCTTCGAGTGGCCGTGGTGCTCGAGCAGCGTCACCACCCAGTTGCCGACGATGACGCTGAAGCCGAACGAGGCCGCGTGGATCGCCGCGAGCCGATACAGCCGCGTGTCGTGGAAGAAGCCCAGGTCGAGGCGCTCGCCGGCGTGACGCGCTGCACCGTGCACCGTGGGCGCGAGCGCGAGCACGACCGCGAAGATCGCGACGACGATGATCGAGCTGAGATACGGGGCGCGGAAACCGGCCAGCGCGGGAACGATCGCGAGCGCAAGCCCCGGCGCGAGCACCGAGCCGCCCCCGTAGACGCCCTGCAGCAGCGCCGAGCCGCCGCGGGCACGAATGTAGTCACTACCGGAGATGAACGCGAGCCCGGTGCCGAAGCCGACGACGGCGCGACCGGCGAACGCAAGCCCAACCGACGCCGACGGGAGCGCGATCGCGTTCCCGGCTGCGATCGCGGCGAGGCCGGCGAGTGCGGTCGACCGCGGGCCGAACCGGTCGGACGAGCGGCCCGCCGGGATTTGCATCGCCATGTGCAGGACGAACTGCGTCGTCGTCAGCAGGCCGATCGTCGCGAGACCGACGCCGTACGCATGCGACAGCCGTGTCGCGACGGCGCCGACGACGGCGAGGTTCCAGCCGGCGGCGACCCCGACGCCGACGCCGCCGGCCGCTGCGAGCCGGGAGCCTTTACTCGCCGACGTCGGGCTCGTCGTCGAGGTCGAGCTCGTCGTCGTCCTCGGAGAGGAAGTCCTCGTCGTCGTCCGCGGCGATCAGATCGTCGTCGCCGGGCTCGGGAAACTCTTCGCTCACCGTCGTCTCCTTTTCAGATGCGCTCCAGCACGACCACCGGAATCTTCCGGTCGGTCTTCGTCTGGTACTCGTCGTAGTGGCGCCACATGCGGTTCATCTGCCGCCAGAGCCGGTCCCGCTCCGTGCCCTCGGCGGTGCGCGCGCGCACGCGGAACGTCTCCCCCATGATCTGAACCTCCGCCTCGGGATTCTTCACGAGGTTGCGGTACCAGCCCGGATGCTTCGGCGCGCCGCCCTGCGACGCGACGATCACCGGGTTGTCGCCGTCGAGGTCGTAGATGAGCGGTGTCGTCGTCGTGTTGCCCGTCTTCCGCCCCGTCGTCGTCAGCAGCAGGATCGTCGACCCCTCCTTCCAGATGTGCCCCTCTTCCCCGTCGGTCGCGCGATAGCGGGCGACGTGCTCCTTCCCGAATAGCGTGGTCATGCGAATGCCTCCATCGTCTTCGTCGCCAGGCGGTCGAGCGCCTGCACCGACAGCTCGAGATGCTCCTCCTTGGTGTCCTCGAGCTTCGTGTGCGAGAGGCCCCGAAGTGACTGAACGAAGAGCATGACCGTCGGGATTCCCACGCGCGCCACCTCGGCGGCGTCGTGGAGCGGCCCGCTCGGCAGCCGGTGCGATTCCCCTGCAACCTCACGGACCGAATCGTCCGCGAGCGCGATCAGCCTCTCGTCGAACAGGATCGGGTCGATGTTCCAGATGCGGCTCCACGACACCTCGACGTCTTCCTCCTGTGCGAAGCGACGCGACGCCGCCTGTGCGCTGCTCAGCATCTCGGCGAGCTGCCCCGCGTCGAGATGGCGCTGGTCGAGGAGCTGCTCCGCCGTCTCGACGACGGAGGTGACGATCCCCGGCCTGCAGACGACGCCGCCGCATGTGCAGACCGCTCCGCCGCCGGTGCGTTTCGCGATCTCGCGGATCTCGAGCTCGAGCTTCGCCGCGCCGGCGAGGGCGTCGCGACGCTTGTCCATCGGTGTCGAGCCGGCGTGCGCCGCCTGCCCTTTCCACGTGATCTGGTGGCGCTCGACGCCGAACGTTCCGAGGACGACGCCGAGCGGCAGGCCCAGCGACTCGAGCACGGGACCCTGCTCGATGTGCAATTCCAGGTATGCCGCCGCCTTCTCCAGCTGCTTCCGTGCGGCGAGCGCGTTGTCGAGATCGACGCCGTGCTCTTGCAGCGCGGCCGGCAGCGCGATCCCGTCCGCGTCGCGCCGCTGTCGCAGCTCCTCCTGGTCGGCCATCGTCCCCGAGGCGGCGGACGAGCCGAGGAGCGACCGGCCGAAGCGCGCGCCCTCCTCGTCCGCCCAGCTGACCACTCGTACCGTCATGCGCGGCCGCCCCTCGGCCGCGATCCTCCGCAGCACCTCGACCGCGGCCATGACGTTGAGGCAGCCGTCGAGCCAGCCGCCGTTCGGGACCGAGTCCATGTGCCCTCCGAGCAGCAGCTCGCGTTCCGAGTCGCCGTCGAGGGTGAACCATTGGTTCCCCGCCTCGTCGATCTCTTCTCGCGCGCCGGTGTCGGACACCTTCCCGCGCAGCCACCCGCGCGCGGTCTCCCATGTGTCGGTCCAGGCGACCCGCTGGGCGCCGTTCTCGTCGCCCGTGAGGTCCCGCAGCTCTTTCAGCTCGGCGACGGTACGGGAGGGGTCGAGCGGCACGCGGCGATCCTACAGCCGTAGGCTCGATCTTCCGCCTCCGGGCGAACGCTGATAAGAACACGACGTGTTCGATCGCCTGCGCGTCCCCGCCACCGTCGTCGCCGCCCTGCTCGCCCTCGTCGGTCTCTGGGAGCTGTACCACTGGGTCTGGACGACAACCGGCTGGACATGGCCATTCGTCGTCAACGACACCTCGATGCCGCACGTATGGACGATCATCAAGGCCTTCGGTCAGCCCGCACAGGTCAACCAGCCGTCCCTGATCGTCGTGCTCCTCCACAAGACGGCCTTCACGGCAAAGGAAGCGGCGGCCGGCTTCGGCGTCGGCGCGGTCATCGGGTTCGTCCTCGCCGTCCTCCTCGTTCACTCGCGCCTGCTCCAGCGCGGCTTCCTGCCCTACATCGTCGCCAGCCAGACGGTGCCGATCCTCGCGATCGCGCCGATGGTCGTCGTCTGGGTCAACCCAAAGCTCCCCGGGCCGCTGCAGGGCTGGGGCGCGGTCGCCGTGATCGCGACGTACCTGACGTTCTTCCCGGTGGCGATCAACACGCTTCGCGGCCTGCAGGCCGCCGACCCGCGCGCCCTGGAGCTGATGCGCACGTACGCCGCGAGCCGCCGGGCCGTGCTTTGGAAGCTGCGCGTGCCGTCCTCGCTCCCGTACCTCTTCTCGGCGCTCCGCCTCTCGGCGACGGTGAGCGTCGTCGGAGCAATCATCGGCGAGCTGCCCACCGGGCTCCAGAACGGCCTCGGCGGCGCGATCTTCAACTTCAACCAGTACTACTCGATCGAGCCCCAGGAGCTGTGGGCGACGAATGTGATCGCCGCGCTGCTCGGGATCGCGTTCTTCGTGCTGGTCGTCCTCGCCGAGAAGGCAGTCGTGCAGCGGTCGCCCGAGTACGTCGCATGAGCAGTGCCGCCGCGATTCCCGCCGTCGTGCGCCTCGAGCACGTCACGAAGACGTTCCCGCGCGGCAACGTCACGGCGCTGCAGGACATCGACCTCGAGCTGGCGCCGGGCGAGTTCGTCTCGCTGATCGGCCCCTCCGGGTGCGGCAAGTCGACGCTCCTACGTGTGATCGGCGACCTCGTCGAGCCGAGCGGCGGGGTGATCTCGGTCAACGGGAAAAGCGCACGCCAGGCGCGCGAGGACGGCGACTACGGGATCGTCTTCCAGGAAGCGGTGCTCTTCGACTGGCGCACGGTCGCGAGGAACATCGCGCTGCCGCTCGAGATGCTCGGCTGGGATCGCGACCGGCGTCGCGCCCGCGTCCGCGAGATGCTGGAGCTCGTCGAGCTGTCCGGATTCGGCGACCACCATCCCTGGCAGCTCTCGGGCGGCATGCAGCAGCGGGTGGCGATCGCCCGCGCGCTCGCCTTCGAGCCGGCTCTGCTGCTGATGGACGAGCCGTTCGGCGCGCTCGACGAGATGACGCGGGAGCGGCTCAATCTCGAGCTGCTCTCGATCTGGGAGAAGACCGGAAACACCGTCGTCTTCGTAACGCACTCGATCTCGGAGGCCGTCTTCCTGTCGACCCGGGTGGTCGTGATGAGTCCGCGTCCGGGCCGGGTCGCCGGCATCGTCGAGATCGACCTGCCGACCCCGCGGACGGCGGAGACGCGGGACTCGCCGATGTTCTTCGCGCTGGTCACGAGGGTGCGCGAGCTCCTTCGAAGCCGCGGCGAGCATCTGCTGCCGGAAGAGGAGGAGCTCCTTGAAGCGGATCGGTGAATGGCTGCCGGCGCTCGTCGTGTTCGTCCTCGTCGTCGGGCTGTGGGAGGCGCTCGTTCGGGCGCTGCACGTGCACCAGTTTCTCCTGCCGAAGCCGAGCACGATCATCCGCGTCTTCTGGACGGATCGGCACACGCTCTGGCCGGCCGGCTGGTACACGTTCAAGGAGGCGCTCGGCGGCTTCGCGATCGGCTCCGGGCTCGGCATCCTCGCTGCCACGCTCGTCGGCCGCTTTCGGACCCTGGGCAAGGCGTTGATGCCCGTCTTCATCGCCGCGAACGCCATCCCGATCATCGCGTTCGCTCCCATCTTCGGCGCCTGGTTCAATCCCATCTCGCCCCACTCGAAGATGGCGGTCGCGGGCGTCCTCTGCTTCCTGCCGGTGATGGTGAACACCCTGCGCGGCCTCCAGAGTGCGAAGCCGCGCCAGATCGAGCTGATGCGCTCCTATGCCGCGAACGAGCTGGAGATCTGGCGCCGCGTTCGCGTCCCCACTGCGTTACCGTTTGTCTTCACGGCACTGAAGGTCGCGAGCGTGCTCGCGATGATCGGTGCGATCGTGGGCGAGTACTTCGGAGGCGCGCTGAACGCCCTCGGCGTGGTGATCAACAACGCCGCCGACGTCTTCCAGTTCGACGTGGCGTGGGCCGGGATCCTCGTCGCGTCGCTGCTCGGGATTGCGCTCTACGGCGCCGTCGTGGCGGCCGAGCGGATCGTCCTGCGCTGGAGCCCCTCGTAATCGGACGCGGAACGCGATAAGACATCGACCTACGGTTGGTTCAGTACGACAAGGGAGGGAGCATGAGGAAGCGGTGGATGGTCGTCGGCGTGCTCGCCGCGGCGATCACGGCGGTG
>Ga0070741_10004550_pt1 | contig 32255 bp, 31 predicted proteins | sample Coa_R1_4_FD_66440 | JGI IMG/M metagenome (GOLD analysis project Ga0070741, IMG submission 66440) | Surface soil microbial communities from Centralia Pennsylvania, which are recovering from an underground coalmine fire - Coalmine... | ecosystem: Environmental > Terrestrial > Soil > Unclassified ... | reverse complement strand
AGGACCGTGCCGAGCGGCGCGGCGTGATCGAAGCGCCCGAGACGGGTCCAGCGCGGGTACGGGTGCGTCTCGTACTGGTCCTGGACCGCGCGCGAGACCGCGTCGTCGATCGGCGCGAGCCCGGGGATCAGCGGGCGCAGCCGCGCCTCTTCGCGCGGCTCGAAAACCTGTCGCCGCAGAACGGCCTCGAGCGGCCCGGCGCGAGGCTGCAGCTCGCCCGCCTCGGGCAGATCGTGCAGCGGCACGTAGCACGCGAGCAGCGCCAAGGCACGCTCCCACGCCGGCCCCGCGTCCGCCGGCACGGGGAACACCTTCCGCCGGAGCGCGGGCAGCACGTGCTCTTCCTCCGGGGTCACCCACCACGCGCGCTCGGTCGCGAAGCACTGCAGCGCCAGAGCGCACACGAGCTCGGTCGGCACCGCGGGGCAGGGCGCTCCGCGGACCTCGCATTCGAGCGCGACGCGCCGAAGTCCCGTCAGCAGGCGCTCGATGCCGGGATCGCCGAGGATCGTCTCGCCGAGCGCGCGGAGCAGCAGCTCGTCGCGCAGGGACGGCCGCGGCGCGGCGAGCGACTCGGCCGACAGCTCGTCCGCCGCGGCGAGCCGCTCGATCTCGACGAAGTCCGGCTCGGTGCGCAGCAGCGCGACGATCGCGCCGGCGAGCGTCCCCGGATCGACTTGCTCGTGCGCGAGCGCCTGCAGCAAGTCGGGACGCAGGCTCGGGTCCGGGACGCCGCGCACCTGCGACAGCGCCTCGGCGAAGGCCGAGCGGTAGGCGCCGATTTCCGGCGCGATGCGGCCCGCCTGCAGGTAGCTCGCCGCGGCCTCGGCGTGACGCCCGAGCACCGACAGCGCGTTGCCGAGGTTCTGGTAGAGCTCGTGGACTCCGGGCGCGAGCGCGATCGCCCGCTCGAGCGTCTCGACCGCCGCATCCTGCTGCCCCAGCCTCTGGAAAGCGATGGCGAGCGTGTTGCGCAGGTGGGCATCGGCCGGCTGCTGCCGTATCGCCCGCTGCAGCACGCCGACCGCGCGCTGGGCGCGTCCGAGCTCGATCGCCAGGTAGCCCAGATAGTGCAGGGCTTCGGGATCGGAGAGCGGCTCGTCGAACAGCGGCTCGCAAAGGGCGAGCGCCGCGTCGCCGCGGCCCGAGCGCATGAGCTCGAGCGCGCGCGATATCGCCGAGCGTGCATCATGCGCGCTCGGCTTCCCTGCGGCCTGTCGTCGCTTCTTCTCGCCCATGGGCTACCGCGGGGCGGCCGACCGTGCGGGTCGCGCCGGGTCAACGCGTCGGGAAAGAATAACCTACTCGAGCAGCGCGACGTCGGTGTTCTTGAGCAGGTCGAGCTGGGCCGCGAGGGGCTGCGACGCCTGGAAGAACGCGATCAGCAGATGGTGCGGCACCGGGTTCGCGGCCGGCATCGCGAGCGTGAGCGGGTTGCGGTACTCGTTGCGAACATGGAACTCGTAGTGCAGATGCGGCCCGGTCGCCCAGCCCGACTGCCCCACGTAGCCGATGATGTCGCCCTGCGCGACGCGCACGCCGCGGTGCACGCCGCGCGCGAAGCCGTTCAGGTGCGCGTAGTACGTGCTGTAGCCGCCGTTGTGCCGGAGCACGATCACGTTGCCGTAGCCGTTGCGCTGCCCGGCGAAATCGACCACGCCGTCGCCCGTCGCGCGCACCCGGGTCCCGATCGGCGCGGCGTAGTCGACGCCCTTGTGCGCGCGCCACTGCTGCAGGATCGGGTGGTTGCGCATGCCGAAGCCCGAGCTGATGCGCGAGTACTCGAGCGGCGAGCGCAGGAAGGCCTTGTGCAGGTTCTTGCCGTCGGGCGAGTAGTAGCCGCCCGGGCCGTCGGCCGGCTGGAACCAGATCGCCCGGTAGGTGCGCCGCTGGTTGGTGAAATCGGCGGCGAGCAGGCGACCCGACCGGATCGGACGGCCCTCGTGGTAGAACATCTCGTACGCGACGGTGAAGCGGTCGCCCCGGCGCAGGTCGCGCTGGAAGTCGACGTCGCCGGCGAAGATGTCGGCGATCTGCGACGCCACGTTGTCGGGGACGCCGGCGGCGTCGGTCGCGGCGAACAGCGAGCTCGCGATCTGGCCGGTCCGCAGCTCGACCTCGCGCGACAGGGTCACCTTGCGCTCGGAGGCCGTGAACGCGCCGTCCTTGCGCTCGACGCTCGTGAGCGAATCCGTTCCGGACAGGAACCACAGCGACTGCAGCTTGCCGTCCTGGGTCGTCGCCTGCACCGTCGTTCCGGGCCGCATGAGCCGCACGAGCTGCCGGGCGCCGGGCGCGGCAAGCAGCGCGCGCGCATCGTCGCCGTCGGCGCCGAGGCGCGCCAGCACCGCGGGAACGGTGTCGCCGCGCTGGAAGCGCTCCTCGTGGAAGTACGGCGTCGCCGACGCCTGCACGGCGATATCGGCGGAAAGCGGCAGCGCCTCGACCACCGAGCGCGTCAGCACCGGCCCGGGATTGGGCTGCACGGTCGCGAATGCGGCCACGACACCGAAGACCGGCACGGCCAAGGCGGCCGCGAGCCACGGCCGGCGGGCCGCCTGCAGGTACCTTTGCGTTACAATCCGCGTCTTCGCTTCGTTCATCGCCGTTGCGCTCGAATCGCCGGGGAGTCTAGCAAGGAACCATGAGCCCGACCACCTTCGCGGCATGAGCGACGCGGACCGTCAACTCGGCATCCTCAAGCGCGGAGCGTCCGAGCTCATCGTCGAGGACGAGCTGCGCGACAAGCTCGCGACGGGTCGCCCGCTCCGGGTGAAGCTCGGCATGGACCCCACCGCGCCCGACCTGCACCTCGGGCACACCGTAGTGATCAACAAGCTGCGGCAGTTCCAGGAGCTCGGTCATCATGTCCAGTTCCTGATCGGGGACTTTACCGGAATGATCGGGGACCCGAGCGGTAAAAATGTCACGCGTCCGCCGCTCTCCAGGGAGCAGATCCTGAAGAACGCCGCCACCTACCAGGACCAGGTGTTCAAGATCCTGGACGCGAAGCGCACCGAGGTGCTCTTCAACTCCAGGTGGTGCGACGAGCTCGGGGCGGCCGGCATGGTGAAGCTCGCCGCCACCTACACCGTGGCGCGCATGCTCGAGCGCGACGACTTCGCCAAGCGCTTCCGCGCGAACCAGCCGATCGCCGTGCACGAGTTCCTCTATCCCCTCATGCAGGGCTACGACTCGGTGGCGATGAAATCCGACGTCGAGCTGGGCGGCACCGACCAGAAGTTCAACCTGCTCGTCGGCCGCGAGCTGCAGAAGCACCACGGCCAGCCGCAGCAATCGATCCTGATGATGCCGCTGCTCGAAGGGACCGACGGCAAGGAGAAGATGTCGAAGTCGCTCGGCAACTACGTCGGCATCAGCGAGCCGCCCGAGACCATCTTCGGCAAGCTCATGTCGATCTCCGACGACCTCATGTGGCGCTACATCGACCTCCTGTCCTTCGAGCCGCCCGAGACCGTCGAGCGCTCGAAGCGCGAGGTCGAATCCGGACTCAACCCCCGCGACGTCAAGGTTCGCTTCGCCCGCGAGATCGTCGCGCGCTTCCACAGCGGGCGCGACGCCGAGCGCGCGCAGGCCGACTTCGAGGCGCGCTTCCGCGAGGGCGCCCTGCCCGAGGACATGCCCGAGGTGACGGTGTCTGCGGGCGCCAGGCCCATGGCGATCGCCCAGGTGCTCAAGGCCGCGGGGCTGACCGCGAGCACCTCCGAGGCGCTGCGCATGATCGAGCAGGGCGGGATCCGGATCGACGGCGAGAAGGTCTCGGACAAGGCGACGCAGATCCCGGCGGGGAAGACCGTCGTGCTGCAGGTCGGCAAGCGCAAGTTCGCCCGCGTGACCCTCGGCTGATCGGGTCTGCGCGGTTGCCTGCGCCCTATGACGGTATGCTATCGTGTCGGGCGCATAGACATAGAACAAGCTTCACTCCACCCCCATACGCCAGCTCAAGTCAGGAGGAGATTGAACATGGTACGTCCCGGGATCAGGAAGACGGCCGCGTCCCTCGCGGTCGCAAGCGCCCTAGCCGTCGGTTATTCGCAGGCGCACGCCGCGGCTTTCGCGCTCCAGGAGCAGAACGCGAGCGGGCTGGGCAATTCGTTCGCCGGCCAGGCGGCCGCGGCCGAGAACGCGAGCACGATCTACTTCAACCCGGCGGGAATGAGCTTCCTGCCCGCGGGCCCGCAGTTCTCGCTCGGCGGCGACTACATCAAGCCTTCCACGAAATTCAGCAACGGCGGCTCGACCGCGGCCGGCTTCCCGACGTCGCCCGCGACGCAGAGGCCTCTGGGCAGCAACGGCGGCGAGGCGGGCAATCCCGCGTTCGTGCCCAACGTCTATTTCGCGATGGACGTCGCCCCGAACCTGAAAGCGGGCATCGGCATCAGCGTGCCCTTCGGGCTGGCGACCGAGTACGACTCCGACTGGATCGGGCGCTTCCAGGCGATCAAGTCTGAGATCCAAGCGGTCAATATCAATCCTTCCGTGTCCTGGAAGATGAACGACCGGACGGCGCTCGGTTTCGGCCTGAACTACCAGAGGATCGATGCGGAGCTGACCAACGCGGTCAACACCCCCGGTGCCGTCTTCGGCGGCGTATTCCAGACGGTGCTGGGCCTCACGGGCAATCAGGTCACGGCGGGCACACAGGCGAACACAGCGGCAAGCGCCGTCGCGGCGACGGGGCTGACCGAAGGCAACGTCAAGGTGACGGGCGACGACACCGCCTGGGGATGGAACATCGGCGCGATGTTCCAGCTCGCTCCGGAGACCCGGCTCGGGCTGTCGTACCGCTCGCAGATGAAGTACAAGGTCGAAGGCGACGTGACGTTCAGCAACATCCCCTCGGCGGCGACCTTCAATGCGATCGATCCCACCGGCGCGCTCGCCGGCCGGTTCGCGAATGGCAAAGTGACCCTGGATCTCAAGCTGCCCGATTCGTTCTCCGCGGCGCTGAGCCACAAGCTCGACTCCAAGTGGACGCTGCTCGCCGACGTGACCTGGACCGGGTGGTCCTCGATCCAGCAGCTGAGGATCGTGCGCGATGACGGCACCGAGCTCAGCAACACGCCGGAGAATTTCAAGGACACCTGGCGCGTCGGGGTCGGCGGCGTCTACCGCTACAACGACGCCTGGTCGATCAAGACGGGCGTCGCCTACGACCAGAGCCCGGTGAACAACACCGATCGCACCGCTCGCCTGCCCGACAACGACCGGTACTGGATCTCCATCGGGGCCCAATATCGCTTGTCGAAGACCGCGACGCTCGACTACGGCTACGCGCACCTGTTCGTCAAGAACACGTCGATCAACCAGAACGCCGGCAACGCCAACGTGAACGGCCAGCTGGTCGGCACCTACAAGGCGTCGATCGACATCATCGGCATCCAGTACAGCCAGAGCTTCTAGTCACTCGTCCAGGCCCGCCCGCCGCACGATCGCTTCCGCGTTCGCGCCGGCGGGCAGCGTCCCGAACGCGCGTCCCCAGTCGCCGCCGAGGCGCGAGGCGCGGAACGCCTCGGCCGCCTCGGCCGTGGCGTAGCGAGCCATCAGGCTCGCCTGCAGCGCCACCGCGAGCATCTCGACCACGCGGCGCGCGCGCCGCTCGACGGTGTCCCAGGGCTGGAGCTGCTGGGCGATCCGGCCGGCGAGCGTCTGGAATTCGGGGCCCGCGCTCGCGATCTCGCGCGCGAGCGCCTCGAGCGTCTCGGGCTCGCGCTGGATCGAGCGCAGCACGTCGAGGCAGATCACGTTCGCCGAGCCCTCCCAGATGCCGTTCACGGGCGCGTCGCGGTACAGCCGCGCGAGCGGCGCCTCCTCGACGTAGCCGTTGCCGCCGAGGCACTCCATCGCCTCGAGCGCGACCGCGGGGTTGCGCTTGCACAGCCAGTATTTCGCGACCGGGGTCACGAGGCGCGACAGCAGCCGCTCGCCGGCGTCGTCGCCGGCGCGGTCGAAGGCGCGCGCGAGACGGAAGGCGAGCAGCGTCGCGGCCTCGGTCTCGAGCGCGAGGTCGGCGAGCACGTTCTGCATGAGCGCGTGCTCGGCGAGGCGCTTGCCGAACGCGCGGCGGTGCGCGGCGTGGTGCAGCGCCTGCACCAGGCCCGCGCGCATCATGCCCGCGGACGCGATCACGATGTCGAAGCGGGTGAGGTGCGCCATCTCGATGAGGGTCGCGATGCCGCGGCCCTCCTCGCCCAGGCGGCGGGCCCGCGTGCCGTGGTACTCGACCTCGGCGGAGGCGTTCGAGCGGTTGCCGCACTTGTCCTTCAGGCGCTGGATGAAGAAGGGATTGCGCCCGCCGTCGGGGAGCGAGCGCGGGACGAAGAAGCAGGTGAGCCCGGCCTCGGTGCGACCGAGCGTGAAGAACGCGTCGCTCATCGGCGCGGAGCAGAACCACTTGTGGCCCTCGAGCCGGTATTCGCCGGCGCCCGCGGACGCGGCGACGGTCTCGTTGGCACGCAGGTCCGAGCCGCCTTGGCGCTCGGTCATCGCCATGCCGACGGTGACGGCGCGCTTCCGCGCGAGCGGCAGCGGCCGCGGGTCGTAGCCGTTCGCGAGCAGCTTCGGCTTCCACTCCGCCTCGAGCGCCGAGTCGGCCGAGAGCATGCGCACGGCCGCGAACGACATCGTCACCGGGCAGGCGACGCCGTTCTCGCCTTGGTTCCACAGGTAGTAGAGCGCCGCGCGCGCGACCCAGCGTCCCGCGCGCGCCGACGTCCACGGCAGCGAATGCAGCCCCGCGCCGAAGGCGAGCGCCATCAGCTCGTGGTAGGCCGGATGGTAGTCGACGACGTCGATGCGCTCCCCGGTACGGTCGTGCGTGCGCAGCTCGGGCCCGTGGCGGTTCGCGTCGCGCGCGAGCGCCTGCATGCGCTCGCTGCCGACCAGCTCGCCCATGGCCTTCGCCTCGGGCGCGATCCATCCGCCGCCTTCGCGCTCGACCGCGTCGACGAGCTGCCGGTCCCGCGACCAGGCGTCGTAGCCCGCGAGCGGCGGCGGCTGGTTGGCGCCTTCGGCCACTATTTCTTCAGCCCGATGATTTCCATCAGCCGCGCGAGCGTCGCATCCTCGCGCGCGATCAGCGCGCCGAACTGGTCGGCGGGCAGGAAGGCGGGCGTGACGCCGAGCTTCTCGCTCGCCTGCACGAACTCGGTGCTCGTGGCCGTCTTGCGTATCGCCGATTCGAGCGCGGCAATGACCGGCTTCGGCGTCCCCGCGGGAACCGCGATGCCGCGCCAGGCTTCGAGGGAGACGTCGACGCCCTGCTCGCGCGCGGTCGGCACCCCGGGCAGCGCGGGATCGCGCGACGGGGTCAGCGCGGCGAGCAGCCGCACCTGGCCGTTCTTGACGTAGCTGGAAAGCGCCGCGGGAAGCTGCACCAGCGCGTCCACGTGCCCGCCGAGCAGGCTCGGCACCGTCTGCGCGGCCGGGAACGGGACGTCGATCACCTCGGCGCCGGCCGTCCGGAACAGCGCGACGGAGGAGATGTGCGTGTGGCTGCCCGCGCCCGAATTGCCGACGGTGATCGCCTTCGGGCGGGCTTTCGCGTCCGCGACGAGATCGCCCAGCGTGCGCCATTTCGAATCGGCGCGCACGGCCACGACGGGCGCCTCGACCAGCACGCGCGCGACCGCGTCGAACGTGCGGTAGTCGAACGGCAGCTGGCCCGAGTGGTACGTCGTCGAGATCGAGTTCGAGTTCCACACCAGCGAGTAGCCGTCGGGCTTCTGCGCGGCCACGTGCTTGTATCCGATCGCGCCGCCCGCGCCGGGACGGTCGACGACCAGCACCTGCGTGCCGAGCTGCCTCGCCATGCCGTCGGCGAGCACGCGCGCCGTCACGTCGGCCGACGACCCCGCCGGAAACAGCACGGTGATCTCGACCGGGCCCTTGCCCGGGAACGCCGGCTCCTGCGCAGGCGAGGATCCCGCCGCGAATGCGAACGAAAAAGCGGCGAGAAACAGGACATGCACGATGCGCCGGGCCATGCGATCTCCTCAGTCGTTCGCCAGGATTTCCGCGATTTCGACGCGGCGCCCGGTGCGCGCGGACAGCACGCCCGCCCGCACGGCCGCGAGCGAGCGCGCGGCGCGCTCGCCGTCCATCTCCGGCGCACCGTCGCCGCGCACCGCGCGCGCGAACTCCTCGAGCTCGTCGACGAAAGTATCGTTCTTTTCGCAGGCCACCGCCGCCGGCCGCTCCGTCCCCCGCTTCAGGAAGCGCAGCCCCGAGTGCAGGTCGTAGTACGCGCTCGCCTCCTTGCCGTAGACGTTCACGAGGTAGTACTCGGAGGCCGACGCATAGCTCGCGTTCAGGGTCGAGAGCGCGCCGCCCTCGTGCTCGAGCACGAGGCTCGCGACGTCCGGGTTGTCCCCGGGCAGGACGAGCTGCGCCGAGCGCGCGCTCACGGCGACGATCGGCCCCATCAGGTACTCGAGCACGTCGGTGTAGTGGATGCCGATCTGCAGCATCACGCCGCCCGGCATGCCCTCGGCGCTGTAGCGCCACGACGAGACATCGATCTTGCCCAGGCGGTCGCGGCTGATGTTGGCCTCGGCGTTCACGAGGCGCCCGAGCTCGCCCGCCTCGATTCTCGCCTTCACCCAGCGGAAATGGCTCTCGCGGCGCCGCTGGTAGCCCAGGGCGAGCACCACGCCCGCCGCGCGGCACGCGCGCGCGATCTCGCGCCCCTCGCTCACCGTGTTGGCGATCGGCTTGTCGAGGAAGACGTGCTTGCCGGCGCGCGCGGCCGCGCGCGTCGTCTCGAGGTGCGCGTTGTTCGGCGTCGTGTTGATGACCGCCTCGATCGAGCGGTCGGCGAGGAGCGCGTCGTAGCTCGGCGCCGCGGCGCAGCCGTATTTCGCGGCGAAGGCGCGCCGCTTGTCCTGCGAGCGCGTGTAGCACGCGACGATCTGCAGCTTGCCCGAGCGCACGATCGCGTCGGCGAGCACGTCGGACCACCAGCCCATGCCGAGGCAGGCGACGCGGACCGGCCCGGACGCCAACGCGCGCTCCGGCTACCGGGCGTCGCGCCAGGCGGCGCCGATCGACTCGACCGCCTCCTGCGCGATCGCCTCGTCGGTCTTCCAGTCGCCGCCCGCGACGCCGACGCCGCCGATGCATTCGCCGCCGACGATCACCGGGCAGCCGCCCTCCATCGCGGTCCAGCGCTCCGCGCCGGCCGCGAGCGTGAGCCCGATCACGTGATCGGTGTCGAGCGCTTGCCCTTGCGCGCCGCGCGCGCCCGTCGCGCGCCGGTTCGACGCCGCGGACACCGCCTTGGTCGTCGCCGAGTGCACCGTATGGAAGCGCCCGCCGTCCATGCGCTCGAGGACGATCGGGTGCCCGCCCGCGTCGACCACCGCGATCGAGACGGCGATGCCCGCCTTGCGCGCGGCCGCCGCCGCCGTGTCGGCGATCTTTCTCGCGCCGGCGAGCGTGAGGCGCCTCGCGTCCGCGGTATAGGCGTCGCTCATGGTCGCCGGGTCAGCGCGGGGCGCTGCCCCACAGCTCCTTCAGGCGCGCGTCGCGGCCGCATCCGTCGCGGTAGAACTTGTAGCGGATCGGGTTCTTCTTGTAGAAGTCCTGGTGATACTGCTCGGCCGGGTAGAAGGTCGACGCCGGCACGATCGGCGTGACGATGTCCTGCTTGAACGGCTTGGTCTTCTGCAGCTCCGCCTTCGAGCGCTCGGCGACGCGCCGCTGCTCGTCGTTGTGCACGAAGATCGCCGTGCGGTACTGCGTGCCGACGTCGCAGAACTGGCGGTCGCGCACGGTCGGATCGATGTTGTGCCAGAACGCGTCGAGCAGCTTCTCGTAGCTGATCTTCTTCGGGTCGTAGAGGACCTCGACGGACTCGGCGTGGCCGGTGCGGCCCGAGGAGACTTCCTCGTAGGTCGGGTTCGGCTTCGTGCCGCCGGTGTAGCCCGAGGTGGTCGACACCACGCCGGGCAGCTTGTCGAAAGGCGGCTCCATGCACCAGAAGCAGCCGCCGGCGAACGTCGCCTTCTCCAGGCCCGGCTGCGGCGTTTGCGCGGGGGCGGACATCGCTGCCGCCGCGACCGCTGTTCCGACCAGCGCCGCCAGCAGCATCCGGAGCGTGCTCATGCGGCAAACATACCATGCCGACCGGCAACTTTCTCGGGACCGGCGGGCGCCGGTAGAATCGCGTCATGTCGACCGCAAATCAACCCGCGCCCGGGCGCGAGATCGCCACGCTCGCGGGGGGCTGCTTCTGGTGCCTCGAGGCCGTCTACGACGATCTCAAGGGCGTCGAGTCCGTCGCGTCCGGGTACATGGGCGGCAAGCGCCCGAATCCCACCTACGAGCAGGTGTGCTCGGGCGCCACGGGCCACGCCGAGGTCGTCGAGATCGAGTTCGACCCGGCGAAGGTCTCGTACCGCGAGCTGCTCGAGGTGTTCTTCGTGATCCACGATCCGACGACGCCCGACCGCCAGGGGAACGACGTCGGCACGCAGTACCGCTCGGCGATTTTCTACCATACGCCGGAGCAGCAGGCGGCCGCGCGGGAGGTGATGGAGCGGCTCGGCGCGGCGAAGGTCTACGACGAGCCGATCGTCACGCAGCTCGTTCCCGCCTCGACCTTCTACCCGGCCGAGGACTATCACCAGGAATATTTCCGCCGCAATCCCGGCCAGCCCTACTGCGCCTTCGTCGTGAAGCCGAAGGTCGCGAAGTTCCGCAAGCACTTCCTCGAGAAGGTCAAGAAGTAGGCTTCGGGCGTCACAGCAGGTCGGGCGCGATCACCGCGCGCAGCAGCACCTTGCCGTCCTGCTCGCGGTGCGAGAGCCACCATACCGACGCCTTCCTGATGCTCCAGTCCGCCGGAGTTCCCGTGAGCGCGAGCGCCGCCGCCCGCCCCAGCGTCGGCTGATGCCCCACGATCAGCACGGCGCCGTCTTCGTCGGGCCAGCCCGCCGCGGCGAGGAGCTGGTCCGCGTCGGCGCCGGGCGCGAGCGCCGCGTCGGTCGCGAACGACTTCGTCAGCGCTTCGGCGGTCTGCCGCGCCCGGTTCGCCGGGCTCGCGAGGACGCGCGTCTCGCGCGGCAGCCACTCGCGCAGCCAATCGGCCACGCGCTTCGCCTGCTTTCTGCCCTTGGCGGTGAGATCGCGCTCGAGGTCGCGCGCGCCGGGCTCGGCGTCCGCGTGGCGCCACAGGAGGAGGTCCATGGCCGGATTCTAGGGCGATCGCGGCCGGCGGGTCGTAACGATCCCGGCGCGCATCGTAACGTGGCCGAAATATCGCTCGTTTACGATCGCGGCTGCACTCCAGGAACAGAACGGGGGAAGTCATGAACGTCATGCGAGCATTCCGCGCGGTCGGAATCGCGGCGGCCATTGCCGCCGCCCCGATCGCGCACGCCGTCGACATCACGGGCGCCGGCGCCACGTTTCCCTATCCGCTGTACGCCAAGTGGGCCGAAGCGTACAGGCAGCAGACCGGCGTCGGGCTGAACTACCAGTCGATCGGCTCGGGCGGCGGCATCAAGCAGATCCGCTCGAGGACGGTCGACTTCGGGGCCTCCGACGCGCCGCTCAAGGCCGACGAGCTGGAGAAGGACGGGCTGCTACAGTTCCCGACCGTGATGGGCGGGGTGGTGCCGGTCGTCAATCTCGACGGCATCGCGGCGGGGCAGATGAAGCTCACGGGCGAGACGCTCGCCGACATCTACCTCGGCAGGATCGAGAAGTGGAACGACGCCCGGATCGCCGCGCTCAACCCCGGGGTGAAGCTGCCGAACCAGCCGATCACCGTGGTGCACCGCGCCGACGGCTCGGGCACGACGTTCATCTTCACGAACTATCTGTCGAAGGTGAGCGCCGAGTGGAAGGACAAGGTCGGCAACAACGCCTCGGTGTCCTGGCCGGCGCCGACCAGCACCGGCGGCAAGGGCAACGAGGGCGTCGCCTCGTTCGTGCAGCGCATCCGCGGCTCGATCGGCTACGTCGAGTACGCGTACGCCAAGCAGAACAAGATGACGTTCGCGATGCTGAAGAACCGCGACGGCGAGTTCGTCGCGCCGGGCGACAAGACGTTCCAGGCCGCGGCCGCGGGCGCCGACTGGAAGCACGCGAAGGGCTTCTACGAAATCCTCACCGACGAGCCGGGCAAGGCGAGCTGGCCGATCACGGGCGCGACCTTCATCCTGATGCGCAAGACGCAGGCCGACGGCGCCAAGGCGAAAGAGGTGCTCAGGTTCTTCGACTGGGCCTACCGAAACGGGGATCGCATGGCGCTCGAGCTCGACTACATCCCGATGCCCGACGACGTGGTGAAGCTCATCCAGTCGGCGTGGAAGGGCGAGATCAGGGACGCGGGCGGGAAGCCGCTCTGGTAGCGCGCATAGGCTCCCGCTCCGCGGAGCGGATAAAATGAGCACCGTGGCGAACACTCTCGAAGGCCTGGCCGGAAGCCCTCGGTCCGTCGCCCCCGAATCGCGAGCGATCCCCGACGCGCGGCTCAGGCGGCACCAGCGCCTCGATCTGCTGTTCCGCCTCGTGACGCGCGCGTTCGCGTTCCTCGTGCTCGCGCTGCTCGCCGCGATCCTCGCCTCGCTCGTCGCCGGCAGCCTGCCGGCGATCCGCAAGTTCGGCCTGGGCTTCCTCGCCGACGCCACCTGGAATCCGGTCACCGAGCAGTTCGGCGCGCTCGCGCCCATCGTCGGCACGCTGGTCACCTCCGCGATCGCGCTCATCATCGGCGTCCCGGTGAGCTTCGGCATCGCGCTCTTCCTCACCGAGCTCTCGCCGGCCTGGCTGCGGCGCCCGCTCGGCACGGCGGTCGAGCTGCTCGCCGCGATTCCGTCGATCATCTACGGCATGTGGGGCCTGTTCATATTCGCGCCGGCGTTCGCCGACTACGTGCAGCCGGCGCTCACGGCGACGCTGGGCGAGATCCCGCTCGCGGGCGCGCTGTTCCGCGGACCGCCGATCGGGATCGGCGTGCTCTCGGCCGGGATCATCCTCGCGATCATGGTGATCCCGTTCATCGCCTCGGTGATGCGCGACGTGTTCGAGGTGGTGCCCTCGGTGCTGAAGGAGTCGGCGTACGCGCTCGGATCGACCACGTGGGAGGTGGTGTGGAACGTGGTGCTGCCGTACACCAAGGTCGGCGTGGTCGGCGGCGTCATGCTGGGCCTGGGGCGCGCGCTCGGCGAGACTATGGCGGTCACCTTCGTCATCGGCAACGCGCACAGGCTGTCCTCGTCGCTGTTCCTGCCGGGCAACACCATCGCGTCCACGCTCGCGAACGAGTTCACCGAGGCGGTCGGCGACGTCTACTTCTCGGCGCTGATCGAGCTGGGGCTGATCCTCTTTCTCATCACCTTCGTCGTGCTCGCGCTCTCGAAGCTGCTGCTGCTGCGCCTCGCGAAGCGCGAGGGCCAGAAGACCTGAGCGCCATGACGATCTACGCGCGGCGCATCTTCGTCAACCGCTTCAACCTGGCGGTGTCGCTGCTGACGATGCTGTTCGGGCTGTTCTGGCTCGGCTGGATCCTGTTCACGCTGGTCGATGCCGGCTTCCGCGCGATCGGCCCGGAACTGTTCGCGCTGGCGACCCCGGCGCCGGGCAGCGCCGGGGGGCTGTCGAACGCCATCGTCGGCAGCTTCGCCATGGCAGCCGGCGGCACGCTGATCGGCACGCCGATCGGCATCATGGCCGGCATCTATCTCGCCGAGTTCGGTCAGCGCGGCTGGCTCGCGCCGGCGACGCGCTTCATCAACGACATCCTGCTGTCGGCGCCGTCGATCGTGATCGGCTTGTTCGTCTACGAGGTCTACGTGGTGAGCACGCGGCACTTCTCGGCGTGGGCGGGCATCATGGCGCTCGCGCTGCTCGTGATCCCGGTGGTCGTGCGCACCACCGAGAACATGCTGCGGCTCGTCCCCGACAGCCTGCGCGAGGCGGCCGCGGCGCTCGGCGCGCCGCAGTGGAAGATGATCACGCTCGTGACCGTGCGCGCGGCGCGCGCCGGCATCGTCACCGGGGTCCTCCTCGCCGTGGCGCGCATCAGCGGCGAGACCGCGCCGCTGCTCTTCACCGCGCTCAACAACCAGTTCTGGTCGCTCGACCTGAACGCCCCGATGGCGAACCTGCCGGTCGTGATCTTCCAGTTCGCGATGAGCCCCTACGACAACTGGCACGCGCTCGCGTGGGCGGGAGCGCTGCTGATCACGCTCGGGGTGCTCGCGCTCAACATCGTCGCGCGCGTGTTCTTCCGCAACCGTACCGCGACCTACTGACCATGGCCGCCGTCCTCCAGCCCGCGCCGCAGCCGCAGCCGAAGATCCAGGTGCGCAACCTCGACTTCTACTACGGCGGCTTCCAGGCGCTGAAGAACATCAATCTCGCGATCCCGCCGCGCCAGGTGACGGCGTTCATCGGTCCTTCGGGCTGCGGCAAGTCGACGCTGCTGCGCACGTTCAACCGCATGTACGCGCTCTATCCGAAGCAGGAGGCGCGCGGCGAGGTGCTGCTCGACGGCGACGACATCCTCGCGCCGGGACAGGACCTGAACCGGCTGCGCGCGCGCGTCGGCATGGTGTTCCAGAAGCCGACGCCGTTCCCGATGTCGATCTACGACAACATCGCCTTCGGCGTGCGCCTCTACGAGCGCATGGCGCCGCGGGCGATGGACGAGCGCGTCGAATGGGCGCTCAGGCAGGCGGCGCTCTGGGACGAGGTGAAGGACAAGCTGAAGCAGAGCGGGACCAGCCTCTCCGGCGGCCAGCAGCAGCGCCTGTGCATCGCGCGCGCGATCGCGGTGCGGCCCGACGTGCTGCTGCTCGACGAGCCCGCTTCGGCGCTCGATCCCATCTCGACCGGGCGCATCGAGGAGCTGGTGCACGAGCTGAAGCGGGACTACACCATCGTGATGGTGACGCACAACATGCAGCAGGCGGCGCGGGTATCGGACTTCACGGCCTACATGTACCTCGGCGAGATGATCGAGTTCGGCGTGACCGACGAGATCTTCATCAAGCCGAAGCGCAAGGAGACCGAGGATTACATCACCGGCCGCTTCGGCTGAGCCGGCAGGAGGCGCGATGAACGAGCACATATCCAAGCAGTACGACAGCGAGCTGGAGACGCTGCGGTCGGGCGTGCTGCAGATGGGCGGCCTGGTGGAGTCACAGATCCGCAGCGCGATCGAGGCCTTCTCGACCGGCAGCCGCGAGCTGGTCGAGAAAGTCATCGCGGCGGAGGCCCGCGTCGACCAGCACGAGGTCGACATCGACAACACCTGCAGCCACGTGATCGTGAAGCGCCAGCCCGCGGCCGGGGACCTGAGGCTGATCATGGCGATCATGCGCGCGGTCACCGACCTGGAGCGCATCGGCGACGAGGCCGAGAAGATCGCCCGCATGTCGGGGCAGATCCACGAGCGCGGCAGGCCGCAGCTCATGAGCTCGGGCGCGATCCGGCACGCCGCCGATATCGCGATCTCGATGCTGCGCGACGCCCTCGACGCGCTGGCGCGCCTGGACGCGGGCGACGCCGCCAAGGTGATCCGCCAGGACGCGGCCATCGACGACGAGTTCCGCTCGATCGTGCGCCAGCTCATCACGTTCATGATGGAGGACCCGCGCACCATCTCCACCGCCCTCGAGATCGTCTGGATCGCGAAGGCGGTCGAGCGCATCGGGGATCACGCCAAGAACATCGCCGAGGACGTGATCTACATCGTCAAGGGCACCGACATCCGCCACACGCGCTTCGTCGAGCTCGAAGGCGAGGAGCCGCGCTGAGGCGCTCGCCATGGGCGGCGCGATCCTGGTCGTCGAGGACGACCCGGCGATCCAGGAGCTGATCGCGGCCAACCTCGAGCACGCGGGCCACCGCGTGACGCGCGCGCTCGACGCCGGGCAGGCCGAGGCCGAGATCCGCAAGGCGCTTCCCGACGTGGTCCTGCTCGACTGGATGCTGCCCGGGATGCAGGGCCTCGAGCTCGCGCGCAAGCTGCGCGCCGACCGGCGTACGCGCGACATCCCGATCATCATGCTGACCGCCCGCGCCCAGGAGGGCGACAAGGTCGCCGGCCTCGAGGCCGGCGCGGACGACTACGTGACCAAGCCGTTCTCGCCGCGCGAGCTCATCGCGCGCATCCAGGCGGTGATCCGCCGTCGCGCGCCGCAGCTCGCCGACGAAGCGGTCGAGGTCGACGGCCTGCGGCTCGACCCGGCGGCGCACCGGGTGAAGGCGCACGGCCGCAATCTCGAGCTGCCGCCCGCGGAGTTCCGGCTGCTGCGCTTTCTGATGACGCATCCCGAGCGCGTGTACACGCGCTCGCAGCTGCTCGACGAGATCTGGGGCGACCACGTGTTCATCGAGGAGCGCACCGTCGACGTGCACATCCGGCGCCTGCGCGAGGCGCTCGAGCCGAGCGGCCACGACGCCCTGGTGGAGACCGTGCGCGGCACGGGGTACCGCTTCGCCGCGAGCCGGCGTGATCCCGGCGGAAACATTCCCGTCACGGACGCTTAACGCGCGTCCCGCGCTCGACCGAGACCCGCATCCCGAGCGCGCGCCATTCGGCCGACTCGTCGCCGAGCGCCGCTTCCGTGAGCGGATGACGCTCCAGCCAGGCGCGCGGCAGCGCGACCTGGAAGCCGCCGGCCGAGCGCCTGCACTCGAGCGACGGCAGCCCGAGGTCCCGCCGGCTCTGGTGGAGCAGCGCCGCGAGGCGCAGCGCGAACACGAGCGGCCACTCCGGGCTGCGCTTCGGCAGCCCGCGCAGCTTCGAGAGCTTCCCGCGGTGCGCGAGCACCAGGCGCGCGAGCCGGGCCTGCTCCGATTGCGAGAATCCCGGCATGTCGGCTTGCGAGACGATGTAGGCCGAGTGCTTGTGGTAGCCCGCGTGCGCGATCGAGATGCCGATTTCGTGCAGGCTCGCCGCCCAGCGCAGCAGCGCCGCGTCGCTCTCGGGCGCCTTCGGATCGACGCCCGCGAGGATCCGCTGCGCGAGCGCGGCGACGCGCTCGGCCTGCGCGGCGTCGACCTGGTAGCGGCGCATGAACTGGCGCGCCGTGGCCTCGCGCATGTCGCGGTGGCGCACGCGCCCGAGCAGGTCGTACATGACGCCCTGGCGCAGCGCCGCGTCCGAGACGTCGAGCGCGTCGATCCCGAACTCGGCCAGCACCGAGCTCATGATCGCGAGGCCGCCGGCGATGATCGGCTTGCGGTCCTCGCGCAAGCCCGGAATCTTCAGGCGGCCGATGCGCCCGGCCTCGATGAAGCGCTCGCGCAACTCGCCGAGGGCGGATGCGGAGAGGCCGTGCTCGACCAGCCCGCACTCGCGTGCGATCGACGCGAGCGCGCGCGCGGTGCCCGAGGAGGCCACCGCGTGCGTCCAGCCGGCGGCGCGGTAGGCGTCGACGATGCGCTGCAGCTCGTTCGCCGCGGCGAGCTCGGCTCGCTCGAAGCGCGGCTTGTCGAGTCGGCCCTCGGCGAAGAATCGCAGGCTGTAGCCGACGCAGCCCATCGGCAGGCTCTCCATCAGCTGCGGCTCCAGGCCCTTGCCGATGATGCACTCGGTCGAGCCGCCGCCGATGTCCACCACGAGCCGCCGCTCGTCCGACGCGGCGAGCTCGTGCGCGACGCCGAGATAGATCAGCCGCGCCTCCTCGCGGCCGAAGATGACTTCGACCGGATACCCGAGGATGCGCTCGGCTTGCGCGATGAAGGCGGCTGCGTTCTTCGCGGTGCGCAGCGCGCTCGTGCCGACCGCGCGCACCGAGCCGCGCGGAAAGCCCCGCAGGCGCTCGGCAAAGCGCTCGAGGGCCGCCATGGCTCGCGCGCGCGTGCGCCGGTCGATCCTGCGGTCGCGGGTGAGCCCGCCGCCGAGGCGGACGGGCTCGCGCAGGCTGTCGAGCATGTACACCTGGTCGTCGAGCACCCGCGCGATCTGCAGGTGAAAGCTGTTCGAGCCGAGGTCCAGCGCGGCGAGAGTATCCGGTTTCACGTCCGCAAGACTGCCTGCGCGATCAAGCCCTTGGCGTCGGAGCGCCGATTCCGGTTGCCAGCTTGCCCGATTCGCATGACGATATTGTTACCGCAAACCGTAACGAAAACGCAACATAGCGTTCCTAGAGTCGTCCCATGCTGCAGCCCGTCCGTCTCCCGCCGCGCCGCGTCCGTCCGCAGTTCCTGCCCCGCGAGCTCGGCATGCTCGAGTTCAACCGGCGCGTGCTCGCGCAGGCGGAAGACCGCCGCGTGCCGACCCTCGAGCGGCTGCGCTTCCTGTGCATCGTGTCGAACAATCTCGACGAGTTCTTCGAGATCCGCGTCGCCGAGGTGAAGGAGAAGATCAAGCTCGGGAAGGAGATCGAGATCGCGGGCGAGACGCCCGCGAGCGAGGTCTTCGCGGCGATCAGCGAGCGCGCGCATGCGCTGGTGGACGACCAGTACCGCGTGCTGAACCGGGAGGTCCTGCCGGCGCTCGCCGACGACGGCGTGCTGTTCCTGTCGGAGCAGCAGTGGACGCGCGAGCAGCGCGCCTGGCTGCGCGAGTACTTCGTGCGCGAGATGATGCCGCTGCTCACCCCGATCGGGCTCGATCCGGCGCACCCCTTCCCGCGGGTGCTCAACAAGAGCCTCAACTTCGCCGTGCAGCTCGAGGGCACCGACGCCTTCGGCCGCAGCTCGGGCAAGGCGATCGTGCAGGCGCCGCGCCTGCTGCCGCGCGCGATCCGGCTGCCCGCGGCGCTCGCCGGCGACGACTACGCCTTCGTGCTGCTCGCGTCGGCGCTCCAGGCGTTCGTCGACATGCTGTTCCAGGGCATGTCGGTGCTCGGGTCGTACCCTTTCCGCGTGACGCGCAACAGCGACCTCTGGCTCGACGAGGAGGAGATCAAGAACATGCGCATCGCGCTGCAGGGGGAGCTGCCGCAGCGCCATTTCGGCGACTCGGTGCGCCTCGAGATCGCCGCCGACATGCCGGCCGAGATGGAGCAGTTCCTGCTCGAGCAGTTCGAGCTCGCGCCGCCCGATCTCTACCGCGTCGACGGTCCGGTGAACCTGGTCCGCCTCATGGAGATTCCCGAGCTCGTCGACAAGCCCAAGCTCAAGTACCCGCCGTTCTTCCCTGGCGTGCCGCGGCCGCTCGACAAGGGCGCCGACCTCTTCCGCGCGATCCGCAAGGCCGACATCCTCCTGCACCACCCGTTCCAGTCGTTCAACCCGGTGATCGACTTCCTCGAGCAGTCGGTCGAGGACCCGGACGTGGTGGCGATCAAGCAGACCGTGTACCGCACGGGCACGGACTCGGTGCTCATGCGGTACCTGATCGACGCGGCGCAGCGCGGCAAGGAGGTGACTGTCGTCGTGGAGCTGCTCGCGCGCTTCGACGAGGAAGCGAACCTCAACTGGGCGGCCAAGCTCGAGGAGGTCGGCGCGCACGTCGTGTACGGCGTCGTCGGCTACAAGACGCACGCGAAAATGTCGCTGGTCGTGCGCCGCGAGCACGGGACGCTGCGGCGCTACGTGCATCTCTCGACCGGGAACTACCACCCGCGCACGGCGAAGCAATATACCGACTTCGGCCTGTTCACCGCGGACGAGGGCGTCTGCGACGACGTGAACGAGGTCTTCAAGCAGCTCACCGGTCTCGGCCGGGCGCGGCCGCTGAATCACCTTTGGATCTCGCCGTTCACGCTGCACGAGCGCGTGCTCGCGGCGATCCGGAACGAGGCGGCGCACGCGCGCGCGGGCAAGCCCGCGCACATCGTCGCCAAGATGAACGCGCTCCTCGAGCCCAAGGTGATCGAGGCCTTGTACAAGGCCTCGCAGGCCGGGGTGAAGATCGATCTCGTCATCCGCGGCGTTTGCGCGCTGCGGCCCGGAATCCCGGGCCTCTCGGACAACATCCGCGTGCGCTCGGTCGTCGGGCGCTTCCTCGAGCATTCGAGGATCTTCTACTTCCTGAACGACGGCGCGGAGGACGTGTACCTCGCGAGCGCGGACTGGATGGAGCGCAATTTCTTCCGCCGCATCGAGGTGTGCGTGCCCGTCCTCGAGAAGAAGCTCAAGAACCGCGTCATCCGCGAGGGCTTGCGGCCTTACCTCTCCGACAGCAGCCAGGCCTGGGAGATGGACGCGGACGGCAACTACCGCCTGCGACACTCGCGCGGGCGGCTGCCGCGCTCCGCCCAGGAGCAGCTGCTCGCGATGCTCGCGACGACGGCAACCGACGCGCTCCAGGCGACGGCGCCGGCGGGACGCAAGCGCCCGCGGAGCGCGTGACAGAAAGGTCCGGCCGCACGGCGGGCCTGACGTAAAATCGCATTTTTCCCTGCGGTGCTCGCGATGGAGCAGGAGAGCCCCTTCAAGGGCAAGACCGGGGTGCGGCGCCTCGTCAACGCCCTCGGTTACTCTCTCGAGGGCGTGATGTCGGCGCTGCGGCACGAGGCGGCATTCCGCCAGGAGCTGGTGCTCGCGGCGGTGCTGATTCCCGCGGCGCTGCTCGCGCCGGTCTCGGCGCCCGCCAAGGCGCTCATGATCGCGTGCGTGCTGCTCGTGCTCGTCGTCGAGCTGCTCAACTCGGCGCTCGAGGCCGTCGTCGACCTCGCCTCGCCGGAGCATCATCGCCTCGCCAAGCGCGCAAAGGACATCGGCAGCGCCGCGGTGTTCCTCAGTCTCGTGAACGTCGCCGTGGTATGGGCGGTCGTGCTCTTCGGATGAGTGCTCGTCCGGAATGAACGACCCCGTCGTTCGCACTCTCGCCGCCATCGCGCTTCTCGCGGTTCCCGCGCTCGCGGCCGGCCTGATCCTCGGCCCCGCCTGGGGCTGGGCCGTCCTCTCGCTGGCGCTCGCGGCGGCGCTCCTCTCGCACGCCCATCACCTGCGGCTGCTCGCGCGCTGGGCGGCGGGCCTTGCCGCCGACGTGCCCGAGGGCAGGGGCATGTGGCAGGACGTGCTGACGCTGCTCTACCGCCGCGAGCGCGCAGAGCTGCGCCGGCGCCGCACGCTCGCGCGCCTGCTCGCGCGCTCGCGCCGCGCGGGCCGGGCGCTGCCCTACGGCATGGCGATCCTCGACGCGGAGCACCGCATCCTGTGGTGCAACGACTCCTCCGAGCGCCAGCTCGGCATCGACGTGCGCTCGGACGTCGGCCAGCCGATCGTCAACCTCGTGCGCCAGCCCGAGTTCGTGCGCTACGTCGCCGCGCGCGACTTCTCGGCGCCGCTCGCGCTCAAGACGTCCCGCGACGACGGCCTGATCCTCTCGGTGCAGCTCGTGCCGTACGTCGAGTCGCAATGGCTGCTGCTCTCGCGCGACGTGACGCAGGCGACGCGCCTGGAGACCATGCGGCGCGACTTCGTCGCCAACGTCTCGCACGAGCTGCGCACGCCGCTCACCGTGCTGATCGGCTTCCTCGAGACGGTGCGCGAGCTGAAGCTCGATCCCGGGCGCTCGCGCGACTACCTGAACCTCATGGCCGAGCAGGGCCGGCGCATGCAGCGCATCATCGACGACCTGCTGACGCTGTCGACGCTCGAGTCGGCGCCCGCGCCCGAGCACGACGAGCGCGTCGACACGGCGCTGCTGCTCGCGCGCGTGCTCGGCGACGCGCAGGCGCTCTCGGGCGGGCGCCACCGCATCCGCCTGGACGCCGAGGAGGGCTTCGACCTGCTCGGCGCGGAGAGCGAGCTCGCGAGCGCCTTCGGCAACCTCGCGAGCAACGCCATCCGCTACACGCCCGCGGGCGGCGAGGTGCGGCTCGTGTGGCGCGCCTCGCGCGAGGGCGCGATCTTCGCCGTCGAGGACACCGGGATCGGGATCGAGCGCGAGCACATCCCGAGGCTCACCGAGCGCTTCTACCGCGTCGACCGCGGGCGCTCGCGCGAGAGCGGCGGCACGGGCCTCGGGCTCGCGATCGTGAAGCACGCGCTCGCGCGCCACCAGGCGGCGCTCCAGATCGAGAGCGAGCCCGGCCGCGGCAGCCGCTTCGCCGCGCGCTTCCCGGCTCGGCGCGTGGTCGCCGCCCCGGCGCGCCGGAAGAGCGAGGCGCTCGGCTAGCGAGCGGGTGGTCGCGCGAGGCCCGCGTAGCGCCGCCCCAGGAAGATCCCGAGCGCGAGCCACGCGATCACGCCCGGGATCGCGGCGAGCGCCATCCCGGGGAGCGCGAGCCCGAGCGCCTTGAATCCCGCGTACAGCCAGCCGCTCGCCGCGTCGCCGCCGCGGAACACCACGGTGTCGATGAAGTTCTTCGACTTGTACTTGGCGTCGCGCCCGAGCACGGTGAACAGCATCTCGCGCGCCGGCCGCGCGATCGCGTAGTCCGCGGCGCGGCGCGCCACCTGGAACGCGAGCACGACCGCGAGCACGGGCGCGGCGCCCATCGCGGCGAACCCGGCGAGCGCGAGCAGGGGAAGCAGCGCCAGCGCCGCGCCCACGCCGAGCCGCTCCACGAACTTGCTCACGACGAGGAGCTGCCCGAGCAGCGTCAGCACGTTCACCGCGAGATCGACGTGCGCGAAGAGGGCCGTGCGCTCGGCGGGATCGGCGTAGCGCTCGGCGATCATGCGCGCGAGCTCGAAGTACGCGAACCCGAGCAGCGCCGTGTAGAGCAGCACGTAGCCCACGATGCCGGCGAGGTAGGGCGAGCGCGCGATCTCGGCCAACCCCGACCAGGTCGTGCCGCCGATCCGCACCTCGGGCGGCCGCGCCGCGCCGGCGGCGTCGCGCCCGCGCGCCCAGCGCAGCAGCGCGTGGATGCACACGAGGCACGCCGCGAGAAACGCGCCCGAGAGCAGCAGCAGGTTCGCGGTGCCGAGCGGGCCGACCAGCACCGCGGTCAGCGCCGGCCCCGCGAGCGCGCCGCTCGTGCCGCCCGCGGACACCACGCCGAAGAGCCGCGCCGCCTGCTCCGGCGTGAACAGGTCCGCCATCAGGCTCCAGAACACCGAGACCACGAACAGGTTGAACACGCTCACCCACACGAAGAACGCCGCCGCGACCGCCGGGCGCGCCGCGCCGCTCTCGAACAGCGCGTAGAAGACGCCGATGTTGGCGACGAAGAAGAGATAGGTCCAGGGCACGAGGCGCCGGCGCGGCAGCCGCGCCGCCGCCCAGCCGAACACCGGGACCAGCGCGAGCGTCGCGGCGAACGTCGCCGAGAACAGCCCCGGGAGATTGGCGACGCCGCTCTGGATGCCCATCTCGTCGCGCAGCGGCCGCAGGATGTAGTAGCCGCACAGGAGGCAGAAGAAATACGCGAACGACCAGGCGAGGGCCTTGCCCTCGCCCGGCTCGATGCGCGCGACGCGCGAAATAATGCTCACGGCCTCTGGCATCGGTCTTGCTCACTGAGATAGCGAGCGTCGTTGGAGCACGGATCGAGGAGCGAAGTGGCCGATCCTCGCCGCGCATGACGCGGGGCCAACAGACGGCCATAACGATCAAAGGGGAGAGAAACATGAAAAAGTGCACACTGCTCGGTTTGATGGCGGCGGCGATGGCGTTCGCGCCGGTGGCGCTGGCGCAGGGCGTGGTCGACGGCTCGATGAACCCGTACCACGTGGCCGGCGAAAAGCTGGACAGCGGCCTGGGCGACATCGTGTCGGTCGGCGCCTACGCCAATCCGTATCACGTCGCGGGCGAGAAGTCGGACAGCGGCATCGGCAACATCAGCGCCGCGGAGCTCGCCCCGTACATGGGCTCGAGCCGCGTCGCGGGCGAGAAGCTCGACAGCGGCCTGGGCGATCTGACCGCGGCCGATATCGCGCCGTACATGAACCCGAACCACGTCGCGGGCGAGAAGCTCGACAGCGGCCTGGGCGAGATCGCGGAGCGGTCGAGCGGCGCGATTATCCGCGCGTCGTCGTACTAGCGTCAAAGTCGCTCCAGGGTCGGGACCGCGGCAGTCGGGCAGTCCCGGCCTTCGTTTGTCAGGGCGCAAGGCGCCCGATGCGCCAGGCGCTTCCCGCGCGCTCGTAGCACAGCCGGTCGTGCAGCCGGTCGGCGCGGCCCTGCCAGAACTCGAGCCACTCCGGGACGACCCGATACCCGCCCCAGTTCGCGGGCCGCGCCGGCGCGTCGCCGAGGCGCTTGGCCGCCGCCTCGAACTTCGCTTCCAGGTCCGACCTCTTGGCGACCGGCTCGCTCTGCGGCGAGACGATCGCCGAGAGGCGCGCGCCGAGCGGCCGGCTCGCGAAGTAGGCGTCGGACTCTGCCGCGTCCGTGCGCTCGACCGCGCCCTCGATGCGCACCTGGCGCTCGAGCGGCTCCCAGCAAAAGAGCAGCATCGCGCGCGGGTTCTCGGCGAGCTCGCGTCCCTTGCGGCTGTCGTAGTTCGTGAAGAAGACGAAGCCGCGCGCATCGAACCCCTTCAGCAGCACCGCGCGCGCGGACGGGCGTCCCGAGCGGGTCGCCGTCGCGAGCGTCATCGCGTTCGCGAGCGGCACCTCGGCGCGCACGGCGTCGTCGAGCCAGCGCGCGAACTGCTCGAGCGGATCGCGGGCCAGCGCGGACTCCTCGAGCCCGGCGCGCATGTACTCGCGGCGCAGCTTGGCGAGATCGATCGGCACGCGCCCGATTCTACAGGGTCGCGCCCGGGGCCCCGGCGGCCTTCGCGCGCCGGTCGTGGTAGCGCTTGGCGAAGGCGCCGCCCGCGAGCAGCAGCAGCGCCATCGCCCAGAACGCGGGCGCGAGCGTCCCGAGCACCGAGCCGAGCGCGCCGAACAAGAGCGGCATCCCGGTCTGGCTCATGTTGACGAGCGTCATGCGCACGCCGACCGCCTCCCCCACGCGCCCGGGCGGCGTCGCGTTGTGCATGAGCGACATCACCATCGGCTGCGACATCCCGAGCCCGAGCCCGAGAAAGAAGGCGACCGCCATGAGCGGCGCCGCGGTGCGGAACAGCGGGAACAGCACGAAGCTCGTTCCCGCGACCACGAGCGACACGACGAGCAGCGGCCACGCGGTCAGGCGCCGCGAGATCGCGGGCAGGAAGGTGCGCACGACGAAGGTCGCCACCGAGAACGCGCCGAGGATCGCGCCGATCTTCGAGGCCGACAGCTCGACGCGCGAGCCGTAGATCGGCACCGCGAAGTTGAACAGGTCCCAGGCCATCGCGAGCAGGCCGCTCACGACGAAGAGCCGCCGCAGCTCGCGGTGCCGGAACAGGTCGGCGAGGCGCCGGTTCGGAACGGGCGCCGCGCCGTGGCCCGGGAGCCGCGGCAGCCGCACCTTGTCGAGCGCGAGCACGGCGAGCGGCACGAGCGGCAGCAGCGAGAGCACGAGGAAGGTGCCGGGGATGCCGATGTGGTCGATGCCGAAGCCGGCGAGCATCGGCCCGGAGAAGCCCGAGACCGAGAAGCCGAGCGCCGCGATGCTGAAGTTGATCGGCCGGTCCTCGGGGGCGCCGACGTAGCCGACCACGTTCTGGTAGGCCACGTGGTAGAGCATGAAGCTCGATCCGACCAGCACGCTCGAGAGGTAGAGCGAGGCGATGCCCGGCCACAGGAACGGTATCGACGCGCCGGCCGCGAGCAGCGTCGAGCCCGCGAGCATCGGCGCGCGCGCGCCGAAGCGGTCGGTCAGGCGGCCGATGCTCACGGCGAACAGCATGGGCAGCAGCGCGTAGAGCGCCATCAGCGTGCCGACCGTGAACGGCGTCTCGCCGAGACGGATCGCGGTCAGCGCCACCACCACGCGCGTTCCGGCGAACGTCGTGTGGTTCAGCACCGACAGCAGCATCAGCAGGTACAGGGTGCGCACGGGCGGCACGCCGCGCGGGCGGCGGCGCGTGTTGTTCTCGGATGCAAATTCTACGCGAACGCCCGCGCCCCAGGGCGCGTCCGCGTCAGAGCGAGGCGAAGTGCTCGGCCATGCGCTTGCGCGCCGCGGCGTCGGGAATCGGCCCGCGCGCGGCCGCGAGGTTGTCGGCGAGGTGCCTGGGATTGCGCGTGCCCGGGATCGCGCAGGTCACCGCCGGATGGCCGAGGATCCACTTCAGGAAGTACTGCGCCCAGCTCGCGCAGCCGAGCTCCCCGGCGAGGGGCGGCAGGGGCTTGCCTTTCACGCGGCGGAACATCGAGCCTTCCGCGAACGGTCGGTTGACGACGACGGCGACGCCGCTGGCGGCCGCCGCGGGAAGCAGGCGCCGCTCGGCCTCGGGCTCGTCGAGCGAATAGTTGACCTGAACGAACTGCACCTCCCCCGAGCGCACGACGGTCTCGAGCGCGGCGTGCGCGCCGGCGTGGTAGTGCGTGACGCCGACGTAGCGCACGCGCCCCGCGGCCTTCCATTCGCGCAGCGTCTGCAGGTGCGTCCCGGCGTCGACGAGGTTGTGCACCTGCATGAGATCGAGCCGCTCCACGCGCAGCTTCTTCATCGACGCGTCCATCTGCGCGCGGCCCGCGTTGCGTCCTTCGGTCCAGACCTTGGTCGCCACGAAGACGCGCTCGCGCAGGCCGAGCTCCTGCACGAGCTGTCCCGCGACCGCCTCGGCCGATCCGTACATCGGCGAGCTGTCCAGGACGCGGCCGCCGGCGGCGGCCAGGGCGCGCAGGGTCTCGCGCGCCTCTTCGACGGCGGCGGGGTCGCCCGCGACGTCGAAGGACTGCCAGGTGCCGAGGCCGACGGCGGGAAGGGGCTCGCCCGTGGACGGAATGGGGCGGGTCAGCAGGGCCGTCTCGGCGGACTGTAACGGCGTATCGGGCATGAGCAGGCTCGCAAGAGAGAGCGCGCCGAGCCGCAGCACGGCGCGCCTGGGGAAAGGACGCTGGGACATGGATGGGGAGGCGGTCGCAGACCCGGCATCGTAGGCGATCCGGCCGGTGAACCGCAATCGCCAAATCGCACTCGAAGGAGCAGGTATGATTGCAACGCGCTCGCCCGTCCGGTCCTACCGGCCCGCCCGCCCGACCGAGGTGAGACCGGCCCGCGGCGGCGACGTTCCCCGCTGACTCCCATGCCGAGGACGCAACAACAACTCGCCGTGCGCGACGAGCTCTACAGGGTGCCGCGTTTCTCGCGCGACTGGGCGCTGTTCCTGGACGTCGACGGCACGCTGCTCGAGATCGCGCCGCACCCGGCGGCGGTCAAGGTCAGCCCGCCCCTGCGTCAGCTCCTCGGACGGCTGTGCGGCGCCGCCGGCGGCGCGCTCGCGCTCGTGAGCGGGCGCTCGGTCGCCGACGTCGAGAGCCTGTTCGCGCCGCTCGGCCTATGCGTCGCCGGGCAGCACGGCGCCGAGCGCCGCGACTTCGCCGGCCGCCTGCACCGCCAGGTGCGCCAGCCCGTCGGCCTGCGCGTGGCCGCCGAGCGGCTGGGGCGCTTCGTCGCCGAGCGTCCCGGGCTGGTCCTCGAGAACAAGGGTCTCAACATCGCGGTGCACTATCGCAACGCGCCGGGCTACGAGCGCGAGGTGGCCGAGCAGTTCGCCGCGACCATCGCCGAGCTCGGCGAGGACTTCGAGCTGCAGGCGGGCAAGATGGTCTACGAGCTGAAGCCCGCCGGGCAGAGCAAGGGCGCGGCGATCGCGCAGTTCATGCGCGAGGAGCCGTTCAAGGGGCGCGTGCCGGTGTTCGTCGGCGACGATCTCACCGACGAGTCGGGATTCGCCGTCGCCAACAAGCTCGGCGGCCATTCCATCAAGGTCGGCGCGGGCGACTCGGTCGCCGCGTGGCGGCTCCCGGATCCCGAGGGCGTGCGCGCGTGGCTGCGCGGCCTCGCGCTCGAGTGGACGCGCGCGCGGCGCGCGGGCGGCTGACCCTTTAGCGCTCGCATCGGCGCCGACGCTCGTGACCCGCATCGGCGTCGACATCGGCGGCACCAAGACCGAGCTGATCGCGCTCGGCGACGACGGGCGGGTCACCGCGCGCCGGCGCGAGCCGACGCCGCGCGGCGAGTACGCCGAGGCGATGCGCGCGCTGGCCGACCTGGTGCTCGCGCTCGAGCGCGAGGCGGGCGGACGCTGCACGGTGGGCATCGGCACGCCCGGCCGCGTGTCGCGCGAGACGGGGATCCTCTCGAACGCGTTCGCGCTCGCGTTCAACGACCGGCCGATCAAGCGCGACCTCGAGATGCTGCTGCAGCGCGAGGTGCGCTTCGCGAACGACGCGAACTGCTTCGCGCTCTCGGAAGCGTCCGACGGCGCGGCGCGCGGCGCGCGCATCGTCTTCGGCGTGATCCTCGGGACGGGCGTCGGCAGCGGGATCGTCGTCGACGGCCGCGTGCTCGACGGCGCCAACTCGATCGCCGGCGAGTGGGGTCACAACCCGCTGCCGTGGCCTCGCGACGACGAGCGCCCGGGACCGCGCTGCGGCTGCGGGCAGCCCGGCCACATCGAGGCGTTTCTCTCGGGCCCGGGGCTCGCGCGCGATCACGAGGCCTGCACCGGCGAGAAGCTGCCGCCGGCCGAGATCGTGGGGCGCGCCCAGTCGGGGCAGGGCGCATCCGCCGAGTCGCTCGCGCGCTACGAGGAGCGCCTGGGACGCGCGCTCGCGCACATCATCAACATCATCGACCCGGACGTCATCGTCGCGGGCGGAGGGCTGTCCGGCGTGCCGACGCTCTACCGCAACGTGCCGCAGCGCTGGGCCGGATACGTATACGCGCCGGCGGTGATGACGCGGCTCGTGCCGGCGATGCACGGCGACGCGAGCGGGGTGCGCGGGGCGGCGTGGCTGTGGCCGGCCTGATTACCGGCAGTCGCCGACGCGGCGGCCGGTGCTCTCCATGGTCATGGTGCCCTCGCTGCTCTTCAGCACCATCTTCTGCGTGAAGGTGTCGTTGCCGTATTCGATCGAGCCGGCGCCGGTCATGGGCGGGCGGCCCCTGCACGACAGGGCCCAGGTCGCCTTGTTGCCTTCCTGGCGGTAGTCGATCGGCTCGCAGTTCTCGGCGCCCTTGTTCGCCGCGCGGCCGCGGCTCATCGCCTCGGCGTCCTTGGCGCTGATGCAGGTGCGCGAGGTGATCGGCGGGATGCCGCCCGGGATCCGGGCCGTGATCTCCCAGAGGCCGGCGCGCATCGGCGTCGCCGCGTGGGCGCCGCCGGCGCCCGCCAGCAGCGCGAGAGCGATCGTCAGGCGGGACATCGTGACCTCCGTTGCGCGGACGGTGCCGTCATCATACTATTCATTTGCGCGCCCCGACCTTCCCCCCATGGAAAAGCGAATCTACGACGCGGGCATCGAATCCTCGAGCGCCCCGTTCAACCTGTGCGTTCGCTACGGCGACCTGTTGTTCGTCTCCGGGCTGCCGCCGTTCGACGCCGAGTTCACGCGCGCGGTGCGCGAGGCGCGCGCGCAAGGACGCCCGATCCCGCCGTTCCCCGACATGCCGTTCGAGGCGCAGGCGCGCCTCGTGCTCGACAACATGAAGAAGCTGCTCGAGCGGGCCGGCTCGAGCATGGACTGCCTGCTGAAGGTGATCGTGTGGCTGAAGGATCAGCGCCAGGCCGAGGAGTTCGACCGCATCTACCGCGGCTACTTCTCGAGCCGCGAGGCGCTGCCCGCGCGCACGCGCATCCAGGCCGGCCGCACGCCCATGGACTGCGGCCTCGAGGTCGAGGCGATCGGCTACGTGCCGAAGAAGGCGAAGAAAGCGAAGTCGAAGAAGACGAAACCGCGGGCTTCGCGAAAAACGTCCCGGCGCCCGCGACGGCGCTGATCTTTCCACCGAGGAGAAAAACAATGAGGTCCACGGTCGTTCTGCCGCTCGTTTTCGCGTGCGGCGTGGCTTTCGCGCAGGCGGGCAAGGAAGAGAAGCGCAACATGGAGCTCGTCGGCTACAGCGACCTGCAGGGACGCACCGCGTACCAGCCGACGATCCACAAGCAGGGCAATCGCTGGATCGCCTACGTCGGGCACCACGGCGACAACCTGCCGAACCCGATCAGCGGCAAGAAGGAGGACAACGGCACCTCGATCGTCGACGTGACCGATCCGGCGAAGCCGCGCATCGTCGCGCACATCCCGGGCGAGCCGGGCAAGGCCGAGGCCGGGGGCGCGCAGATGGTGCGCGTGTGCGACGGCGCGACGCTGCCGAAGGCGGACAAGTCGAAGACCTATCTGCTGCGCACCTTCGGCAACGCCGCGCACGAGATCTGGGACGTGACCGATCCGGCGAAGCCGTCGCTGCTGACGACCGTGGTGAAGGGCCTGAAGGGCACGCACAAGAGCTGGTGGGAGTGCGACAGCGGCATCGCCTACCTCGTCTCGGGCGTCGACGGCTGGCGCGTGCGCCGCATGACGCAGGTCTGGGATCTCTCGGATCCGGCGAACCCGGTGTTCATCCGCAATTTCGGGCTGCCCGGGCAGCAGGCGGGCAAGCCGGGCGACGCCCCGGCCGACCTGCACGGCATGATCTCGACCGGTCCCAAGGGCAACCGCGTCTACTTCGGCTACGGCACCAACAAGGACGGCGTGCTGCAGATCGTCGACCGCGAGAAGCTCCTCAACGGACCGAAGGAGCCGACCGACGAGAACCTCGTCTACCCGCAGGTCGGGCGGCTCGACATGCCGCCGACGAACGGCGCGCACACGACGCTGCCGCTCCTCGGCATGGAGGTCGCCGAGTTCGCCAAGGACAAGGGACCGAAGAAGCGCGACTTCGTCATGATCGTCGACGAGGAGATCGCGAACGAGTGCCTCGAGCCGAGGCAGATGGTGTGGATGGTGGACGTGACGTCCGAATCGAAGCCCTTCGGCGTCGGCAACTTCACGGTGCCCGAGAAATCCGGCAGCTTCTGCACGCGAGGAGGGCGCTTCGGCTCGCACTCGCCGAACGAGAACCAGCCGCCGATGTACGCGGGGCGCCTCGTCTTCGTCGCCTGGTTCAACGCCGGCGTGCGCGCGATCGACGTCCGCGACCCGTACCACCCGAAGGAGGTCGGCTACTACATCCCGGCGATCACGAAGGCGACCGACAAGCGCTGCGTCGGGAAGGGCGCCGAGGAGCGCTGCAAGCGCGCGATCCAGACCAACAACGTCGACGTCGACGACCGCGGCTACATCTACATCGTCGACCGCGCGAACACCGGGATGCACATCCTCCGGGTGACGGGCGAGGCGCGCAAGATCGCGAAATTCCAGTGATCGCTCCGGCGCCTTAGATGGGCGGCCGGTTCGCCCAAGGGTTCGCCGCCGTCCTCGCCACCGCGGTGCTCTGGGGCGTGCAGTTCCCGGTGGCGAAGGACGCGTTCGCGGCGGTCGACGCCTGGCACGTCACCGCGATCCGCTACGGGCTCGGCACGCTGCTCCTCATCCCGCTGTTCGTCGCGCAGGAGGGGCGCACGGCGCTCGACTACCGCGGCCGCTTCTGGCCGGCGACCGTCTACGGGCTCATCGGCATGTGCGCCTCGCCGATGCTCGTGTTCCAGGGCATTGCCATGTCGCGGCCCGCTCACGCCGCGGTGATCGTCGCGCTGCAGCCGTCGATGGCGGCGATCGCCGACTGGGCGCTGCGCGGGCGGCGCCCGGCGAACTTCACGCTCGGGTGCATCGCGGTCGCGTTCCTCGGCGTGCTCGCCGTTGTGACCAAGGGGCATCCCGCGACGATGTTCGGGCAGGGCGAGCTCGCCGGCGATTTCGTGATCCTGCTCGGCGCGGCGTGCTGGGTCGCGTACACCATGGCGACGGAGAATTTCCGCGGCTGGTCGGCGCTGCGCTTCACGGTGCTCACGATCGTGCCGGGGACGATCGGGTGCCTGGCGGTGGCGGCGCTGCTCGACGCGGCCGGGGTCGCGACCGTTCCCGGGGCGGACGATCTGCTCTCGGTCGGGTGGCAGCTCGCCTACCTCACGATCGGCGGCATCGTCGTCTCGATGATCTGCTGGAACTGGGGCAACCAGCGCATCGGCGCGCTGAACACGATGCTGCTGCTCAACGCCGTGCCCGTCGTGACCTTCGCCACCGGCCTCGCGCAGGGTCACCGCTTCGAGCCGGTCGAGCTCGCCGGGGCGCTGGTCGTGATCGCCGCGCTCGTCGCCAACAACCTCTATCTGCGCCGCGCGTCGGCGCGCAAAGCCACCAAGGAGAGCCTCGCATGAAATCGTACTGGATCAAGCCCAACGCCCACGGCGGCGTCGACATGGAGCCCCTTGACGTCGCGGTGCCCGAGCCGGGCGCCGGCCAGGTGCTCGTGAAGATGCGCGCGGCCGGCCTCAACCGCGGCGAGCTGATCGTCGGCCACTCGGTGAAGGCGGGCGGCGCGGCCAAGGCCGCGGGCGGCGAGGGCGCGGGCGAAGTGGCCAAGGTCGGCGCCGGCGTCGCGA